>ERZ1049444.3124-NODE-3124-length-10225-cov-7.378466_pt1 | contig 10225 bp, 5 predicted proteins | sample MGYA00383101_ERZ1049444 | MGnify/ENA primary metagenome ERZ1049444 (study PRJEB29581, sample SAMEA5548371) | metagenome | biome: marine; feature: coastal; material: water | depth 50 m | study: Short-term variability in the microbial, nano- and picoplankton...
TCAGCTCGGTATTTTACGACCCCCAAGGAGATCGTCAAAATGTCTGAGGTGACGCAAGCCACGCAGGAGAGTGAAGCTGTGAAAGTTAACAGGGAATCACCGCTGCATTACGTTTCAGCGGTAGGGAATAGCCAGCATCCGCAAGCCGGCATTACAATTGGGGAGCGCGTGCACAGGGTGCACTTAAATTTGCGTGGCGACCCCAGTGACCAAGAATTTTGCCGAGGTGTGGCAGATGTATTGGGAGTAGAGCTGCCATTAGAGCCCTGCACCTTTAACTGTAATGACGATAGTGGCTTGTATTGGCTGGGCCCCAACGAGTGGCTGGCCATTGTCGCCGGTAACACCGAACAGAAAATCGAGTGTCAGTTACGCGAAACCTTAGGAGGCCACTTTGCTGTAGTGGATGTGAGCGGCGGTCAAACCCAGGTCAACTTGTCGGGCAGTGCAGTTGAACAGCTATTAAAAAAATCCAGCGTCTATGATTTTCACCCCAACCATTTTGCTGCTGGCCAATGCGTGCAGACCACATTTGCCAAGTCTGCGGTGATGATCAGCAAGAACGCAGATCAATCCTTTGATCTGGTCATGCGTCGCAGCTTCTCTGATTATTTGTGCCGTTGGATCATCGATGCCTCAGCCGAATACGGCCTTGAAATGAATTAAGAGGCGTGAAAGACGCACGCGTTTTTCCCTGCATTCATATCTAATTGCAAGTATTGGAGTTCACAGTGAGCAAACTCTCAGGCAGTTGCATGTGTGATTCAGTGCGCACAGCGAATGGAGCAGGGCAGTAGCCTGAGAGCGGGGACTCGATTCTTGCTAGTCACGCGAAGCTGATTTGCCAAAACCCTCCGTAGAGGCATCATTGATGATCCGGTGATTGTTCTCAGCTCTTCACCTACTTGACCGAATTTGGCAGGAAACACATTCAGGGTGCGGTAGAATGCTGTTACAAGAAAATTAACTATTTCATTTGCAGGTGTCTTTGTGTCAAAAATTGCTATTGTCGTCGTTATTGTAATTCTGTTTTTTGTCTTCCTGCAGTTTACTTCCGCGAACAAGAAGGCTGCCGAGGAGAACAAGCAGAAGGGCGCGGACTTCTTGGCAGCCAATAAAGATGCGGAAGACGTGATCACCACAGCCTCAGGATTGCAGTACCTGGTCTTGGAGCAGGGAGCCGGTCAGCAACACCCTGAAGCCCGCGATACAGTAAAGGTGCATTACCACGGTACCTTGCTCGATGGCACGGTCTTTGATAGCTCGGTGGAGCGGGGCGAGCCGATAGAATTTGGTCTCGGCCAGGTTATTAAAGGGTGGACGGAAGGACTTCAGCTCATGGTAGTGGGGCAGAAGACCCGCTTGTTTATTCCCAGTGAGTTGGCCTATGGAAACCGCTCAGCAGGCGCCATTAAGCCGGGGTCAACGCTCATTTTCGACGTGGAGCTGCTAGAGATTAACTAGCAGATGTTTACTGGCGCTGCTTACTCCAAAGGGCGCAGAAACAAACATAGGCAGTTTGCTCTGGAACACAGATATTCCCTTAATCGGCTTTAGAGCCATGTTGGTTAAACGCTTCAACTGCACACCGCCTCAATTCATCTATTTAACATAATATAGTTATTAAGTGCGCATCAGGCCCCGTCGAGCATCATGCAAACAATTGCATGTGGCTCTACTGCGCCATTCTTTCGATGATCTGGCGCTCTGGATAGTGTGTAACGCGTGTTTAGCAGTGAATTGGGACAGCATGCCTGCCAGATAAGCGATGAGGGTTGCTAGCTAAGCCAAGCTTGACGGTGACCAACCATGCTTCTTGGCGCACCAGCCCATGTGCCAGCCTTAAACCGAGATTACTGCTTAATCACAGTACACCTAACCGCCCAGACTGCTGTGGCAGCTGTTTCGCTAAAACGAAGGCCCAGGCCACAGACTGCGCCAAATCTTTCGGTATCCGTTAAAAATGCCTTAATACGACGTGCTCGAGCTTGCACAGGCGTGCACTGGGTGTCGCCAAAAGTAAAACCATGCGCGTAGGAGCGCGTCGTATATTGGCGAAAACGATAGGTCGCGTCGTGATTGCGACAACAGCCCATTGTCGACGCGCGCGAAACTTCGGGCGATAGAGAGTCCTCAGGGAAAACACGGCGTTAGCGAGAGTGACCGAGACCGGGACCGAGAAGGCTCACGGGATTCACCGGCAACGTCACTCTGATTAACCGAACGAGATTCAGAATCATCTTCGTAGCCTTTAATGCTGAGCGTTCAGTTATATGTCCCTGATAAGCAATGTGGCCAAGCGAGAGTGCCGGTGCTCAGAGGCGCCTAGAATTACGTTTAGCGGCCCAAAGCCCTTAAAACAAGCTAAATACGGCTGCAGCAGCTTGTTCGGATGTTTATCCACATGTGCGCATAATATATATTATGTTAAATAGAGTATTTAAGCACCTAATTATCCACAGCCTTTGGACGAACAAGTAAAGTTGGAAAGAAATAGCGACCGAGGCGCCAGTTTCCAAGAAACCGTGAGAACCTTTCGTGCAGGCGGAAACCCCCTACCCCAAAGTTGCAGGAGTGCCCTGCGGGTAAGTAAGTGTATTGTTTGAATGATGAGTTCTACGCTACCGCTCATACAAGGCGGTCTATCTTGCTGGTTATGAAGGACAGGGAATCCCGTCCGGCGGACATTTTCCAATATGAAAAAGCCTGCAGGAAAAGCATCAATACGTTCCGTGCGGCGGCACGCGATCTTTGATTGGATCAGAACTCGAGTGATTTGCTTAGATAAAGAGCCAGGTAATGCTGACTCAGTGTGTCGTCCTTCTGCAGAGCGATCTGGTGTGCCGTTTGAGTCGCCAATCCTGTACGCAGAGCGCGCGACTCATAGAGGCCGAGGAGAAGCAGCTCCCGGTCCCAGGCAACTGCCCTACCCCACTCATCAAACGCAGTGACCCTGAAAGCAAGGCATTCACGGTCCAATCAGCAGAGGCGCCACAAAATAGTCATTGGCATAAATCTCTGCATAATGCTGCATAGGGAAGGTTTCTTATATTTGTGATACTTACTAAACAAGAGGCAGCGTGATTTGGAATTCTGCACCAGTCTGCGCGTTTTCAGCTGAGATATTGCCGCCCATCGACTTGATAATTCCCAGGCTCACTGACAGCCCTAACCCAATACCCTTGTCTGGATCCTTGGTCGTAAAAAACGGGTCAAAGATATAAGGTAAGACCTCAGGTTTAACCCCACCACAGTCATCAGAGGCTGTAATAAGCAAGCAGGCGCCGTCGGTCCGCACAGTGATCGTCATAGTTCTAAGCGACTGTTTGTTAACAGTCGTTGCCGCGTCGTGAGCATTCTTGAGCAGATGTGAAATCACTACCTTTAGCTGACCAGAATCGCCCTGCAGGTGGCAGTTAGACTCAGTCATATCGTTTAACACAATATTTAATGTGTTTGCATAGTCTTGCTGACCGTCTTTCGTGGCGTCGTCGATACTGGTTATAGGGTCAAATATCACTTCAGTGCTTGATCCGCTGCCACCGTAAGTTTTCATAAATTTAATCAGGTTCGCAATTTGGCGCAAATGTCGATCAATTTTCCCTAGCTTGTCTTCAGCAGCTGGATTTTCTGCAAGGGGCGCCTCAAGCTTTCTGCGCAGATTCGCTACCGTTAAAGTAATTGCCTGAAGAGGCTGATTGATTTCATGCGCCATGCCTGTTGTTAATTGTCCAAGAGTGCTTAATCGCTGTGCTTCCAGCAGATTCCTTTCGGTGGCCTTAATTGCGCTTATATCCGAGATAATAATCCAGCGACCATCATCCTCTCCAGTCAGATTCAGACGCGGTGCCTGAGTCACCAAAAGGTTGAGAGTTTGGTCATTATGGTTGATGGTTAGCGAGGCAACATCATCGCTAGCAAAAAAATCGCTGCTTATTTTTTCGGGCAGTCCATCCGGTTCAGCTAATAGCGTTTCCGCTGCAGGATTTGCATATAGAATGTGTCCGGCATGGTCCTGGGCTATGAACCCTAATTTGGCGCGACTTAACAGGCTCTCGTAACTTGAATTTAGGGCTACAGTGTTTGCAGAGGCAGCATTCACGGCCCGCTCCATTTGATTAAAGCCCATTGCCAGCTGTTGGAAAAGGTCGGTTGTGCCTGTTAAATCAAACGAAAAAACTTCATTCTTGTTTGATGTGCGTTCTTCTGAGAATCGTTCCATCGCATCAGCTAACTGAAGAAAAGGCTGAGAAAAGCGCCAAACGACGATTTCTATCATGCATGCCATGAGTAACAGTAGCCCGGTTGCGCCAAAAATTAAAATGGATAAATTGATCAGTGTTTCACTAATGTAGGACCAAAAATCAACGGTGTAGCGGAAACAGTCCACATCAAATAACTCATTGTCGAAACTGTTGATGAGGTCGTCGCTTGCCTGAAACGTTATGTAGCTGTTCTTCAATTTTTTGACGCGCTCAAAGACAGCATTGCTGCTGTCAGATCTGGCCGGTGGTATCCAGATGGCGTAGTCATATTCCTCTTTTACTATTTGCGCATCTGACGCTATGCCATAGAGTTCCTGAGTGGATGGGCCATGGAAGTGGCTCACTCGGTCGATCATGCCTCCAACACTGTTACCCATCAATCCAAGCATATCGGCTCGATATAACGATTCCCAGAAATCCAGTTGGCTTGCATACACAAACATTAACCGGGGATACCCCGAGGTTGCTATAAAAGCAGTCGGTCCAGCGGCATCCTGACCAAGCTGAATGGGAATTGCCGGCGCATTGCTCTCCAGTGCATTAATCAATGCCCCAGCCGGCAAATTTATATCAATCAAACCAGAACTAAGGTAAGGGCTTTCAGTTTTAGCGGTAGATTTAATAATGAAGCCGAGAACGTTCTTGACCTTGAGTGCCTCGAGTAACAAATCATCGAATTCTTGTTTTACGAAGGAGCCATCTTGTATATCTTCAGTGATTGCAGGCGCAAGGCGTGAAAGAACTGTCCGCTGTTCAGAAAGATTTGCCGAAGCTGATTGTGCAAGGCTCTCGAAGCGAGCGTCAGACGCAGCAAACATTGTTTCTATTTCCGATTCGATCTCGTTATTCACCATTGCCCAAAGCACAAATAGCAGCGGAATAGCCATCGCAACTATGGCCGCAGTGGCTGTAATTTCATTCATTCGAATCTTTAAGCGATTCCTATCTCCATAGAGCGATTGAGGTAGTCGGTGTTGCGCGAGGAGTATGACGAAATGCAAAGTAATTGCCGCTGTGATGGCCGTCGTACCACTAAAAAGTCTTTGGCCAGTACTAACCACGGCATAGTCGATATCAAAATGCTGTAGCCAGAAAATCAGGATCGTAACTGGTACCCCAAGCAGTATCCAATAAGCAAGCCCCGCTATGCTCAATCCCAGGCGAGGGTAGGCTGATCGCACAGACGTTATGAACACAACGAGAAGAAGAGTATTACCGTACAAGGCTACCCAACTTTGTAGCTCGGATGCACCCCAGGCAATCATTCCAATGGTCGCGCCAAGAGCGGTCGCCAATAGTGCGCGCCGCCAACCAAACCAAATTAAAACGAGCAGTATAGGCAGGTCAAAAAGAGCAAATTCCAGGTTCGCTGTTTCGATACTAGGAAAAAGCGACAGAAAAATACTCGGGATGGCAAGTAACGCAGGAATCAACCAACGGCGCCAATCCCTTTCTGCTACCAAATCTGGGTGGTTAGCGTTCATTTCGAACTGACAGCGAATCAAGTATGGTTTTAATACGGTTTTCCCACACAGCTTCTTGTAGTAAGCCCTGGTAGTGAAACCGAACATTTCCATCGCCATCTATTAAGAAGGTTTCTGGAGCCCCCTGGACCCCCATTGCCTCTGCATAGACACCATCAGGATCTTGAAGGTTAATGATATAAGGTGAACCATAGCTTTTCAGCCATTGTAAGGCGCTAGCTTCTGAGTCCTTAAGTGCAATACCGACGAGAGGTATGCCTTGTTGCGCGAGCGAGTGCAATATTATGTTCTCGGCCTGGCAGGTGACGCACCAGCTAGCCCAAAAATTAATGAAGTAGGGTTTCCCTGCCAAGCTGTTTAGTTCCGGCCCTTCGGTACTGCCAAGTTTTTCAATTGTGAGAGGGGGCAGCGGATATAAAGTTGCAGCGATATCACCTTTTGCAACATTGAAGTAGGCGTACCCTGCTGCAGCCCAGGACACTGCAGATGTGAGCGCTATTGCCGCAATTATTTTTAGTTTATTGGCGACCACGTTACACATACACCCTTTGAGTAACCAATACCCGTTAACCTGCACGATAGATCTATGCGGGTTAACAGGTCAGCTTTCTGCTCAGAAGTTACCTGATACTTGCAGTCCATACTCACGACCACCCGAGACGGCACCAAAGGCGATCGTGCCAGGAATGATCACTGCCGAGTTAAACTCCTCCTTGTCGGCAAGGTCGCGCCCGAACAAGGTGACTTTAACCGTGCGGTCGTCGCTCCACTCCCACTCGTAGGCGATATTGGCATCTAATACGCCGCGACTACCCAGCAGACCACGGGGGTCATTGGAAGTCTCTACCCAGTACTCGTCGGTGTAGCGATAGCCCAGGAAGGCCGAAATGTAACCAGCCCCCAATTGCGCGTTGAAGATGCCATTGATGCCACCTACCAAGTTTGGTACACGCCGCAGCTTAAGGTCACTATTGTCTGTTTCTATCCCATCGCCAGTGAGGTCGGCTACATAGTCGTCATACTCGGCGTCCAGCCAGCCCAGGTTGGCATTGAGCTGGAAGTATTCATTGGCGACCCAGGTGAGTTCGCCCTCCAGCCCCATTGACTCAACCGTGGCTGCATTGCGCACTACGGTGTTGGACCCGCCAAAGCCGTCAGGCTCGATGATCTCCTCCTGCTTATCCTCGTAGTCAACATAGAATGCAGCGAGGTTAAGCCTCAACGTGTTGTCAAGAAAGTCGCCCTTCATACCAAGCTCGTAGTTGTTAACGAATTCAGGTTCAAAGGGGCCGATATTATCTGGGTTCTGGTTGCGGCCATTGAACCCGCCGGAGCGAAATCCCTCAGAGTAAGAGGCGTAGACCATCAGGTCGTCATTCACCTCGTAATCTATACCGACTTTGGGAGTGAACTCCTGCCAGTCTTCCTTGCCCGATGCGCCGCCCAGTGGAATCCAGATAGGTTTGCCGTAGACGTAAAAGTCATCGACACCTTCCGGCAGGAAGCCAGGAAAGCCATTGTCCGTGCCACCGCCAATGGTTTGTGTACCCGCATACTCTTTTTGCTCATCGGTATAACGTCCGCCCAGGGTCAACGTCCAGCTCTCGCCGAGGCCAATATGCACCTCGCCAAATACCGCCCAAGCTTCACGCTCGTGGTCGGCTGTGGGGTTCTGGAACACGGATCCAGCTGGACCGCCGAAGGCTGCAATTGATGTTTGCTGTTCCAGGAAATATTCGTCTTGAACCCAGAACAGACCCGCTACAAAGTCGACGTTGTCACTAAAACTGTCTGAGGAAAAGCGCAGCTCGGTACTGGTTTGCTCAGAGCTCTGTTCTCTAATGGCATGAAAGAAGTTCAACGAGCTGCCATCAAAGTCCGTAGGCACAGACTCATCAGTTTCCTGATAGCCAGTGATCCAGTCGACAACGCCGAAGCCGATATCCCAGCTCAGATTTAAAGAATAGCTATCCCACTCGAAATCGATGGGATTAAACCAATCCTGGGTGAGTTTGCCGATGTCTTTAACATCATCGCCACAGGTCTGGCCAAAGACAACCTCGGGCAGCACGCAGGGCACCTCGGGTGCCGGATTGATCGGATTATTAATGTTCAAAGAGGTAATGTTCTGCAGGGCGATGCCATCATTTTCGTCCTGATAGTTAACGTAGGTGAAAGTGATATCCATATCATCGTTAGGCGTTAGCAGCAGCGTAGCGTTGAGTTCTTGATTGTCAGCGTCGCCTACACGCTTGCCATTATTTTCTCTGAGTCCGCCGTCATTCTGTTGAGCGAAGCCCACTTTACCGGCCAGTAATCCGTCTACGATGGGGAAATTAAGTACCGCCTTGACGTCGATGCGATCGTCATTACCAGCAGTCAGTTCATATTTGAGGCCTAGCTCGCCCGATGGCGCCGTGCGGGTAATATTGATGACACCGCCGGTAGTGTTGCGACCGAATAAGGTGCCCTGTGGGCCGCGCAGCACCTCGAGAGAAGAAAAGTCGAAAGTATTGGCCATTGAGCCGTTGACGAAAGACAGGGGGACGCCATCGACTACCACGCCAATGGCCGGGTCGAACGAGCGCTCAACCTCCTGTGTTCCCACGCCGCGTATGTAAATGGCAGCGCCTGCAGGCGCAACGCTTACCGAATCGATCACCATGTTTGGAACGAACCCCTCCAGCTCGCGGAGGTCACGCATGACCAGTGCGTCGATGGTGTCTCCGCTAAACGCGGAGACCGCGATGGGTACATCCTGCATAGGCTCATAGACTTTACGTGCGGTAATAATGATCTCTTCCAGTGTGGCGGAAGAGTCCTGCGCGAGCAAAGTTTGAGGTGTAGCAGCCAACGCACTGGCCAGTGCCAGCCCGGATACTATTGGTGAAAGAGCAAGTTTTTTGCGGTAAATATGCATAGTTTTATCCTACCCTGCCGGCTGACCGGCTTTTATTGTAATCAATAGGTGCCTGCATCCAGTGGAGCGGGTGACGGGAATCGAACCCGCGTCTTCAGCTTGGGAAGCTGAGGCCCTACCATTAGACGACACCCGCGTCGCTGTTATGGCCTGCACCAAGAGTAGCTGGAACTATGCAGAGGGTCAAAGCCTCATATCAGCGGAGGTTTTAGGCGTTCAAGCTAGCAGTTCTGCGACTAGCACCAGTGAATGGGCATTGTGGGAAAAGGCTTAACCCGAGTTGGTTCCGGCCCCGGCAATGCGATTCTGCACGTTAGTCAGCTGCGCCCTGGCCGCGCGCTGTTTTGCAACTGGCACTTCCTCCATGGTATCTCCCTTCATTAAGGGTTGCCGAAAGCCGGTGTAGACTACCTTGCGTGGACGTTCGATGGGCGGATACGCGCGGTGCAGCGTATCGCTGCAGTGCACGGTCAGGTCTCCAGTCTGCGTGACTAGCTTTAGTGCAGGCAGGTCGAGGCTGTCATCTTTGCCCGCAGGTTGTATGTTGGCCCGATGAGAGCCCGGCACTACGCCCAATGCGCCGCTGCGCTCGTCTGCGCCGGTAATGGACAGACCGATGGTAAGACCGTTGCAGTAATAGGAGTGACGACCCTGACCACAGTCCTTGTGCCAGGGAAGGTCCGAGAGGCCGGTCTGGATATCGAGTGGCTTAATCAGGCCCTCGGCGCCGAGCCAGCCCGTACCCTCATCATCCCCACCAAGATTGTCGCCAGTAATGTCGGCCAGCCAGCCGAGTCTATCGTCCCTGAGCAGTTCAGCTAATGCAGCAGATTGTTCATGGAAAAATAATATGCGCACTGCCTGCTGCACGCCCTTCGAATCTCCTGCCCACCATGACGCGCCGTCATCAGGCCGCGCACGCGCCAGCGATGCGTCCAGATCAGCGGATACAGCGGCCATTTCACATTCTGTAAACACACCTCGCAGATGCAGAAATCCAGCCTGATGCAGAAAGTGTGAAATTTCAGCAGGGTCATCATCAAGCTCGAAGCTTCGGTTGAGGTTCAGGTCACTGCCATTGCGGTCAGAGATGGAGATTGCGCCAGGCTCGTGAACCGGTCGTCCATCGAAGAGCGCTCGGAAAATCGGTTCCCAGCCAATCCAGTGCTCAAAGTTTCCCCGGGTCATTTTGACGCGCGAATTCATCGCCAATCCCATGGTCGTCGCCCAGTCCTGCACGAGATCCGAGAGCGCCGAACTATCCAGACTGACAACAGCGCTTTCAGAGGCCTCACCTGCCTCGATGCGCAGCGCGCCATTTCGTTCGTACAGGGTGGCACTGCGACCATCGACGCTGAAGGTAAGAGCTGGCAGGCGCTTGTATATCAGCCCTCTGGCGGCAAGTTCGGCATTGTTTGACAGTGCCGCTGGTATCAGTGAATCAAAAACCTCATCTCGATCCAGGGGCCTCCGGTCGCAATGACGTCTGGTTCGGCAATCGATTGACATAATGCGTTCCTGCTTACGTGTGGTTAGGATAATAGCATGCAGAATTG
>ERZ1049444.3126-NODE-3126-length-10217-cov-4.506593_pt1 | contig 10217 bp, 12 predicted proteins | sample MGYA00383101_ERZ1049444 | MGnify/ENA primary metagenome ERZ1049444 (study PRJEB29581, sample SAMEA5548371) | metagenome | biome: marine; feature: coastal; material: water | depth 50 m | study: Short-term variability in the microbial, nano- and picoplankton...
AGCCATTGAGCCGGGATCATGGCTTCCCTTTAAGGCTGATCATGCCTTTTAAGTATGGCTATAAAAATATCAAATATATCTCTAGTATTAAATTTCTTGCTTCTCGAAAACGCAATTATTGGTCGAACAATGGACCATATTCCGTGGATGGAACCATCCAGCCTGGTATTGACCATCCTCTGGATCTTGAAAAGAAACCTCTACCGATTAACGGAGGCGAAGTCTTTCATTATTTTGATGACAGGCCCGAACCAAAAAAAGGCGCTTAGTTGTGAAGGGCCACGTTCTTATTACGTTCCTTTTTCTTCTTTTAACTTCCCTGCCTTCCTGCGACTCTCATAGTGTTAAGCAGATTTCTGTGAAGATTCCTTCAGGGGTCGTTGTTCCTGAAGAGATGGCCTATATTCCAGCCGGGAAGTTTATCATGGGAGACGCTGATAGACCTGGTACGCAAGGAGGTAAGCTGGTTCAGTCCAGTTACTTTCTGATTGATCGGTATGAGGTGAGCAATGAAAAGTATAAGAAGTTTCAGCTCAAACATTCATTTAATGTGAAAAGAGCAAATTGGCCTGTGGTGTTTGTTACATATGCTGAGGCAAAGTCTTTTTGCAAGTCTGAGGGTAAGCGTCTACCAACCGAAATAGAATGGGAGAAAGCGGCACGCGGAACTGATGGGCGCAAGTGGCCCTGGAGAATTTTTATTGATCATCCAAATAATGGGTTCTCAGGTTTTATGCCGGAACCGGTAAATAAAAGACCGGACTGGATCAGTCCCTATGGAGTTTATGGCATGGGACATAATGTCTGGGAGTGGATAAGAGATGATTATACACTTGAGGGGCGAGAGGAGAAATTCAAAGTCATTCGTGGGGGATTACTGCAGACTCATCTCACGATAAAGTTTTCACCTACATGGTTTCGCAACTGGATGGACCCAAACGATAAGTATAACTTCATTGGGTTTCGTTGTGCCAAAGATATTTGAAAAGGAATGTACCCTTTCCTAAAAATCGCCTCTAAGATGCCCTGCGATTTCTTGTGCAGCGTGATGATAAAGGTTATCTTCTGAGCCGCCCGTTACTCCTCCAGACACCCAAGAGTCTACTTCCCAAGCACCAACCATATCACCTTTTTCATAAAGCGCGGCTTTGAGGCGGAGTCGGGCTTTGGCGGAATCAGACATGCCCATTGTTGCTATCCGAGCCATGCGATTGCCCTCATCGAATTCTATAACTTTATACTTTAAGTTATAGCGGGCATCTTTGCCGGCCAGAATATAACCAGTCATTTGGAAGTTTTCTTCAATAGCCACTTGCAATTTAGAGCCTGCATCCATAAGACGGAAATCTTTCGATGTCATGTCTACGACCGAGATGGTATTCTCTGAATTGCTCCAGCGTTTTTTAGTGACGGAGTCTACTCCTGAACAGGCTGATATAGCCATTAACAAGACAATAAGAATTTTAGGTAACCAGGTCATAATTGCTCCTGATGAAAAAATTAACACGACTGCATCAATTTTAATAAATAACGATTCTCGTATTCAATGAATTGCTCTGTTCATAGGAACAAGTGTAAAACCTTTTCCTCGAATTTGCTGAACCAGAGCTGAACTTCTATAGGGATAAGGCTATTAATATATGTCATATAGCCCGAAGCGAGAATGATACCAAGGGCTATGAGAAGAATACCACTAAAAATGTTGGTGGTATGAAGAAAAAAAGTTTTTCCTCCAATGCTGAAATCCCAACCTTTACCGCGGAGAATAGTCCAAAACAAACCGTTTTTGGGCAGGTTGCCACACACTGTGGCAACGGCTATGAGAGGAAGCCCCAGCCCTACGGCGTAAAAGAAAAGCAGCAGCATCCCCTGTGAAACAGTTTTTTCCGAAGCAGCCAGCATGAGAATGCTAGATAAAATAGGCCCAACACAGGGGGTCCAGCCTAACGCGAAGGTTGCGCCAAACAAAAAATAACCAATAAATGTAGAAGTCGGTTTGCCTTGAAAGGTTGCGCCAGAAAAACCTTTACCAAAAAGGGTCATGATACCAAAAACTCCCACAATACCTCCGCCGACTTGAGTGATCTGGAACATATAATCTCTAAGGATTTGTCCCAATGCACTGGCAGAGGCTCCCATCGCTACAAATAAGGAAGCTAGTCCGAAAAAGAAAGCCAGCGACATGAGGCCCATGCGCGTCCGATCAGATTGCGCAGTCACCGCAAAATAAGCAGGAAGAATGGGCAATGTGCAGGGTGATAAGAAACTAAACACACCTGCAATAAAGGCCAGTAAAGTTAGAGCAACTATTCCAGAGTCAGGTAAATTAGGTTTGGGTTGAAAAGGATTTAGGGGTTTTGTAACCGTTGTTTCCTGTTCTGATAAAAGGGAAGATGTCAAAGAAGCCGCACCGGTCTTGGAAAAAGCCGCAGTCTTTGTTTCCATAGTTTTGGGTTGGGTTAAGCTAATACATCGAAATCCAACATCGGATGCTACTTCATCGGCATTGGAATATTGCCGATAACCGCTACGAGCGAACATCTTGATAGCTTTACCATAAAGGACGTTGGGATAATGTCCGATATCGCTAGCAGAATGTCCGCGCAAAACTTTTAGGCCTGTCTCATAATATTTACTTTGATACGTGTTCCCCTTATAAGGACCATAATCATTATCTACCCATTCCCAAACATTGCCGATCAGGTCATGTACCCCTTCCGGACTAGCACTTTTAGGAAAAGAACCAACCTCTACAGGCTGATTTTTGCTGCCGGGTCGGTCTGAAAGGTTTGCCAATTTTCCTTGAAAGGTGTTTCCCCAAGGATATTCAAGACCTTCTTTGCCTTTTGCAGCTCGCTCCCATAATTTTTCTGGAGGTAATTTTTTTTTTGCCCACTGGCAGAAATTTGCTGCGTCATACCAACTTACATGTGTTACTGGTTCATTGTCTTTGCCTTCTGGAAAGTTTGCGCCTTGCCAGTTTGAAGGGGGCACTGCTCCTAGACCATCGATATACTTTTTATAGCGTTTGTAGGTTACCTCATAGCGGTCAATATAGAATTCCTTAAGAAAAACTTTCTTTTGAGGAGTTTCGTCAGCATACCAGGGCTTTGGAATACCTAGCGAAAGCGCCTCTGCAGCGACGTCTTTTTTGTTGGTACCAAATAAAAAAGGGCCAGGTGGAATATAAACCATGTCCCCTTCTATAGAATAATCTTGTTCGGCTTGGGCCCAGCACTCATACGGGCACAATAAAAGGGAGGTAGACAGGATAAGTCCTCCTATCAAACTATTGAATATACTGTGGGTTGAATGTTTTGCAAACAGAAATTTTCTCATGGACAGCGGATTCAGTTCGCCAAAAGATTTTCAAAGTAAAGGATGTTGTCTGGGCTGTCCCAGTCTTCGGCTCCTCTTAGCTCACCGATGATGTTGCCTTCCGGGTCTATCATAAAAGTTGTGGGAAGGCTAATCACGCCAAATTTATTGCTGGCTTGCAATTGCTGGTCGAGCAGCACGGTGAAAGAAAGTTTGTGGGCTTTGATGAATGGCTCTACAATCCTTGCTCCGAACATATCGTTAGAGATTGCAAGTAAGGAAAAATTTTTTGATTTAAAGCGTTGATGTAAGGCTTCCAATGAAGGCATTTCTACTTTACAGGGACCACACCAAGTCGCCCAGAAATTAACAAGTACATAATTACCTCTTTGTTGAAGGAGGCTAACTTCTTCCCCTTTGAGAGACTTGAGAGTAAAGTCTGGAGCCGAAAGTGTTTTCTCTGTTCCTGCTATACAGAAAGTTGACGAAAGTAGCAGCAAGATACAGGTAGATGCCAAGCAGTAAAGTAATGACGTTTTTATATTGAAGCTCATAAGGTTTTTGTCCGGGATGAAAAAAGATCGGGGAGTAAAATTACTATAAAAATGCCCCGTTTACTCCACCAAGTGGCACTCGGAACAGATTGGGAAAGAAAAAAGCTTATTCTACCGCTTCGACACAACGTACCATCGGGATGGCTTTTTTCAAGGCTTTTTCAATACCCATCTTCAGAGTCATGGTGGAACTGGAGCAGGAGACGCACGCACCTACCAAACGGACTTTCACAACGCCGTCATCAATATCCACCAGCTCAACATTGCCACCATCCTGAATAAGCATAGGCCTAACACTCTCAAGAACCTCTTCTACTTCTTCTCTCATGAGACCTCTTTTCTTAACATTTTGCCCCTAGAATGGGGTACCTTTAATTTACTCTAAGACTCTTCAATGAACCTAAGTAAGCTAACTGGCAGTATCGTAACTAACACATCCGCCTCATGTTCAGTAACTAGTTTCTAATGGAAAAAAATGTTTCTTCCAGTCCGTTCAATTTTTGCTCACTAGTTATAGTTATATTGCCAATGAGTAAAGCGTCATGTTAGGGTCAGCCACCGTTTACCAATGCTTCTTTTTTTTCAAGAAGTTGTTCTTTGGTTTCCACATGTTCAGGGTCCTTCGGGATGCAGTCAACAGGACAGACTTCAACGCATTGTGCATCTTCATACCATCCTACACACTCTGTACAACGTTCCCATTCAATCACAAAAATGTCACCCCCTTCTGAAATTGCTTCATTGGGGCATTCAGGTTCACAAACACCGCAGTTAACACAATCTTCGTTGATAAGTAGAGCCATAAAGGATTCTCTCCCTAAATAAGTAAGTTTTGACAGCGAACTACGTATTTAATTCGGTGTTCGCTCAAAATTTTTTGATTCCGGGTTCCAATAAAACATTACTTGATCCCGGATTTTTTTATCATAAACGGAAACCACCAGGTACCTGGCCTCCGGATAATTTGGTTCACCGTCAAACAATGCCATTCTCAAATCTTCTTCTGAGAAATAGGCATCATGTTCGGGGTGAGAATGATAGAAAACCTTGATTGAAAGTTGTTTTGACTCAACTTCCCTTAAAATTTTCATCAGTTCTTTAGGATCGATATTATATGCTGTACGCGCATCCCGGTCATATGTTATCGGATCCTTCTCATGGAGCTTGTTTTGTATGTTGGTACAACGAAAAAAAACGTCTTTCTCGTTGTGGCCGACCTTCCCAATTACGATTCCGCAACATTCAAAAGGGTATTCCTCAACTGCGTGACGATGAATCTCGTCCAACTGATCTTTTGTAATTGGGTACATAGAACATTTTGTGATGTTTAGCTTTTGTTGTCAAATAGTTTTGACCGATATAATGCTGCTTTAGGGATAGGTGTTGATAACCAGGTCATCATTAACGGTTACTTGGCAGGCCATGCGGAAGTCTGAGGGCTGTTTTGCAAGTTTTTCTGCTTCGGTTTCATTTCGAGGCTCCACGTTTCCTGCAACAACCTGTACGGTGCAGGCGGTGCAAAGTCCGCGTCCCCGACAGTTCAGAATTTTATGAATGTGGGGATAAATGCTGAATTTATTTCGGATTGTTGCTTGCCGAAGGTTCTCTCCAGATTCTACTTGGATAGTGCGGTTCTCTTTCTCAAAATGAACTTTATGCATGACTGATGTCCATGAAATTCAAGTTTTTCAGCTTCAAAGGGATACACAGCGCATACAAAGTAGGTAATATTACTACCTTTGAATACGTTCGCTCTCTTTGTAGGTGTGAATCATACCGGACTAGATACCCCATCCGCAATCATTTTTTCGTCCACTCTCTAGTGAGAAGGAACGGATAACGACTCTTGTTAGCATGTTAAAGCTATTAGACTTGGTCTGAAGAAGAGGTGCTAGGAGCAGGCTTCTATTTGTATAAAATCCCGTAACTGGCCTTTTCCCCAATAGCCGTAGAATGCGCTACCTACTGTGGTACAGGAGATGGTCATGTGCACGCATTTTTTTTGTCCATCGTTACCTTTTAAAATACCAACTTGAGAAAATGGTGGGATACAACCACCGCAATTGGCACATTGCGTAGAGTAGGATTCGCATAATTTGTGCAGGCAGGAGTGGCAAACTACTGGATTGAACAAGTAGATTTCTTCGCCTTGATATTCCATCACAGTCGGAACTGTTTTTACGGGTACTTTACATTCCAGGCAAACTGGGAATGAACTCATAGTAATCCAAAAAATAGTTGTAGATGGTGCAATTTTATTGCAGTCTGATTAACCGATACAGACTTTTTTCATATTCTGGAAATCATCGAGAACTGCTCCGGCTCCCTTGACAATGCTAAGGAGAGGGTCTTCGGGAATAAAGACTTTTAATGTGGTTTTTTCTTCGATCATCTTGTCTAGCCCGCGGATAAGTGCACCACCACCAGTAAGATATATGCCGTTGGAGTGAATGTCAGCAGAAAGTTCTGGAGGAATTTTTTCGAGAGCACTCATTATAGCTGTGACAATGTTGGTCAGTGGTTCTTTGAGTGCTTCGCGGATTTCATCATCGCCTATGGTGATGGACATGGGAACTCCCGTTTTAACATTCAATCCTCTTACATCGGTCGTCATGGTTTCCGTTTGCGGAAATGCGCTACCGATATCCTTCTTGACGCGCTCGCCTTCAAAAACGCCGATATTAAGGTGATGCTGAAGTCGCATATAACGGACGATTGATTCATCAATTTCGTCTCCGGCGACACGGACAGATTCACCATAAGCAATGGCCGATAAGGAAATGACTGCAACATCCGAGGTACCGCCGCCGATGTCTATAACCATATTTCCTTCAGGCCGGTGTACGGGAATGCCAACACCGATTGCGGCAGCCATGGGTTCTTCCACAAGATGGACTTCCCGAATTCCTGCTCTAAGGGAAGCGTCAATTACTGCTTTTTTTTCCACCTGAGTGATACAGGTTGGTACGCCGACAACCATACGTGGTTTGAAGAACCTGTGTTGGCTGAGGACTTTTTTAATGAAAAATTGAATCATTCGGTTAGTTATATTAAAGTCAGCAATGACGCCGTCTTTCATTGGGCGGATTGTACTCACCCGGGCGTGAGTACGGCCATACATTTTTTTTGCTTCTAGCCCGACTGCTTCAATTGAGCTGTCATCTCCATTCACGGCAACTATTGAGGGTTCGTTCAATACGATCCCTTTTTCAGTAATATAAATGAGCGTGTTTGCCGTGCCCAGATCCATAGCTACATCGGTAGAGAACAGGCTGAAAATATTATTGATTAGTTTTTTTAGCATGCCATCACTTTCGTTTTCTGCGTCAGCCTGTTACGTGAAAGGTTGATGAGATTGAAAAGTTCTTTTCCTTCTTCAGGATAAGTAGAAATTCCCCAATGAAATTCAGCCTGCATGGAAACCCCGTTAACATAAAGAGGGTTGAGTTCAAAGAGGTGCTGTAGTTTTGATTTTAAAAGTTCCGCCTCTTTTTGACTTCGACCCATGAGTAAAATTAGAAAACAGCTTTCGGATATACGGAAAACAAATTTTGGGGACGAGATTATCTTTGAGAACAGGGCAATTGCTTGCTTTAGGTAAGCATCGCCGTGTTCGATGCCGTGGATTTCATAAAGCTGCGCAAGGTTGGTAATATGGAAAGTAAGAAAACAAACGGGTTCTTTGGACTTGAATATTTCTTCAGATAATGAGTGATGGTATTCTGTTAAAAACCGATGATTAGGCACTCCTGTGATAGGGTCGAGGTTTTTGTCATAGACCCAACGGTCTTTGGTGTCTAAACAGAAAAGTGCCGAGGCGGCGGCAGCAAGGATTAGTGTCAGTTTATCTAGATCGGCCTGACTCACTCCATTGGATTCTTTGGAACCGATAAGGAGAACTCCGTAAAGTCTGTCATTGTGTTGAATCGGTAGCGCGGCTGCGCATTGCAAGGCTTCCGGTTTTTCGTTTTCTGAAAATATAACTATCTTTCGGCTTTCCTGAATTTGTAAAAGAAGTGGTGACTTGTTTTTTGCGCAGGAACCTACCAACCCTCTGCCAAGGTGTACTTGGGTTTTTGAGAGATCATTAGCAAAGCCTCGGTGACTTATGATTCGACCTTCCGACTGGTTTTCTTCAAACCATGTTACAGCCATAGCGTCAGCAGGAATCAGGGATGCGGGAATCTGCGCTAACCGGTTTCCAACAGATGATCGGTCTGTTGATTCGGCAAGAAACTTACAGTAGGAATTTATTTCCTGTAAAACTGGCTGGGCTGATGGTGACGTGTCCGTGGTTTTTGACTCCAGGCACCAGGCAATCTGTTGAGTAAATTCAGATAATATTTTTTGTAGTTTGATTGAGAACTGGTAGCGTTCCCTACTGTCAATGGTGAGGACTGCTATCTTATCTCCATAAATTACTGGAAGGGCAATAAAGCTTTTAAGGTCCTCATTTTTTTTGTAGATGCCAAGAAAACGGGTGTTCTGATCGAAGTTTTCAATCAGTTGAAGTTTGCGTGTTTGTGCTGTCAAACCAATGGGGCCTTTGCCTACGGTAATTTTTGCTCCTATGTCCAGATTGTGGCTGAGAGTGAAATGTTCGCGCAGTATGAGTTCTTTTTTGCCAGGCTCTATCGTGAACAAGGCACAAGTATATGCATCAGCAACATTGCCGATCAGCTCAATGAGGTGCCCCAAGGCGGTGTTGGATGGATTCATAGTTTTTGCATAAGGCTATAGACCTCTATTTCTCATCATTTCCTTATAATCTTTAACCGCTCCTTTGCCAACTGCGATGGCGGCAACTTCATACTCAGGAATGATGCCGGGTTTAATTTCCTTGACTCGCACAGCTTGGCAGTCGATGATTTTTTTTTCTCCGGTGGTGGGTACTCTGAATGAAACTTGTAAAATATCTCCATCAATAATAGTTGCCTTCACAGAAAAAACCAAGCCATTGATCGACATTTCCTGAATTATTATTTTATAAAGTTTATAAAAAAACTCTTTTTCCCTTTCAATTTCAAGGTTCCCAGAGATTTTTACCTTGGCCCTTTTACCCTTTCTTTTTCCTAGGTCGACATCGAACTTTGACCGGATTAGCTCATCCAGGTTTTTCCGAATATTAAGAAGATCTTCAGTCGGTAGGCTCTCCAGATAAGCCATGATTTTTTCTATCATTGTGAAGCAGTTGGGGGTAATTCAGGTGAACCAGAAACGTTTGAGAAGGGTCCGAAAAATTTATCTTCGGACATTAAAAGTTATATTATAGCGATGGGAGATAGCTGTCAATCATTTTAAAATCAATCTCTTCAATATTTTAAGGTTGATTTTTCGGTAAACAAAATCCCTTGACAGAGATGGTGCTCGTTTATATACTCACAACCTCTTATTAAAGAATGAAAACCGTTCTTAATATTGAAGTGAGGGCGGGTAGCTCAGCTGGGAGAGCACCGGCCTTACAAGCCGGGGGTCACAGGTTCGAGCCCTGTTCCGCCTACCACATATAAAGATTGCGGGGTTGTAGTTCAGTTGGTTAGAACGCCGGCCTGTCACGCCGGAGGTCGCGAGTTCGAGTCTCGTCGACCCCGCCATATGTAGCAGGGGCTTGAGACGCAATGCGCTTCAAGCCCTTTCTATTTTGTCCGTAAACTCGATTCTACTTTGTTGTTATTTTTTAAAGTTTGCGGGCTTATGGTTTAAAAAAAATGTAGAGTTAGGGGCTAGGTTCCTTTGGCACAATTACCGATAAAGCGATCTAGCGCATAAAGACATTTTGTTTCTTCCTTATAGAGCTTATTTCTTAGGGTTTCTGAAACTTCCTGAAAGAGCCGGTATTAGTCGGCCTCCCCGTGAAGCTTTTTTTACTCATTACTGGGCGATAAATTAATTTTAGATGAATTGCAGTTCTTTAAAAAAGTGACCTTTCATGAATATTGATGAAATAAGAATAGGTGAAGCACCGCCATGGGATATTAACGTTATCATTGAGGTCCCTTTTGGGCGGGAACCGGTAAAGTACGAAATGGACAAGAAATCCGGAGCTCTATATGTGGACCGTGTTATGCACACTTCAATGCGCTACCCTTGCAATTATGGATTTGTCCCGCATACACTTTCTGAAGACGGTGACCCTATTGATATTTTAGTAGCTTCCCCCGTTGAGTTTTTATCCGGCTGCATCGTTCGTTGCCGACCTATCGGGGTTTTAAGGATGAAAGATGAAAAAGGTGCGGATGAAAAAATTCTAGCTGTTCCGGTTGATGCTCTAAATCCTTATTATGTAGATGTTAAAGAATATACTGATTTACCTAAAATCCTGCTGGAGCAAATTGCGCATTTTTT
>ERZ1049444.3128-NODE-3128-length-10208-cov-16.830395_pt1 | contig 10208 bp, 8 predicted proteins | sample MGYA00383101_ERZ1049444 | MGnify/ENA primary metagenome ERZ1049444 (study PRJEB29581, sample SAMEA5548371) | metagenome | biome: marine; feature: coastal; material: water | depth 50 m | study: Short-term variability in the microbial, nano- and picoplankton...
ATTATAAATATAAAAGAAAGAAGAAAAAGTAGATTTGTAGGAATAATTAGAAAAAAAGAAAAAAAGGTTTTTGTTTATACAACCGGCAAAAAAGATAAAGTAGAATTTTATATTACAAACAAAACCAGAGCCGAAGAGAATGAAATTGTAGTAGTAGAATTTAAAAAATGGGAGAATGAATATCCTGAAGCAGAAATTATAAAAAGAATAGGGAAACAAGGAGAGGTAGATAACGAAATTCATGCCATTTTAGAAGAATATAGCTTACCGTATAAATTTTCTAAAGAAAACATAAAAGAAGCAGAAGAATTATCAAGGCTTCAATCAAAAGAAGAGTATAAAAAAAGAAAAGACTTAAGGAACATAACAACACTAACCATTGATCCTGAAGACGCAAAAGATTTTGACGACGCGATTTCTGTTGAAGAGAAAGAAAAAGAAACAAACATAGGTATTCATATTGCAGACGTTTCACATTTCTTAAAAAAAGGAACAGACCTAGACAAGGAAGCGTACCTAAGGGGGACATCGGTATATTTAGTAGACAGGGTAGTTCCAATGCTGCCAGAATCATTATCTAACAACCTTTGTTCTTTAAGGCCTAATGAGGAAAAGCTAACCTTTTCAATAATTTTTTCTTTTAATAAAAAAGGAGACGTAGTAAAGCATTGGGTCGGAAAAACTATAATAAAATCAAACCACAGGTTTAGTTATAAGGAAGCCCAATATGTAATAAAAAACAACGAGAGAATCATTCCAAAAGAAATTTCTTTAACCAACAAAGAGTATAAGATTGACAGCAAACTAACAGAGGGAATTGTGTTGTTAAATAAGATTTCTAAAAAACTTAGAAAAGAAAGAATCTTAAAAGGATCGATATTATTTAACAAAAAAGAAGTAGGCTTTGTTTTAAACAAAGAAAAAGAGCCGATAAACACCAAAATTAAGGAGGCAAAAGAATCGAATAAGCTAGTAGAGGAATATATGTTATTGGCAAACAAAAAGGTGGCAGAGATTTTCGAGAAACAAAAAAACAAAAAAAACGTTTATAGAATACACGATCTCCCTAACGAGGAAAAACTAATAGCCCTTGAAAGAATAATTAAAAAGCTGGGATATAATTATATGTTTGACAACAAAAAAAACATACACAAAAACATTAATAATCTTTTAGAAGAAACTAACGACGCACCAGAAAAAAACCTTATAAACACTCTTGTTATCAGAAGCATGAGTAAAGCAAAATATAGCACAAAAAACATTGGACACTTTGGGCTTTCTTTTGAAAAATACACACATTTCACCTCTCCAATAAGGAGGTATCCAGACATAATTGTTCACAGAAGCCTTCAAAAAGTGCTTATAAACGCTTCATCTCATAATGAGAAGACGCTAGAAGAAGAGTGTTTTTATCTTTCAGAAAGAGAAGATTTGGCAACAAAAGCAGAAAGGAGTTCAATAAAGTTTATGCAGGTTAAATTTATGTCTTCTAAATTAAACAAACGGTTTGTTGGAACGATTTCTGGAATTATGGAAAGGGGGATTTTTGTTGAAATTAAAGAAAATAAATGCGAAGGATTTATTAAAACAAAAGACATTCCGAATGATTATTTTATTTTTAAAGAAAAAGATTATTTAATGTTTGGAAGACACACAAAAGAAGAATACCGCCTAGGAGATGAGGTTTTAGTGAAGGTAAAAGGGGTGGACGAACAGAAAAAAAGAATAGATTTTTTATTGGAAGAAAAACTCTAAATTTATAATTAGAAAAAACCATGATTGATTTTATTCCAGCGATTCCTATTGGCATTGTTCTTTCCTTTACTATAGGTCCTGTTTTTTTTACGGTTATAGAAACCAGCATTAGCAAAGGGGTTAAGGCGGCAATTTTTCTTGATATTGGCGTTGTGATATCAGACTTAGTCTTTTTTGTGATTGCTTTTTTTGGAACAAGCAGTCTCTTAAGTTCGATTGAAGAAAACACAAGCTCTTGGTATTTTTTAGGCGGAGTTTTGCTTGCTACCTATGGCGGAGTTAGTTTGATAAAAATTTTACAGGAAAAAAACAAAACAGAAAACAAAGAAGGGGCTAACCTTGACGATACTCCTAGTTTTTTAAAATTAGCCACAAAAGGGTTTCTTTTAAACATTATAAACGTTGTAGTCTTGTTTTATTGGGTTGGAATAATCCTTTATTTTGGACCTCAACTAGAGATGGAAAAACACAAAATAGCTCTCTTTTTTGTAGTGATTGTTACAACATACTTTAGTGTTGATTTAGGCAAAATTTATTTAGCCCAACAACTTAAAACGAGACTTACAGACGTGGTTATTAAAACTATAAAAATTATTGTTAATCTTTTCATTGTAATATGTGGGGCCTTTCTTGTTTTTAAAGGGATTGCATAAGCTATGGTTAGAGACGGCGGAGACGGCATAATCAAAAACCCCTATAATAGACTCCTATAAAGACGTTATCTTTAACCACCCATATGATCCAAGCTGAACCAGCCCAACGCCCAACGCATAAGCCGCTAAAAACTTAAGAAAACCTGATTTACTGAGGTCTTTTAGGTGTTTTTCAGAGCCTTTAAAATCAAAAGAAGAAACACATTTAAGGAGATTTTTAAAGGAATGCATCAGCGGATGTTTAGGGGTCTCTAGGCGGAACGTCCATTCGAAGTACCTATGTAATAACAGGTGCTCAAGCTTATCATATCCCCAAAGAAAAACCCAAGCAACTATAGGCAAAAGAGTAAATCGTAAAATTATAAGCTCCGATTGTTCCATGCCTGCAAAGATAAAAAAACAGTATTTAATTAAAAACCCCTCTTATAAAAGGGGGGTTTTGAGGCACCGAGCGGATTCGAACCGCTGTACAAGCTTTTGCAGAGCTCTGCCTAGCCACTCGGCCACAGTGCCAAAAGGAAAGCAAAAGTACATTTTTTTAAAATTAAGCTTCTCTTTTTTTAGAGATTTTTACCGACACACTTTCTGTGTCCCCATTAACAGGAGGACAAAGCTTGCTTATAGAGACAAAAGCTTCACTCACCCGTCCGTCTTCTTTAAGCGCCCTAGAAACAACCCTATACGCTACGTTTTCCAGAAGCTTTGATCTAACGGCCATTTCTTCAAGAACTATTTTGTTTAACAAAACATAATCAACCGTGTCTTTTAAATCATCGCTCTGAACACTTTTGTCAAACTCTCCCTTCACCCGCAAGCTTACCAAATACTCGCTTCCCAGAATTTTTTCTTCTTTTAAGCACCCATGGAACGAATAACAACGAATGTTTTTTAAACAAACCTCTATCATAATTAACAAAGATAAATAAACAATAAGAGAGATGAATTTTTTAACTTTGATATTTTATTTTTAAAATTGACGGAATCAAAAAACTTTATTGAAAACATAATTGATCAAGACCTTCATGAAGGCTTTCCGCCTTCAAGCCTCAGGCTTAGGTTTCCTCCTGAGCCAAATGGATATCTTCATATTGGACACGCAAAGGCAATCGCAATAAATTTTGGTTTAGGAGAAAAGTACAATGCTCCAGTAAACCTTAGGTTTGATGACACTAACCCCTCAAAGGAGGAGACGGAGTATGTAGACGCTATAATAAACGATATTCGTTGGCTGAAATATAATTGGGAAGAGATCACTTATTCATCAGACCATTTCGACACATTATATAATTGGGCCGAAACCCTAATACAGCAAGGCAAAGCATACATCGATTCACAAACCTCTGAAGAAATTGCACAACAAAAAGGAACAACAACAGCCCCAGGCTCAAACAGCCCATATAGAAACAGGTCTTCAGACGAAAGCTTAAAGATTTTTAGAGAAATGAAAAACAGAAAGCACAAAGAAGGAAGCCATGTTTTAAGGGCAAAAATTAACATGGAAGACCCAAACATGCTTTTAAGAGATCCGGTGATGTATAGAATAATACACAAATCACACCACAGGACAGGAGACAATTGGTGTATTTATCCGATGTATGATTGGGCCCACGGACAGAGCGACTATTGCGAACAGGTAACACACTCTTTATGCTCATTAGAATTTAAGCCACACAGAAAGCTTTATGATTGGTTTATTGAAAACCTTAAAGATCAAAGAGAAAAAAATCTACCCCTTTATCCCAAACAAAGAGAGTTTGCTCGCCTAAACTTAGCCTATACCATAATGAGCAAAAGAATACTAGCAGAGCTTGTACAGAACAAGATCGTTTCGGGATGGGATGACCCTAGGATGCCAACAATTTCAGGACTGCGAAGAAGAGGATATACTCCAGAAGCAATAAAGGCCTTTATTAAGAAAGTTGGTGTGTCGAAACGCGAGAACCTTATAGACGTTTCTTTATTAGAGTTTTGCGCAAGAGATGACCTTAATAAAATTGCAAACAGAAAAATGGTGGTTATAAATCCACTAAAACTTACCATAACTAACTATCCGGAAGACAAAATAGAGCAAATAAAATCTGAAAACAATCCAGAATTAGAAAGCGCTGGTTTACGAGAAATCCCCTTTTCAAAACACCTTTATATTGAAAAAGAGGATTTTGTTGAGGAAGCAGGAAGAAAATTTTTTAGACTTACTGTTGGCAAAGAAGTAAGGTTAAAAAGCGCATACATTATAAAAGCAGAAAAGGCTATTAAAAACAGCAAAGGAGAAATTACGGAAGTTCTGTGTGTTTATGATCAAAAGAGCAAAAGCGGAAGCGGAACAGAAGAAAGCCAAAGAAAAGTTAAAGGGACCCTGCATTGGGTTTCACAAGCCCACGGAATCCCAATAGAAATAAGAGATTATGACAGGCTTTTTTTAACACCTGTTCCTGGAGAAGAAAGTGGAGATTTTTTAAAAGACATAAACCCCGAATCGTTTAAAACAAGAAACGGGTTTGCCGAGCCCTCTTTGGCCAAGGCAACTCCGGGCAGCAATTTTCAATTTCAAAGAAAAGGATATTACGTTGTTGATAAAGAGACCTCTTTAGAAAAAACAGTTTTTAATAAAACGGTTGGCTTGAGAGACACATGGAACAAACTCTAGACTACTCTGTTTTTTTCTTTCCTTTTTCTCTTTCGCTTGCTTTTTTCATTTCCTCGCCAATTACATTGCTCGCAGTAAATGAGGCAACCATATTATTAAGCATTTCAGATCCTGCTTGAGGAGAATTAGGCAACAAAATAAGGTTGCTGTTGCTTTCTGCACCAACCGACTGAAGCGTGTCATAATGCTGTGTAACAACAATTAAAGCAGACGCTTCTTGAGAATTGATGTCTACATTATTCAAAACCTTAACAGAGTCTTCCAGGCCCCTTGCTATTTCCCTTCTTTGGTCAGCAATCCCCTGACCCTGAAGCCTCTTGCTTTCTGCCTCTGCTTTTGCCTTTTCAACTATTAAAATACGCTGTGCATCACCCTCAAACTGAGCAGCGACCTTCTCTCGTTCAGAAGCATTAATTCTGTTCATGGCCTCTTTTACTTGTAGGTCAGGATCGATGTCTGTAACAAGCGTTTTGATGATGTCATAACCATAATTAAGCATGGCTTCATTTAACTCAGACTTAACCGCAATTGCGATATCGTCTTTTCTTTCAAAAACATCGTCGAGCTTCATTTTGGGAACTTCGGCCCTAACTACATCAAACACATAGGACGTAATTTGGTCTTGCGGATAGTCTAATTTATAAAAAGCATCATAAACCTTGTCTTTAATAACTTTGTATTGAACGGACACTTTTAGTTTCACAAAAACGTCATCTTTTGTTTTGGTTTCAATTACCACATCTAATTGCTGAATTTTTAAACTAAGCCTTCCGGCAATTCTGTCTACGAATGGTATTTTTATTTGCAGACCAGATTGGCGCGTGCTTGTATATTTTCCAAAACGCTCTACTAGCGCAGAGGTTTGCTGCTTAACCACAAAAAAGGCGGCAAACAGAAGTAGAATAATGAATAAAACGAGAATAGGGAGAAAAATAGACATGGTTTTTAATATTGAGATTATATCCTCCAAGGTACAAAGACCATGCCGCATTGCAAAGCTATCGGCTCAAATAATTAGCAAGCGCCTCAACCCGTTTAATTGCCTCTTCTTTTTCGAGAATCTCTATAATTTCAAAAAGATTTGCACCAGACAATTCGCCCACAATTGCTATTCTAATTAAACCAAGCACTTTGCTAAAGGGGAGGGAGTTTTTCTCAGTATAATCCTGCACCTCGGCCTTTAAGCTAGAGGAAGCAAAATTTAAAGAATTCTTAAAAATTATAGCTACATTCCTTAAGACCCTAGAGCTGTTGTTGTCGAGCAAATTTTTAACCCCCTTTTCGTTATAATTTTCGGGACTTTTAAAAAAATACAAGGAAAGCGGCAAAATACTTGTTATAAAATCAAGCCTTGGACGAATTAGAGGAATAATTATAGAAATTTTTTCTTTTTCATAAGGAACGCCTTTTTTCTGAAGCGCTTCTTCCAGCGCTTCTTCCAAAAACTTAGCCTCGGCTAACTGGAGATGTTGTTGGTTAAACCAAGCCGTTTTTTCTAGGTCAAATCTAGCGCCAGAGCGATTAAGACCTTTGATAGAAAAAGTTTTTATTAGTTCAGGCATAGAAAAAAGCTCTTTCTCAGACCCAGGATTCCAGCCCAGAAGCGCCAAAAAGTTAACCGTTGCCTCAGGAAGATAACCCTTTTCCTTGTACCCCTCAACCATCTTCCTTCCAGAGGCCCATTTTATTGGAAACACAGGAAATCCAAATTTGTCCCCATCTCTTTTAGAAAGCTTTCCTTTTCCCGTAGGCTTTAATATAAGCGGCAAATGTATGAACTTTGGCCTTTTCCAGTCAAAAGCCTCATACAAAAGCCAGTGTAAGCCTAACGACGGAAGCCACTCTTCTCCTCTTATAACGTGTGAGATTTCCATTGCAAAATCATCTACTACATTTGCAAAATGATAAGTAGGATTTCCGTCGGATTTATATAACACCTTATCATCCATAACATTTATAGGAACAACAACCTTTCCTCTAAGAGCATCATAACAAACAACCTCGCCTTTATCAGGGTTTTTAAATCGCACAACATAGCCTTCTCCCTTTTCTATTAAGCTTTCAGTTTCTTCTTTTTCTAATGACAAGGAGTTTTTAAGCTTTAGCCGATTATGATGGTTATATAAAAAAGTTTTTCCTTTTTCTTTATGACTTTTTCTGTGCTCCTCTAGCTCTTCTTCAGTATCAAAAGCGTAATATGCGTAGCCCAAAGAAAGAAGCTCTTGGATTTTTTTCTTATAGAAATCATTTCTTTCACTTTGTCTGTAAGGCCCCTCGTCCATTTTTAAACCACACCACTCTAGGGAATCTAGCATGTGCTTTTCGCTTCCTTCAACATGCCTTTTCTGATCAGTATCTTCAATTCGTACAATAAAATCACCATTGTTTTTTTTAGCAAAAAGGTAATTAAACAGAGCCGTCCTTAGTCCTCCAATATGAAGAGGGCCTGTTGGACTAGGAGCAAACCTTACTCTAACTCTTTTTGACATAGAAGTTTTTTGCTAAAATACGCTGTTGAAAAGACTTTTAATAGCTTTTATGTAATTTTCATTTTTTCAGGAACAAGCGGGTTCATTATCTTGAACCACAATGGGGGGACCATAGATAAAAGAATTGAGGCAGGGTATCCATAAGGAAGCTGTGGGCTTTTTTCAAAACAATCTAGCAGCTGATATTTTTTTAAAGATTTATAATGGTGGTCACTATGTCGAGTAAGCTCATAAAGCACAATCCTTCCAATGCTATGATTAGAGTTCCAAGAATGAACTTCTTGAACTCGCTCATATCTTCCAGCGGCATTTTTTAGCCTTCTAAGCCCATAATGTTCGATGTAATTTATGCTTTCAAGGAATAAAAAAGAAATTACCCCCACGGCTACAGCAAAAACCATCCCTTTTAATGAGAACAAAAAGAAAACGAGGGATAAATATGCCAATTGTATTAAAACATACCAGGCCATGTCGTTTTTTATAGAAAAAAAGCCAGAGCCAGATCTTTTTAAAAGCTCTTTTTGTTTTTTCCAAGCATCAAAATATTGCTTTAAAACAGATGTTACCCAAAAAGAATAAACAGACTGATTGTATTTTGCAGTAGCGCCATCTTCCGGGGTTCCTACCTTCAGATGGTGTCCAAAATTATGTTCTATATAAAAATGCATATATAAGCAAGGAACGTAAAGCACCTTGCTTAGTGTTCTTTCAAAAAGAGACTTTCTGTGACCAAGTTCGTGTGCGACATTAATTGCGTTTGTGGCCAGGAGGATTCCAACAGAAAAAGAGAGGCCGACCAGTTCAAATGCGGAATATTCAATAGTCAAGACATTTACAAAAGCCCAAGAAAGTATGCCAAAAACAATCGGAGCGTTAAGGTAAAGCATTATATCGAAAATCTTTTGCGAGCCCTTAACCCCTAGTTCCTCTGAGCTAAGGTTTTTAGTGTCCTCTCCCACAAGCATTTCTATTATTGGCAGGGCAACAAAAACAAATAAAACGGCAGAAAAAGTAAGCCACCCTCTTGATCCAACAGCAACAATAGTTGCCAGCGGGACGGTATATGCGGCCAGGTATTTAAGGTCTTTCACTATTTCAAATATATAAAAAAAACAAATTTTATTATATCTTACAAGAAGCTATATTTGCAAAAACACAAACCATGGCAATTGAGTATGTATATAACACCAGCTTTGTCCTTAAGAACGAAAAATCGATTACTTCTTGGATTAATGATGTAATTGTTTCAGAAAAGCACGTTTTGGGAGACTTGATTTTTGCCTTCTTTAGCGACGAAGACTTAAGACAAATAAACATTAAGCATTTAAAGCAGGACTATTATACAGACGTTATATCATTTGACGCCTCAGAATCTGGACGAGTAAGCGGCAACATAGCGGTGTCTATTGACAGGGTTAAAGAAAACGCAAAGACATACGATTCTTCTTTTGACAATGAGCTTTACAGGGTTATGGTGCACGGAGTCCTCCATTGTGTTGGATATAATGATAATACTAAAGAAGAAAAAGAGCGCATTAGAAAAGCAGAAAACTTAAAACTTAAAATGTTCCACGTGGAACAATAAACCATGTTTAGTTCAAAATACGATGTTATTGTTGTAGGTGCAGGTCATGCCGGCTCAGAAGCTGCTGCTGCTGCTGCCAACATGGGAAGCAAAACCCTTTTAGTAACAATGAACCTTCAGAATATAGCCCAAATGTCCTGCAATCCAGCAATGGGAGGAATCGCCAAAGGTCAAATTATCAGAGAAATTGACGCCATTGGCGGATATAGCGGAATCGTAACAGACAATACTGCAGTTCAATTCAAAATGTTAAACATGTCAAAAGGGCCAGCAATGTGGAGCCCAAGAGCGCAATCTGACAGAATGCGTTTCGCAGAGTCGTGGAGACTTATGTTAGAAAAAACGCCTAATCTAGACTTTTATCAAGAAATGGTTTCAGGAATACTTATTTCTAAAGGTCGTGTAGTTGGGGTTAAAACATCGCTAGGTCTTGAAATTATGTCTAAAACAGTAGTTTTAACAAACGGAACGTTTCTTAATGGCCTAATTCATATTGGCGAAAAACAATTTGGCGGAGGTCGTGCAGGAGAAAAAGCCTCTACAGGGATTACAGAAGAGCTCCTTAACTATGGATTTTCTTCTGGAAGAATGAAAACAGGAACTCCTCCTAGGGTTGATGGACGGTCGCTAAACTATTCTTTGATGACGCCACAGCCCGGAGACAAAAGGCCCGGAAAATTCTCTTATCTAAAAACCGTCGTCCCATTAAAAAAACAACTAGATTGCCATATGACCTATACCAACCAAAAGGTTCATAATCTTTTAAAAGAAGGATTCGACAGATCTCCCATGTTCAATGGCTCTATTAATAGTATAGGGCCAAGATATTGCCCCTCAATTGAAGACAAGATTAATCGATTTTCAGACAAGGACAGGCACCAGATTTTTGTGGAACCTGAGGGATGGAATACCGTTGAAGTCTACGTAAACGGCTTTTCTACTTCTCTTCCGGAAGACATTCAGTTTAATGCTCTTAGATCAGTGCAGGGGTTTGAAAAGGTTAAGTTTTTTAGGCCAGGCTATGCGATAGAATATGATTATTTTCCCCCAACACAACTTAAGAGCTCGCTAGAAACAAA
>ERZ1049444.3131-NODE-3131-length-10204-cov-4.921273_pt1 | contig 10204 bp, 7 predicted proteins | sample MGYA00383101_ERZ1049444 | MGnify/ENA primary metagenome ERZ1049444 (study PRJEB29581, sample SAMEA5548371) | metagenome | biome: marine; feature: coastal; material: water | depth 50 m | study: Short-term variability in the microbial, nano- and picoplankton...
GTCATGGGAATAAAGGTGTTATTTCTAAAATTGCTCCACAAGAAGATATGCCATATATGGCGGATGGTACAACATTAGACATAGTTTTAAATCCACTTGGTTTGCCATCGCGAATGAATATTGGACAACTTCTTGAGGTTCATTTAGGTTGGGCTGCAAAAGGGCTCGGAGATAGAATAAATGAAATGTTGCAAAAAGAACAAAAAATTTCAGAAGTTAGAGGTTATCTTGAAAAAATTTATAATAAATCGTCAGGCAAGTTGGAAGATATTAAATCATTAAAAGACGATGAAGTAAAAGAACTCGCTAAACATTTAACAGATGGAGTTCCTTTTGCTACTCCTGTTTTTGATGGAGGTGCAGAATCAGATATTCAGCAGATGTTAGATTTAGCTTATCCAGATGATAGCGAACATACTAAGTCATTAGAGTTTGATGCGAAAAAAACCCAAGTTAAATTATATGATGGTAGAACTGGCGAACCTTTTGAAAGACCAGTGACCGTTGGTTATATGCACGTTTTAAAACTTCATCATTTAGTTGATGACAAGATGCATGCTAGATCAACAGGCCCTTATTCATTAGTGACACAACAACCTTTAGGGGGTAAAGCTCAATTTGGTGGTCAACGTTTTGGTGAGATGGAAGTTTGGGCTTTAGAAGCTTATGGGTCTTCTTACACACTTCAAGAAATGCTCACTGTTAAATCAGATGATGTTATAGGTAGGACGAAAGTATATGAAAATATTGTAAAAGGTGAGCATAAGATAGATGCGGGCATGCCTGAATCATTTAATGTTTTAACTAAAGAAATTCGTTCATTAGCAATTGATATTGACCTAGATAGAAACTAAGGAGATCACACATGAAAGCATTACTAGATCTATTTAAACAAACTACGCAACATGAAGAATTCGATGCAATTAAAATTGCATTAGCATCTCCAGAAAAAATTAGGTCTTGGTCCTATGGGGAAGTGAAGAAACCAGAAACTATTAATTATAGAACTTTTAAGCCTGAGAGAGATGGTTTATTTTGCGCAAAGATTTTTGGTCCAACAAAAGATTATGAATGTTTATGTGGAAAATATAAAAGATTAAAGCATCGAGGAGTAATATGTGAAAAATGTGGAGTAGAAGTTACTTTATCAAAAGTTCGAAGAGAGCGAATGGGTCATATAGATCTTGCAAGTCCCGTAGCTCATATTTGGTTTCTTAAAAGTTTGCCAAGTCGTTTAGGTATGGTTCTTGATATTCCTTTAAGAGATATAGAAAGAGTTTTATATTTTGAAGCGTATATAGTTACTGATCCAGGAATGGTTGCAGATCTTAAGCATAAACAATTATTATCCGAAGATGATTATTTATCAAAAGTTGAGGAATATGGAGATGAGTTTAGTGCTGTTATGGGAGCTTCCGGAGTTAAGGAGTTATTAAAAGGAATTAAACTTAATCAGGTTGTTGATGAATTACATGAGGAATTAAAAGCTACTAGCTCTGAAGCCAAACAAAAGAAACTTGCGAAAAGATTAAAGGTTTTAGAAGCTTTTAAAAGTTCTGGAATTAAACCAGAATGGATGATATTAGATATATTACCGGTTTTACCACCTGAATTAAGACCATTAGTTCCTCTTGATGGTGGAAGATTTGCAACTTCTGATTTAAATGATTTATATAGAAGAGTTATTAATAGAAATAATCGTCTTCGACGTTTACTTGATTTGCGAGCTCCTGAGATTATCGTAAAAAATGAAAAAAGAATGTTACAAGAATCTGTAGATTCTTTACTTGATAATGGTCGACGCGGAAAAGTAATGACAGGAGCAAATAAGCGACCACTAAAATCATTAGCTGACATGATTAAAGGTAAAGGTGGTAGATTTAGACAAAATTTATTGGGTAAACGAGTAGATTATTCTGGTCGTTCAGTTATTGTTGTTGGACCACAATTAAAATTACATCAATGTGGATTACCAAAAAAGATGGCACTGGAGTTATTCAAACCATTCATTTTTAATAAATTAGAGATGTTAGGTTTAGCTACAACTATTAAGGCAGCAAAGAAAAAGGTTGAAGAAGAGGGTCCAGAAGTATGGGATATCTTAGAAGATGTTATTAGAGAACATCCAGTTCTTTTAAATAGAGCACCAACTCTTCATAGACTTGGTATTCAAGCTTTTGAGCCAGTATTAATTGAAGGTAAAGCAATTCAGCTTCACCCCCTTGTTTGTGCGGCTTTTAATGCCGATTTTGATGGCGATCAAATGGCTGTTCATGTTCCATTGTCACTCGAAGCTCAAATGGAAGCAAGAACTTTAATGTTAGCCTCTAATAATGTTTTATCTCCAGCAAATGGAGAACCAATTATTGTTCCATCTCAAGATATTGTTTTGGGATTATATTATTTAACGAAAGAGAAAATTTCAGCAAAAGGTGAAAATATGAAATTTTCTGATGTTGATGAGGCAAGGCGTGCGTATGATAATGGCAATGTAGATTTACATGCAAAAATTACAATTAGAATTAATGAATACGAATTAAATTTTGATAATAGTACTACTTTAAAAGTTAATAGATATGAAACAACTGTAGGAAGAGCTTTATTATCAGAGATTTTACCAGCTGGATTACCTTTTGATTTAATTAATAGGAATTTAAAGAAAAAGGAAATATCAAATCTTATTAATGTTGGATTTAGAAAAATAGGAATTCGAGATACTGTAATTCTTGCAGATAGTTTAAAAGATATGGGCTATAGATTTGCTACAAAAGCTGGAATGTCGATAAGTGTTCATGATATGTTAGTGCCAGCCGAAAAAGAACAATTATTAGAAGATGCAAGATCTGAAGTACAAGAAATTGAAGATCAATATTCTTCTGGACTTGTTACTCAAGGCGAGAGATACAATAAAGTAGTTGATATATGGGGGCGTACAGGTGATAAAGTTGCTGATGCAATGATGAAACAATTGCAAGATGAACCAGTAATTGATAATAATGGGAAAAATTTAAAAGACGAAAAAGGAAATTTAATTCTTCAAGAATCGTTTAATGCAATCTATATGATGGCAGACTCTGGAGCTCGAGGATCTGCGGCTCAGGTAAGACAGCTTGCTGGAATGAGAGGTTTGATGGCAAGACCAGATGGATCAATTATTGAAACACCAATTACTGCAAATTTTCGGGATGGTTTAAATGTTTTACAATATTTTATATCTACTCATGGTGCACGAAAAGGTTTGGCAGATACAGCTCTTAAAACTGCAAATTCTGGTTATTTAACAAGAAGATTGGTAGATGTAACACAAGATCTTGTGGTCACTGAGCTTGATTGTGAAACTGACGAGGGCTTAGTAACTAAAGCTCTAGTTAAAGGAGGAGAGATTGTAGAGCCATTGAGCGATAGAATTTTAGGTAGAGTTTCTGCATTGGATATCTTAAATCCGGAAACAAATGAAGTTCTTTATAACTCTGGTATTTTATTAGGCGAAGATGAAGTTGAGAAAATTGAGTCTCTTGGTATAGATGAAGTAACTGTAAGAACTGCTCTCACATGTAAAACTCGTTATGGTATTTGTGCGCAATGTTATGGGCGAGATCTTGGCCGAGGTAATTTAATAAATCAAGGTGAGGCAGTGGGAGTTATAGCTGCTCAATCAATCGGAGAACCTGGAACACAGCTTACTATGAGAACGTTTCATATTGGTGGAGCAGTATCAAGAGCGGCTTCTGTAAGTCAGATAGAGAATAAGTCTGCGGGTAAAGTTAGATTTCAAGCAATGAGAGTAGTTACAAATGCTAATGGAGAAAAAGTAGTTGTTTCAAGAAATGGTGAGTTTACTATTGAAGATGATTCAGCAAGAGAAAGAGAGCGTCATAAAGTTCCATACGGAGCAACTTTATTAGCTGATGATGCACAACAAGTAAAAGCTGGAATGATTATGGCTACTTGGGATCCTCATAATAGACCAATTATTTCTGAATATGATGGAATTGCAAAATTTGAAAATGTTGTTGAGGGCGTTACTGTAGCTAAACAAATAGATGAGGTTACTGGATTATCAACACTTGTTGTTATTGAGTCTAAACAAAAATCTGGCCAATCAAAAGGATTAAGACCACAAATTAAGTTATTAGATGAAAAGGGTAAAGAAGTAAAATTAAATGATACAGACAATCCAATTAATTTAACATTTCAACTTGGATACATTATAACTGTTTCAGATAATCAAGAAGTTAAAAAAGGCGATGTAATAGCAAAAATTCCACAAGAATCTTCTAAAACTAGAGATATAACAGGTGGCTTGCCAAGAGTTGCAGAACTTTTTGAGGCGCGTGCACCAAAAGATGCTGGCGTATTAGCTGAAAATACTGGTACCGTCTCTTTTGGTAAGGATACGAAAGGAAAGCAACGTTTAGTTATTACTGATGCAGATGGTAATTCTAGTGAATTTTTAATTCCTAAAGACAAACACGTAACAGCTCATGATGGTCAAGTGGTGACGAAGGGCGAAGTTATTGTTGATGGCCCAGCTGATCCAGCAGATATTTTGAGATTACAAGGTAGAGAAGCTCTTGCAAGATATATTATTGATGAAGTACAAGATGTATATAGATTACAAGGAGTAAAAATAAATGATAAACATATTGAAGTTATAGTTAGGCAAATGTTAAGAAGAGTAAGAATTACTAAGGCTGGCGACACATCATTTATTAATGGTGAAGAACTTGAGCGTGCTGAAGTCTTAACAGTAAATGATCTTATGAAAACTGATAATAAAAAAGAAGCTGAATTCGAACCTATTTTAAAAGGCATTACAAAAGCATCGTTATCAACAGATTCGTTTATTTCTGCTGCATCTTTCCAAGAAACAACTCGTGTTTTAACTGAAGCTGCAATTCTTGGTAAAAGAGATGAATTAAGGGGATTAAAAGAAAATGTAATTGTTGGTCGATTAATACCTGCAGGATCAGGATTAGCATATCATCTCAATAGAAAAGGAATTGCTGAACAAGAAAATGCGTCGGAGGACCATGTTGAGGGTGAAATGAGTAATTTGGAGAAAGCAGAAGAAGCATTCACTCCACCTGTTGAGGAGCCTGCTGAAGTTGATCAAAAAGAAGCAGATAAAGGTAGTATAAAATCAAATGATAAAGAATCAGTCAATGATGATTCAGAGATAAAGGAGCCAACTAAGTAATTTCGGTTGACATTATGAGCGAAGCAAAATACAATTCTCGACTTTTAATAAAAGGATTAGTTAATGCCTACAATTAATCAATTAATACGTAAGGCTAGGAAAAGAATTACTGAAAAGAGTAAGGTTCCTGCACTTGAAGCTTCTCCACAAAAAAGAGGAGTTTGTACTCGTGTGTACACAACTACGCCGAAAAAGCCAAATTCTGCTTTGAGAAAAGTAGCTAAGGTTCGTTTAACTACTGGATATGAAGTGATTAGTTATATTGGTGGTGAAGGACATAATCTTCAAGAGCATTCAGTTGTTCTTCTTCGTGGTGGTCGTGTGAAAGATTTACCTGGCGTTAGATATCATATGGTTCGTGGTAGTTTAGATACTTCAGGAGTTCAAGATAGAAAACAAGGTCGTTCTAAATACGGGACAAAGCGTCCAAAAGAATCTTAATTTTATAGAGGTTATAAGATATGCCAAGACGTAGAGATGTACCAAAAAGAAATATTCTTCAGGATCCAAAATTTGGAAGCCAAGAGGTATCTAAGTTTGTAAATGTTTTAATGACTAGTGGTAAAAAATCAGTTGCAGAAAGATTAATTTATGGCGCTTTTGATCAAATACAAACTAAGAGTGGCAAAGATCCGATTGAGGTATTTTCTCTTGCTTTGGATAATTTAAAGCCATTAGTTGAGGTAAAAAGTAGACGTGTAGGTGGCGCAAACTACCAAGTACCGGTTGAAGTAAGACCATCAAGAAGATCTGCTCTTGCAATGAGATGGTTAAGAGACGCAGCTAGGAAAAGAGGCGAAAAATCAATGGATTTACGTTTAGCTGCAGAACTCATGGAAGCGTCAGAAAATAAAGGGTCAGCGATGAAAAAAAGAGAAGAAGTTCATCGTATGGCTGAAGCTAATAAAGCCTTCTCACATTTCCGTTTTTAATTTTATTAAAGGTATATTAAGTGGCTCGAACAACTCCCATTGAACGTTATAGAAATATAGGTATTAGTGCTCATATTGATGCTGGTAAAACAACAACAACAGAGAGAATATTACTTTATACAGGCGTTAATCATAAAATTGGTGAAGTACATGATGGTGCTGCAACAATGGATTGGATGGAACAAGAACAAGAAAGAGGAATAACAATTACTTCTGCTGCTACTACTTGTTTTTGGAAAGGTATGAGTAATCAATTTGATCAACATCGTATTAATATAATTGATACTCCAGGACATGTGGATTTTACAATAGAAGTTGAGCGCTCTATGCGAGTTTTAGATGGGGCTTGTATGGTTTATTGTGCAGTTGGAGGAGTTCAGCCTCAATCAGAAACTGTATGGCGTCAAGCGAATAAATATAAAGTACCTCGTCTTGCATTTGTAAATAAGATGGATCGTGCTGGAGCAGATTTCTTTAAAGTTCATGAACAAATGAAATCTAGATTAAAAGCAAATCCAATACCAATTCAAGTTCCTATTGGAGCAGCTGAAACGTTTACTGGGGTTGTTGATCTTGTAAAAATGAAAGCCATCATTTGGAATGAAGAAGATAACGGCGTTACTTTTGAATACAAAGATATACCAGAAGATTTAGTTGATATTTGCAAAAAGTGGCGGGAAAATATGGTTGAAACTGCAGCAGAGGCAAATGAAGACTTAATGAATAAATATCTTGAGTCAGGAGATTTATCTGAGGAAGAGATTAAAAAAGGACTGAGAATAAGAACTCTATCAAATGAGATAGTGCCTATGTTATGTGGAACTGCATTTAAAAATAAAGGAGTTCAAGCAATGTTGGATTCCATAGTTGAATTAATGCCTTCACCTTTAGATATTGATGAAACTCCAGGTGAAGATGAATCAGGTAATGCAGTTACTTGTAAACCTGCAGATGATGAACCATTTGCAGCATTAGGTTTTAAAATTGCAACAGATCCATTTGTTGGACAACTAATTTTCTTTAGAGTTTATTCTGGGGTAGTAAATGCTGGGGATACTGTTTTAAATCCAATTAATGGTAAAAAAGAAAGAATTGGCCGTATTCTTCAGATGCATGCTAATAATCGAGAAGAAATTAAAGAAGTTCGTGCAGGAGATATTGCTGCAGCTGTTGGTTTGAAGGATGTTACTACTGGTGAAACATTATGTGATATCAAAAAACCAATTATTCTTGAAAAAATGATATTTCCAGAGCCTGTAATTCATGTAGCAGTTGAACCAAAAACAAAAGCAGACCAAGAAAAAATGGGAATAGCTTTAGGTAGACTTGCTCAAGAAGACCCTTCATTTAGAGTTAAAACAGATGAAGAAACTAATCAAACAATTATTTCTGGAATGGGAGAGCTGCATTTAGAAATATTAGTAGACAGAATGAAACGAGAATTTACAGTTGATGCAAATATAGGGGCTCCTCAAGTGGCTTATCGTGAAGCTATCAAGAAAACGGTAGAATCTGAAGGTAAATTTGTTAAGCAGTCTGGAGGTAAGGGCCAATACGGACATGTATGGCTTAAAATTGAGCCAAATGAAGCAGGAAAAGGTTATGAATTTATTGACTCAATAAAGGGTGGTGCAGTGCCGAGAGAATTTATACCTGCTGTTGATAAAGGATTAAAAGAAACAATTACTGCGGGGGTTTTGGCAGGATACCCGGTTGAAGATGTTAGGGTTACATTATACGATGGCTCTTTTCATGATGTTGACTCAAATGAAAATGCATTTAAAATGGCAGCATCATTTGCTTTTAAAGATGGATGTAAAAAAGCTGACCCTATAATTCTAGAACCAATGATGGCAGTTGAAGTTGAAACACCTGAAGAATATATGGGAGATGTAATGGGGGATTTATCTTCTAGAAGAGGAATTGTGCAAGGTATGGAAGATAACGCTACAGGAAAAGTACTTCGTTTAGAGGTGCCACTTGCAGAAATGTTTGGTTATTCAACTACTGTAAGATCCTTATCACAGGGGCGTGCAACTTACTCAATGGAATTTAAACATTATGTTGAAGCACCAAGAAATGTTGCGGATGCGATTATTAATAAACAGTAATTTTAAGGAAAATTAATATTTAAAAAAATAATACTCTGAAATGAGTATTCGCTCTTTAGAAGGATATAAAAATGGATAATCAGAAAATTAGAATAAGATTAAAGGCGTTTGATTATAAATTAATTGATCAGTCTGCTCAGGAAATTGTTGATACAGCGAAAAGAACTGGCGCTGTTGTTAAAGGTCCAGTACCACTTCCTACAAGAAAGGAAAGATTTGATTTATTAAGTTCACCTCATGTTTATAAGAAAGCTCGAGATCAATTTGAAATCAGAACACATCAAAGATTAATGGATATAGTAGATCCAACTGATAAAACAGTTGATGCTCTTATGAAATTAGATTTACCTGCAGGAGTTGATGTAGAAATAAAGTTGTAAAAATTGTAAGCGTTAGTATATAATGGCGCTTTTTTAAAGAAACTGATCAATTGTAATCAGTTATCTTAATAATAATATATAAGGAAAAGATCATGAGCTTAGGGCTTGTAGGTCGCAAGGTTGGAATGACTCGTATATTTACTGATGAAGGTAACTCTATTCCAGTAACTGTGTTAGAGGTTGTTCCAAATCGTGTGACACAGATCAAAAATATCGAAAATGATGGCTATGAAAGTCTTCAGGTTGCTTATGGTCAAAAAAAACCAAATAAGTTAACTAAAGCATTAGCAGGTCAATATTCAAAGTTGGGTGTTGAGGCAGGTGATGGCCTTTATGAGTTTAGAATTCCAACATCTGACTTAGCAAATTTCACTACTAAATCTAATATTACTGTTGAAATATTTCAATCAGGACAAAAAGTTGATGTTACTGGAACAACTATTGGTAAAGGATTCCAAGGAGCTATTAAAAGACATCATTTTTCATCTCAACCAGCTACTCATGGCGTATCAATATCACATAGAGCGCTTGGTGGAACAGGGCAATGTCAAGATCCAGGCCGTGTTTTTCCTGGTAAAAAAATGCCAGGCCATCTTGGAGAAGCAAAAAGAACAACACAAAATCTTGAGATTGTCAGAATTGATTCAGAGAGAAATTTACTTTTAATAAAAGGTGCTATTCCAGGATCAAAAGGTTCGAATGTAGTGGTAAAACCGGCAGTTAAAGTTAAGTTGGATTCAGATGGGAAAATAATAGAGAAAAAAGTAACAGCTAAGCCGGAAGAGAAAAAAGTAACAGCTAAGCCGAAAGAGAAAAAAGCAGAAGCTAAGCCGGAAGAGAAAAAAGCAGAAGCTAAGCCGGAAGAGAAAAAAGCAGAAGCTAAGGTAGATTCATAATGGAATTTAAAATATTAGATAATCAAGGCAAGCTATCAAAAAAAACATTAATTGCTTCCGATGCGACTTTTGGTAAAGATTTTAATGAAGCTTTAATTCATAAGTTGGTTGTATCATATATGTCAAATGCTCGTTCAGGAACGAGGTCTCAAAAAACCAGATCGGAAGTAAAGCATAGTACTAGAAAACCTTTTAGACAAAAAGGAACTGGTAATGCTAGAGCTGGAATGACTTCAAGTCCAATTTGGAGAGGTGGAGGGCGCGCTTTCCCAAATAGAACTGACGAAAACTTTATAAAAAAAATTAACAAAAAGGCATATCGTGCAGGAATGAAATCTATTCTTTCAGAATTAGTTAGGCAAGATCGTTTATCTATTATTGAAGAATTTAAAATTAAAGAGCCAAAAACTAAGGATTTTATTAAAAAAATTAAATCTCTAGGGGTTACTGATAAAGCTTTAATTTTAGTCGATTCATTTGATGAAAATCTTTATCTTTCATCAAGAAATGTTCCACATGTATTAGTTGTTGAAGCACGTTTCGCAGATCCGGTAAGTTTAGTACATTTTCCTAAAGTTATAGCAACGGCTGGTTCCGTTAAACAATTAGAGGAGATGTTTTCGTGAGCGAGGATAAAAAAGTGACTGCTAAAAAAGTGACTGCTAAAAAAGTGACTGCTAAAAAA
>ERZ1049444.3149-NODE-3149-length-10163-cov-6.395034_pt1 | contig 10163 bp, 9 predicted proteins | sample MGYA00383101_ERZ1049444 | MGnify/ENA primary metagenome ERZ1049444 (study PRJEB29581, sample SAMEA5548371) | metagenome | biome: marine; feature: coastal; material: water | depth 50 m | study: Short-term variability in the microbial, nano- and picoplankton...
GATATAGCATGTTTTACATTTGCTCATCTAAGACACCTTTTATCTTAACAATCCAAGGCTGATGACCCGCAGCTTTCTAAAATGTGCAAATACGAGCCTGTGGCAAATCAAAAATAAAACGATGAACAGCAAGATTGATTTCTCCAAAAAAGGTGCAACTGGCACAGTCAAAATTTGACTGATAAAGATTTTTAAATTCCCAGCGGAAAACGCGCTCTGTCGCAGTATCAGATGCTTGACCAGATCTCTTAATGGCACGCGCCGAGTGATTTCACCCTCCTTGCAAAAACCCGTTATGGTGTCTGAGCCTTTAACTGTGGGCAAGAGTATCCAGAGCCACGCCCTGCAAATCATGTGGCGCTGCGCAGTCCAGACTGTCGGTGGCGCAACCCGCTTAGATACCCCCCTGCAAATTCCAAACATCAAATTGTCAGCGTATGAGAAGGGCGAAATTGTTTGGAATTTAACCAGCTAAGCGGCCTTGGTTTGAAATATGTCTTTCACTTGTGAAGGATCGTAAATCAGCTATACACTTTTGAGAATTATCTCAAATCTGATGGCAAACGCATCATCCCGAACTGCAGAGAGAATTTTCTACCGGGACAACAGGTGCACAAAACAGTGGTCAAAAGGGCGTGATAGGGACTTATGATGGGACTATTAAAACTGCCCGACCAGTCAGACAGACCGTGCCGCAAGGCATGGGATTTTTACTTTTGAAAGAGACCGTAATGACCGGCGTTTTACCCAGCCAAGACTTAAAGACAATGATTAAAGAGGGCGTGATCAATGCCCAGCCACAGATCATTTCAGAACAAATCCAACCTGCCAGCTTGGACCTGCGCCTCGGGACCCGCGCCTATCGCGTTCGCGCGTCTTTTCTTTCGGGTGAAAATCAAACAGTTTCTAGCCGCTTGGCAGAGTTCCAGATGCATGAAATTGACCTGCATCAAGGGGCCGTGTTGGAAAAAGGCTGTGTCTACGTCGTACCTTTGATGGAGCAGCTCGATTTACCTGCGGGTACACATGCTGTCACCAACGCAAAAAGCTCCACCGGCCGGCTTGATCTGTTGACCAGAACCATCTCTGACTACAGCACCGAATTTGACCGAATTGCGCCAGGTTATCGCGGCCCACTCTATGCCGAGATTTGCCCACGGTCGTTTTCGGTGCTGGTACGTCCGGGAATGCGTCTCAACCAAATCCGCTTTCGTGCTGGCCAAGCCATTCTCACCGATGCTGAATTAGATGCATTGCATAAGGCCGAGCGGCTGGTATCGGGCGAGGCGGTCATCGGCGACGGGCTTGGATTTTCAGTTGATTTACAACCCGACGGAACCGATCTGGTGGGGTTTCGCGCCAAACCGCATACCGGCGTGATCGACCTCGATTGCAAATCCCATTACGATCCGAAGGATTTTTGGGAAGAGATTCGCACGACCAGTGGACAGATCATTCTCGATCCCGGGGCTTTTTATATTCTGGTCAGTCAAGAAGCCGTGCATATTCCACCCGCCTATGCGGCGGAAATGGCGCCTTATCTGGCGATGGTTGGCGAATTTCGCGTTCATTACGCAGGCTTCTTTGATCCCGGGTTTGGTCATTACGCTGCGGGCGGCAGCGGATCGCGCGGAGTGCTTGAAGTGCGCTGTCACGAAGCGCCTTTCGTGCTTGAGCACGGTCAGGTGGTGGGCCGTCTGGTCTATGAGCGTATGCGCGCCGAGCCGGATCAGCTTTATGGCGCGGGCATCGCGTCAAACTATCAGGGTCAAGGTCTCAAACTGAGCAAGCACTTCAAACCCTTGCCGCCGCCCGCAGCCGCGACTTAGCAGACGCATCATTCGTCTTCGAACATATCGCTTTGGGCGCTGTCGTCGTCTTCATCCTCAATGTCCGAGTCAGACATTATCCCCGGGGGCACGCGGCTCTCCAAAAGCCCCGCGGCCCGCAAATCTTTGAGGCCCGGCAAATCTTTCGTAGTCTCAAGTCCAAAGTGATCAAGAAACGTCTGGGTCATGACAAAGGTCACTGGCCTGCCGGGTGTCATCCTGCGGCGACCAAAGCGAATCCAGTCCATTTCAAGCAGTTGATCCACGGTGCCACGCGATACGCTTACACCGCGAATTTCTTCAATTTCGGCGCGGGTCACGGGCTGATGATAGGCAATAATGGCCAGTGTTTCGATCGCCGCTCGGCTTAGCTTGCGGCTTTCAACCGTCTCTTTCTGCATCAAAAATGACAAATCGCCCGCAGTTCTGATGGCCCAGGCCGCGCCCACTTTCACCACCTGCACGCCACGACCCGCATAGCGTTTGCGCAGATGCACCAAGGCCTCGGTCGCCTCGCATCCATGTGGCATACGACCCTGAAGCTCGGCAACGGTTACCGGTTCGGCCGAGGCAAACAGAATAGCCTCGACCATCCGCTCTTGCTCGGCCATCGGCGGCGCCTCAAAAAGACTTTCTTCTTTTTGTGGTACGGGGTCGGGATATTCGACGCTCATGGGGTTGCCTTTCTGCGCAACTGGATCGGCGAAAATGTTTCGGATTGGCGCAGCTCTAGCTTGCCCTCCTTGACCAATTCCAAAGCTGCGGCAAAATGCGACGCAGTGGCCGAACGGTGCCGCTGGGGATCCACGCGCCAGCCTTCGGGAAGATAGCTCGCAATATCGGTCCAGTCACCCGCGAACCCAATCAATTCCCGCATCCGCTCTAGCGCACTCTCCATGGTAAAAACATTTTCGCGGTCCATCACAAATGGCCGGAACTCATCCCGGGTGCGAATACGAGCATAGGCCTGCATCAAATCCAGTAAGCTCGCCGAAAACGTCACGCGCCTTTTGCGCTCAACGCTTTCGGGAATCCCTCGCTGAAAAAAGTCTCGTCCCAGCCTATCGCGCGCCATCAGACGCGCGGCAGCGTCCCGCATAGCTTGTAACCGCTGCAATTGAAACGCCAGATGCGCCGCAAGATCCTCGCCAGAAGGCCCCTCCTCGCTGGGATCTGGCGGTAACAGCAATCGCGATTTTAAAAACGCCAGCCAGGCCGCCATCACCAAATAGTCTGCAGCCAGTTCAATTCGCAGGGCTTTGGCGCGCTCAACAAATTCAAGATATTGTTTTGCCAGATCAAGGATCGATATTTTCCGCAGATCAACCTTCTGCGTTCGCGACAGCGTCAATAACAGGTCTAAAGGCCCTTCATAACCATCAACATCCACGATCAGAGTTTCGGCGGCGACCCGTTCCGCGACGATCTCGCGGTGATTATTTTCAAAGATATCCTCAGTCATAGGCCTGCTTTCCAACTAGGATCGCAAGCTGCGCGTCCAGATTTGAAATGTCAACTGACCCCCCGCTATTGCGCTGTGCAAGCGCGCCCTCCGCCCGCTGTCGCGCTGCCATCCCCATGCGGCCCACCACGTGGGACACTGCGATCATTTCCTCCAGCACACCACTGCAGTGCAAAACCACATCGCACCCTGCTGCAATAGCAGCCTGTGCGCGGACATCCAGTTCACCCGGCAGGGCCTGCATGGAAATATCATCGGTCATGATCAAACCTGAAAAGCCGATCTGATGGCGCATAATGCCCAGCATACGACCCGATACCGTGGCCGGCAGGCTGTCACATGCAGAGTAGACAACATGAGCTGTCATGGCCATTGGCAAGTCATTTAACCCCTTGAAGGCGGCAAAATCGTCTTGTTCCAAAGCGGCGGCCGTGGCTGTGACTTGGGGCAGCGTGTGATGACTGTCTACCGCTCCGAGCCCATGTCCCGGCATATGTTTGACCACCGGCACCACCCCACCATCCAGTAAGCCATCTGCCGCCGCGCGAGCCAGGCCCACCACCTCTGCGGCGGTGTCACCGTAACAGCGATTTCGTAAAAACGGATGCGTGTCAGGCCGGGCAATATCCGCAACCGGGGCACAGTTGACGTCAATGCCCAATGCTTTCAGCTCTGCGGCGATGATCCGGAACCGCAGATACATCGCCCGACGGGCCTGTCCCCCGGCACGCTGGCACTGTTCAAGTGGTGGCAGAAAATCTCGCCCTAAAGGCGGCCGCAAACGCTGTACGCGCCCCCCCTCTTGATCGATTAAAATAGGAGCATTCCAGCCGACACAATCGCGCAGTTCATCGCATAGCGCTTGTATTTGTGGACCCGTACTGATGTTACGAGCAAACAGAATGAACCCTAAAGGGTGGTTTGATGAGAAGAAAAGTCTCTCTTGAGATGTGACGCGTAATCCGCTGCAGCCCAGAATACATGCCCGAGTGCTCTGGCCAAAGCTCACCGCGCCGCGACTCGAATACAATCCGTATTTTCCGCTTTTAACGCCGAACAAAACCGCCGCGCCGCATCCATATCTTCAAAGCCAACCGCCCGCAGCCTGTAAAACACTTTACCACCGCTCGTGGCCCGGCGCTGTACCACCCGACTTTTGCCGTCAAAGAAGCTTACAAACCGTTTGCTGATCCGCACCCATTCAGACTTGGCAATGCTGACGCTGTCAAAGGCACCAAGTTGTACCATCGGCGTATCGGCCTTCAGATTGGCCGCGTCCAGATCAACCACTTCAGCAAGCACCGGGGCCCGCGCGGTCTGAAACCATTCAGGGCGAGTTTGTGGACGCAAGGAGCGACTGACACCGCCAAGCGATTGTGGGATAAGATCCAAAGCGACCAGAGGCGCGGCCTCACGCAATCGACCACCGGCGGGAACAGGCTCCTCTCGACCAGATGCAATGCGTGCAACCAGATCTTCGATTGACCCGGGCGACAACTTGACAACCGCATTGCTGTTTTCTTCCGTCAGCTTAATTTCGAGCAGCTGACTTTCAGAGACATCCTCTTGAGGCAAAACAAAAGGTCTAGGGGCCAAAGTAACACTGTCGGCCAACGGTGCCGACTGGCTATCACCCGCCACAGAGTTCACCGAAAACCCTTGATTTTCTGCGGGCGTACCGCCGGGATCAAGCGGGGCAATCCGCATCGGATCCTGCACTGCGCGCACCACGGGGATGCCGTTTACATCCCGCATCACCACCTGGTAGCCCCAGATCGTAATGCCAACCAAAAGCATCAACGAAACGCCCGCACCAAGCCAGCCTGCTAGGGAGCCACCATGTGCCTCTTCCGCAGCACCAAAGCGCTCGTCTGTTGAATATTCAGCCATCGTCGCCTCACGTCCGTCGTGGTACATTGCCACATCGGTATTTAGACTGCTGTCACCGCAAGACGTTTTATTTAGCGCATAACATCCATTGGTTTCACGCCCAGAATATCAAGACCTGCGGAAATAACAACCGCAACAGCCCTTGCAAGTGCAATTTTTGCTTGCGAAGTGGTCGAATCACCCTCTTGAACAAAGCGCAAACTGGGTTCGTCGTGGCCTTTGTTCCACAAACCGTGCAAATCAGCCGCCAGTTCATACAGGTAAAATGCGATCCGATGCGGTTCATTAGTGCGGGCTGCGATCTCTACCAAACGCGGCCACTCGGCCAGTTTGCGCGCCACCGCCAGCTCTGCTTGGTGATCCAGCTTTGACAGATCTGCCGCCGACAGGGTCGCGTCTGAGACCTCGATATTCACCTCAGTGGCCTTGCGCAGCACACTGCAGACGCGGGCGTGGGCATACTGCACATAGAACACCGGGTTTTCGCGTGATTGTTCCAAAACTTTATCGAAGTCAAAATCCAACGGCGCATCATTTTTGCGCGTCAACATTACAAAGCGGGTCACATCAGGGCCCACTTGATCCACGACGTCGCGCAAAGTCACAAAGGTACCGGCGCGTTTCGACATTTTAAACGGTTCGCCGTTTTTGAACAATTTGACCAATTGGGTCAATTTGACATCCAGAGGCACGGTGCCGCCAGACAGCGCCGAAACCGCTGCTTTCATTCGTTTGACATAGCCACCGTGATCCGCCCCAAATACGTCGATCAACAGATCATAGCCGCGGTTCACCTTGTCATAGTGATAAGCGATATCGGGGGCAAAATAGGTCCAGCTGCCATCAGATTTCATCACCGGGCGATCGACATCATCGCCATGCTCGGTCGATTTGAATAGGGTTTGTTCGCGCGGTTCCCAATCTTCGGGTTTTTTGCCCTTTGGCGGGTCTAGATAACCCTCGTATATCAACCCCTTACCACGCAGGTCCTCGATCGCAGCCTCAATTCGCCCGGTGCCGTAAAGCGATTTCTCGCTGTAAAACCGATCCATTTTGATCCCAAGCTGCGCCAAATCGGCACGGATCAGCATCATCATCGCCTCGGTGGCAAATTCGCGCAATTCCGCCAGCCAGTACTGTTCCCCCTTACCGACGAAGGCATCTCCAACCTTATCTTTCAGCGCTTGCCCAACTGGAATCAAATAATCGCCGGGATAAGTGCCATCTTCGAACGCAACCTCTTGGCCGTGCGCCTCAAGATAGCGCAGATAGACCGAGCGCGCCAAAACATCGACCTGCGCGCCGCCATCGTTCACGTAGTATTCGCGCGTCACCTCATATCCGGCATAATCCAGCAAACCCGCCAAGGCGTCGCCGAACACAGCGCCTCTGGTATGGCCAACGTGTAGCGGTCCGGTGGGGTTCGCACTGACATATTCCACGTTCACCCGCTTGCCGGCCCCGATCGAGGACCGGCCAAATGCTGTGCCCTGTTCGAGAATGTTTTTAACAAGCCCTTGCCAGACGGTTGGGGCGAGGCGCAGGTTAAGAAATCCAGGGCCTGCCACATCAGCGGTAGTGATCCGCGGATCCTGCATCAGATGCGCTGCCAACTTATCAGCGATATCGCGCGGCTTTTGTCGCGACGGCTTGGCTAAGACCATAGCTGCATTGGTTGCCATATCACCGTGAAGCGCGTCGCGCGGCGGCTCGACCGCTACATTTTCAAAGCTGAGACCTTGAGGCAGTTGCCCTTCGGTGATCATCTTGTCCAGCGCCACAGTCACCAGAACACGCATTTCGGCAAACAGGTTCATCCGTCGGTATCCTTGTTGTAAGCGAGCGGTGTAGCATGCACAGAGCCAAGGTCAATCTGACTTTAAACCCAACTCAATAAATCGGCAACGCAGAGGTGTATAAAATTGGAAGACTTCTCTCAATTAAATCAACCAATGCAAGCATATCAATCGAAAATCATGTGAAACCCGTCATCCAGATAAAAGCTGTATTCAGTTTTCTCGCCACCGTTTGTGCTGCTCACAACAAAGGCAGAACCCCCTGTCACCTTGATCGTCGCGGCAGTGGCTGCGGGCGGGACCGCATGATGTGCAACAAGCGCATACCGATCGCCCCTGAAGCTTTCGCATCCCGCCGACGCATCGCGATCTGAAATTGGAAATGTCAGACTTCCAGGCAGCGTTTCAAGACGAATGCGACCCTGTCGCGTATCAACATAACAAAATTTCATTTTGTCAGGATCCAAATAAAAATTGACATTAATTTCGCCATCTCGATGGCTGGTCGAGGCCATATCGGGCATTTTATCACGATTGGACCCTGCCAGAGCCTTGGCACTGTGCATCGCCAAAGCGATTGGAAAGCCGATTTGCTCGCAGCCGGTCAAGCTGAACATAAGCGGCCCAACCAAAAGTAATCCTCTAAAAACATGCATAATAATTCCCGTCAAAATCAATTTTATATAAATTGGCGCAAGTATGAGATGTCTGCCACTGTCAAGCCTGTGACGCCCCAAGAGATTAGGCGCTGCACATAACTTACAGCACAAAAAAGCTAAACCCAAATACGGCGCGATTTACGAAAACCGCGTTCTGACCACGAAAAAGGCGCCCCAATGCGGTCTCATCTGGCACATCTCGGCGCATGGCTGCGCTGCCCCGTGGGTATCTGGCTTAAATCTCACCGTTCTCCGAGAGCCTTTTATGCTCCTGCAACGCGAACCGGTCGGTCATACCTGCAATGTAATCGGCCACAATGCGCGCCAGTGTAACCTCATCTGTGGCTGCAGCTACATCTTTCCGCCATTGTTTCGGCAGCAGGTTGGTGCGTTTCATAAACAGCGGAAACAGGCTTTGCACCACATCCGTTACTTCATGGCGCATCGTCACCACCGCCGGGGCGCGGTACATCCGCTCAAACAAAAATGCCCGTATGGTTTTAAGATCGGCCCAAACCGGATCGGAAAACCGCACCATTGGCCGGCCTGCATGGCGGATATCGATGACGTTTTGCGGCGCCAGCTGCGCCAGATTTTCCTGTGCAACAGCGATAACATCTTCAACTAAAACCCCAAAGAACCGGCGAAGCGCCTCATGGCGGCGGCGATAGTAATTCAAACCGGGATACAAGACATCGACAGTGGCGAAACATCCCTTCAGCAACGGCAGTTCGGCAATTTCATCGGTGGAAAACAACTCGGCACGCAGCCCGTCATGCAGGTCATGATTGTTATAGGCGATATCATCCGACAGCGCCGCAACCTGCGCTTCACAACTGGCATAAGTGTCTATCTCAAGATCATGCACCGCATTGTAATCGGCCAGCGCATAGGGGACGTCACCGCGCACTGGGCCATTGTGTTTGGCAATCCCTTCGAGTGTTTCCCACGTCAGATTAAGCCCATCGAAATCAGCATAATGACGCTCTAAATCAGTCACAACACGGATGGCTTGTGCATTGTGGTCAAAGCCCCCGTAAGGCGCCATGAGAGCATTCAATGCCTCCTCTCCGGTGTGGCCGAACGGGGTATGGCCCAAATCATGGGCCAGTGCGATCGCCTCGGTCAACTCTGCGTTCAAGCCCAGCACACCGGATATGGTGCGAGCGACCTGCGCCACTTCGATCGAATGGGTCAGGCGGGTGCGGAAATAATCCCCCTCATGTTCAATAAACACTTGCGTCTTGTGTTTTAGCCGCCGAAACGCACTGGCATGGATAATCCGATCCCTATCGCGTTGAAAGCACGAACGGAAAGTACTTTCTTGTTCACAGATCAAACGACCCCGAGAGCGCCGGTGATCCGATGCAAATGGCGCTGACATTTTCGAAGCTCCTTGTTCCCTGACAGGTTCACACCTATATTACAGCCCAAAGACAAATAAAACTGCCGGAGTTTGGCGAATGCAAATGCCCCCCATCGTGACAGAGCGCGCTTTTGAGCGTTTGGCCGAAATCGGTGCCAGCGGTCAGGGTATGGGACTGCGGGTCGCGGTCGAGGGCGGCGGGTGTTCGGGCTTTCAGTACGACATCAAACTCGAGCAGGCTGCCGCAGATGATCTGGTATTGGAAGGCAAAGGTGAAAGCGTGATTGTCGATCTGGTCTCGCTGCCATTCTTACAAAACGCGACCATTGACTTTGAAGAGGAAATAATCGGCGCGCGGTTTGTCATCAACAATCCTAACGCCAGTTCCTCCTGTGGCTGCGGTGTGAGTTTTTCGATGTAGGCACAGCACGACTGCCCTGTCGGCCCGCAACATCACATTCAGCACAACACAGCGAAAGACGTCCGCATGAAAATAGCCACATTCAATATCAACGGCATAAAAGCACGGCTTCCCGCACTGACCGACTGGTTGGTCGAGGCGCAGCCCGATGTCGCGCTGTTGCAAGAAATTAAATCCACCGATGAAACCTTTCCCCGCACACATTTCGAAGACCTTGGGTATCAAGTGGAAACCCACGGGCAGAAATCCTTTAACGGCGTGGCAATCCTGTCGAAACTGCCGCTCGAAGACATCAGTCGGGGCCTACCCGGTGATGATGAAGACGCGCAGGCCCGCTGGATTGAAGCAACCGTGGTGGGCAAACAGGCCGTGCGGCTATGTGGTCTTTACCTGCCCAATGGCAACCCCTGTCCCGGCCCGAAATACGACTATAAACTGGCTTGGATGGAACGGCTTTATACCCGGGCCAAGGATCTGATTGTGGATGAGATGCCCGCCTTGATGGCCGGAGATTATAATATCATTCCACAAATTGAGGACGCCGCCCGTCCTGAGGTCTGGCGCGAGGACGCGCTGTTTCGACCCGAGAGCCGCGCGGCATACCGCCGGATCTTGAACCTTGGCTTCACCGAGGCCTTCAGGAGCTGTCATCCCGCCCCCGGATTCTATAGTTTCTGGGATTATCAGGCCGGGGCCTGGAACCGCAACAGATCGGAAGAGCGTCGTGTACGGAAAGAGGG
>ERZ1049444.3150-NODE-3150-length-10161-cov-5.304176_pt1 | contig 10161 bp, 4 predicted proteins | sample MGYA00383101_ERZ1049444 | MGnify/ENA primary metagenome ERZ1049444 (study PRJEB29581, sample SAMEA5548371) | metagenome | biome: marine; feature: coastal; material: water | depth 50 m | study: Short-term variability in the microbial, nano- and picoplankton...
GCCAGCCGTGCGCGCATGGTTCTGGCGTTCATTATTCTTTCCCTTGCAGTTGGCGGATATGCTTACGTAGGGCTTCCGAAAGAAGGTGAACCCGATATCGAAATTCCGGCACTTTTCGTGTCAGTCCCCTTCCCTGGCATTTCTGCTGAAGACAGTGAAACACTTCTCGTTAAACCGATGGAGGTCGAACTTGCCGACCTCGACGGCCTAAAAACCCTCTCTGCTACAGCATCCGAAAGCTATGCTGGCGTCGCGCTTGAGTTTGAATTCGGCTGGGACAAAACCAAAACCATGGCTGACGTGCGCGATGCGATGAACGCGGCGCAGGGGAAATTTCCCGATGGGGCGGAAACATACTCGGTCAATGAGATCAACTTTTCTGAATTCCCGATCATCATCGTGAACCTAACGGGTAATCTGCCCGAACGGACGATGAACAAGGTCGCGACCGAAATGCAGGAAGAAATCGAGGCTATGGACTCGGTTCTTGAGGCAGGCATCGCAGGCAAACGTGGCGAAATGATCGAAGTACTAATCGATCCGTTGCGCCTTGAAAGCTACAATGTGACGGCCAACGAGCTGATCAACGTCGTCCGCAACAACAACCAACTGATTGCGGCAGGTGAAATTGAAACCAGCCAAGGCAAATTTGCCGTAAAAATACCATCTAGTTTCAATGACCCTCAGGATATCTACACCCTACCCGTTAAAAGAAACGGGGATCGTGTTGTCACGCTTGGTGATCTAGCAGAAATCCGTCTGGCTTTTGAAGACAGCGTCGGAACTGCGCGATTTAATGGGGAAACAACGGTCGCGTTACAGGTGGTAAAGCGACGCGGTTACAACCTGATTGGCACTGCCGAAGAAGTTAAAATCAAGGTCGAAGAAATCGCGGCTGCGTGGCCGGATGAATTGACCGCCGCTGTGAACGTCGGCACCTCAAACGACCAAAGTGTAGTTGTTGGTTCAATGGTTAGTCAGCTTGAGGGTTCGGTTCTAACTGCCATTGCACTTGTGATGATCGTCGTCCTGGCTGCCCTTGGACCACGCCCTGCCCTTCTCGTCGGGTTTGCTATTCCTACATCTTTTTTACTTTGCTTCGCACTGCTTGCAGCATTGGACGTGACCATTTCGAACATCGTCATGTTCGGACTGATTCTTGCCGTGGGTATGTTGGTTGATGGCGCGATCGTGGTTGTTGAATACGCCGACCGCCGCATTCGCGAAGGCGTGGGACCGATGCACGCTTATGTAGACGCCGCCAAACGTATGTTCTGGCCCATCGTCAGCTCGACTGCCACAACGCTTTGCGCCTTCCTTCCAATGCTGTTTTGGCCCGGTGTTCCCGGTCAATTCATGGGGATGCTACCAGTCACCTTAATCTTCGTCCTTAGTGCGTCCTTGGTCGTCGCATTGGTCTATCTACCCGTTATGGGAGGTGTCACTGGCCGCCTGTCGCGCGTTTTTTTGGACGTATCCGAGAAAATGCGGGCGTCGACACCGTGGCTTTTGCGTGCTGCGCTGGTGCCTGTTTCGATCTATGCTCTGTTCGCATCGCTTATGCAGACACTGAACCCAACTTATCTGTTTGGTGACGCCCTAGACGAACTTGGCTCGTATGCGTGGTTGGTCGGGATGGTTCTTTTCCTTCTTTCCAGCTTTATGGCCACAATTTTCATGACAGCGGCCAAGCCGCAGCGCCGCGAAAAGGTAAAAGAACAGGGCGGGCTAACTTTGTTTGGCCGCTTCATCAAACTGATCGCTGGCAACCCGATAATGCCATTGGTTACAATCGGTGGCGTCGCGGCGTTTGTTGTCTTTACGTTTGTATCTTTTGGTGAAAATAACAAAGGCGTCGAGTTCTTTGTGGAATCCGAACCTGAACAAGCGATTGTCTATGTGCTTGCACGCGGAAACCTGTCGCTTGATGAAAAAGACGCTCTTGTGCGTCGTGCCGAAGATGTTGTTCTTACGCACCCAGGTATAGCGACCGCGTTTGCATTTGCCGGCCAAGGTGGTCTCAGCTCAAACACCGGTGGCGCAGCCGTACCCCTTGATACCATCGGTCAAATTCAGCTTGAGACGGTTCCTTGGACAGATCGCCCAACAATCTCGGTGCCGTGGTTCAAGCTTCCTGTTCTTGGAACACAGATCAATCGGACGGTGAAGGATCCTGCTTGGGATGGCGACCTCGTTCTAGAGCAATTGACGGAAAGCCTTGAGGCCTTGCCAGGCATTCGGGTGGAAATCCTGTCGGCTTCACGTGGTCCGGCATCTGGTAAACCGGTAAGTCTTCGCCTGAAATCAGACAACTGGGATGACCTAGTGGCTTCTACGACGTTTGTCCGCCAAAAGTTTGACAACACCGACGGTCTGACACTGATTGAGGATACGCTACCGCTTCCAGGCATCGACTGGCAGATCAACGTGGACGTTGAAAAGGCAGGTCGCTATGGGGCGGATGTTGCCACTGTGGGCGGTATGGTACAGCTTGTGACGCGGGGTATCCTGCTTGATACAATGCGCGTTGATAGCTCGGATGAAGAAGTTGAAATCCGCGTTCGATTACCAGAGGAAGACAGGGTTCTTTCAACCCTCGATAGCCTCAAAGTGCGCACCCAAGACGGCCTTGTTCCACTTGCGAACTTCATTACACGCCAGCCAGTTGCAAAGCTGGCCGAGATCAACCGGATAGATCAAAAACGCTATTTTGAAGTTAAAGCTGGTATTGGCACTGGCCTGACGACCGCCGATGGCACAAACATCACCGCTAGTGAACGTATCGCTCTTTTGACAGAGTGGCTCGACACCAAACCCCTCGCGCCCGGCGTAAGCTGGGAATGGACTGGTGACACGGCCGAGCAAGAGGAAAGCCAAGCCTTCCTTATGTCTGCCTTTGCGGGTGCTTTGGGTCTGATGTTCATCATTCTGCTGGCGCAGTTCAACAGCTTCTATAACTCGGTTCTGGTCCTTTTGGCGGTGGTGCTATCTACCGCTGGCGTTCTTTGGGGGATGATGCTTCGAGATCAAGCATTCTCAATCATTATGACTGGCACGGGTATTGTGGCGCTTGCAGGGATCGTGGTGAACAACAACATTGTTTTGATCGACACGTATCAGGAGTACAGTAAATACATGTCGCGTATTGATGCGATTGTACGGACCGCTCAAGCGCGCATCCGACCTGTATTACTGACGACAATCACAACGATGGCTGGCCTAACGCCAATGATGTATGGGCTGTCACTAGACTTCTTTAACGGCGGTTATTCCTTTAGTAGCCCCACCGCCCTGTGGTGGATGCAACTGGCAACTGCCATTGTGTTTGGCCTCGGAATCGCAACGGTTCTGACACTTGTGTTTACCCCCGCCATGCTAGCGCTGCGCGTATGGACGGGCACCTACGTTTTGTGGTTGGCTCGCTTACTTGCACGCCTATCGTTGGGCCGCGGTAGTCGTCTAGCCAAGGACCTAACGTTGCGACGGGCGGCACGTCGCGCCAAAACGCCGACCATTCTTTGGGATACGGACGAGAAAGATACTACGTTAGCTCCAAGCACACTTCGCGCCGCAGAATAGCTAGGAACTGACGGCTATTCTTTAGCTGTCAGTTCTTTTTTTAACCTCAACAATGATTCCGTTTTTTGCGCGCACGGTTAAATGGGCGACAGGCTCGGGCACCTCATCCGGCAGAGCCGCGAACTGATATTCTGTTGCCAATTTAGCCAACATAAGCGGCCCTTCGATCATAGCAAAACCCGCCCCGGGGCAAACGCGCTTGCCAGTGGAAAAGGGGATATATGCGTTTCGCATACATTCCTTACCGTTGTCAGTCTTCCACCGATCTGGATCAAAATCATCTGGGCTTTCCCATTGCCGAGAATGACGATGCAGGTGCCACGGGCTTACCACAATCTGCGCCCCTATCGGCACGTCGCGATCACGAAAGCACTCTGTTTGGGTTGTTTCACGCACCATCATCGGAACGGGTGGGTATAGCCGTAAGGCCTCTCGAAAGACATCGCGGGCCGTTTTCAACTTAGAAATAGCGCCAAAGGTAGTCAAATCCTGTTCACGGGCCTCTATCGCCACCTTGGACTGCCACTCGGGATTAGCGGCCAATAGATAGAGAGACCATGCCAATGCAGATGCACTTGTTTCATGCCCCGCAAGAAAGAAGATCGCAACTTGATCGACCATTTCCTCAGGCGAAAACAACTCTCCCGTCTGAGGATCAGGTGTCGTCATGATCTTCGTGGCAAGGTCTTGAGAGGCTAAACTCTGTTCAATCTCGCGCTGTCTTTCATCGACCAATCCAGTGATCAGTGCACGGATTTTCCTAGCTGTCGACTTGGCCTTGCTAGGATGAAATCTCGGCATCCAACGTGGGATGGGAACAAAAGCAGCAAGGTTCACTATCGGCTGACTTCTTTGATGATCCTTGAACAACTGAAAAACCTCAGTCGCCACTTCGTGTTCAATAGGTATCGAAAAAAGCGTGCGAAAAATCACATCCGCAGCAGCGTGGCTACATTGCTCTTCCAGCTCAACACGCTTGCCGATGGGCATTCGAACCGCAGCCGCAATCGTAGCATCAGACATAGCCTGAAAACTGTCCTTTAGACGGCCACCCTCGAACGCGGGATCAATGATCCTGCGCTGTTTTTGCCAATGCTCTCCGTTCGTCAGGAAAACCGATTGCCCGAGCAGAGGTCGAAGCCCCTCGGCAATCCGATTGGATTTGGGAAAATCCATCGGGCGTTCTTTCAAAACCAAGTCGACCAATTCAGGTTGGTTGATCAAGTATGATCTGAAAAACGGCGTTTTGAACTCAGCCATCCAAGCACGGTAAAGGCGCTCTGGTTGGGCAGACAATAAATCCTTGCGAAACAGTTTGAGGTATCGCCAAAGCGAAACCTTATCCGGGCGGGAAATGGGTTTAGGCGGTCTCAAGGCGCCATGTCCCTGAACTTGTTGACCGGTGTTTCGATCCGCGTCTTTGAGGGCGCGCGATTTAAAAAGCGATCACTAAGGCTTTGGGGGCCCGCAGTGATTTGAAAATAGTCATAGTCACCAGGGCGGTCGAATGCGCATAGGTACTGAAAATGAAGGCGAAAGTAGCAGCGCTTCAACTCTTTCCAACGCTGTTCAGAAAGAGTCTGGGTGAAAGCTGCAGAAATCACAATCGGCCACTTCTTATTCTCGGTCGCGACACTACTTACTGAAACCGGATCGCAAAGCGCAAATGCGCACCCATCACCTGGCGCCGTCACGTCGAGCCAAAAGATTCTCGACTGTTCTGAAAGCTGTCGTAGGTCTCTTCGCAATTCATCCGCGTCTGGTAGAAATGACATCATTGGAACCACCTGTCCCAAAGACAAAAAACCCAATCTAGGACAGCCTTCCAAGGCGGGGTTGCGCCTCAGAATTTCCGCCAACACATGAACCGCCAAATGCGCACCCGAGGAATGACCGACGATAAGAACCTCATCGCAATCGTCGCTTAGGGCTGCCTCAAGTGTTTCTCGAAACGCGTTCAAGCGTTCGTTCAGTTCCGAAGGATTTGCCCCCCGAAACTGCGAGGAGTAGGCGTAATCCTGCATCAGGTAATAGGCAAAAAGCTTGTTGTCCTTTCGCCGAAACCATTCCAATATCGGCCAGACAATTATCAAACCACCCCAAGCCAGTGCCGGATGTATATATGACAATCCGGTTCCTATGCCCCATGCAATTAGTAGCGCCGCTACCAACTGGAGAAGTAGGAACCCTATTGGATAGAGTGCTGCGATGATCGGCCCCTTGCGCAACTTTGTTAACCGACCCAATGCGCCCGTGGATATGTAAAGCCATGCCGTTTTAGCCAATTGAAAATAGGTAGCAGTAATACCCTTGGACATGCTGTTTTGCACCAAATCCGACCAAACAAGGACATCAATATCGGTCTCGACTGTATGTCCGTCAATCTTGGACGAAACGTGCCACCCATAGGTCCCTCCGCCCTGCTTTGCGGACTGGGAAATGTCGTAACCTGATACCGAGGCCTGAGACTTGGACTCTTTACGATAGAGCTCTCGGTAGCGTCTTGGATGAAAGGGATCGTAGCCGGGTATATAAAACACCCGCCGCTTTTTCACGATCTGCTGAGACTCTGCCTGCATTTGGCCTCCTGCTGGCTGCAGAATAGCGGGGGCGTGGGCTTAACGTAAGCCCTGATTAGCCCAATGTTGCCAGTGCAGGGAAAGTTTCAAGAAGCCAGAAGGAAAACGAGCTGAATGCGCCGGTAAGCAAGGCTATGCCCACAACCAATAACAAAGCGCCCATGATTTTTTCGATCAGTGACATATGGCGCTTCATTCGGTTCATGATGCCGATTGCGCGGGTCAGGAAAATCGCAGCCAATAAGAATGGAACGCCGAGGCCCAAGGCATAAACGCCTAGCAACAAAGTGCCCTTCGCGACAGAGGCTTCAGATGCTGCAAGTGACAATATCGCCCCCAATTGTGGGCCGATACATGGGGTCCATCCAAACGCAAATGCCAGCCCGAGGACATAAGCCCCAAAAGCAGACCCACCCTCTTGTCCGGCGTCAATTCGTGCTTCTCGATCCAGAAAAGGAATTCTGAAAACCGACAGAAAATGCAGACCGAAGATGATGACGATCACTCCAGATATCCGTGAGAACATCAGCTGGTTCTGCAGGAAAAACGCACCGATGACTGAGGCCGTAAACCCAAGCAGCAAAAATACGGTAGAGAGACCTAGCACAAAGAACAGCGCCGTGATGATGATTTGTTGTCGGTCTTTACCGTTGTTCGACAAATCCGAGACCGACACACCACTTATGTAAGCAAGGTAAGGCGGAACGATCGGAAGAACACAGGGGCTCGCGAACGAGATAAGCCCCGCAAGAAGAGCAACAAACATGGCCGGTAATAGCCCTGCGCCGATGATGTCAATTCCGAACATAAGTATGACCTAAGCTGTCACAGTCAAAAGTGCACGTCTCAAAAAGTCACATCTGCGTGGAAGTTTGTAACGAAAAGCCCGCCACAATGGGCGGGCTTTTGAAAGTTATGATTAGCGAGACCACCAACCGCGTCGTTTGGGTTTGGGTGTTTCGTCAGACTGAACCTCGGCGGCTTCGGCCTGTGGTTCTTCTATAACCACGGCTTTTTCAGCTTCAACAGGGACTTCTGCCTTGGCAGGCTCTTCCACCTGAACTTCAACTGCAGGTGCTGGTTCTTCCGTTGGCTCATCAGCAGCTTGCGTTGCTTCTTCAACCGGTGCTTCTGGCGTGACTTCAGTCGGCGCAGCTTCTTCGGCCACCGGTTCAGCGGCTTCTACTGGGGCCTTAGGCTCTGCAACAACTTCATCATCGTCCGCCTTCTTCTTGCGCGAACGAGATCGTCGTGTCCGTGTTTTCTTTGGCTTTTCTTCGGCCTCAGGCTCTTTGTCGTCTGTAACGTCTGAAGGAGATTCTTCAGTTACTTCGGCTTCAGTAGCCTCTGCAGGTTGCTCTGGGTCAGTTTGGTTTGAGTCTTCCGAGGCGTCTGCCCCTTCCTCCCCGTTGCCATTGCCTTTCCGACGACGCCGACGACGGCGACGTTTCTTGCGTGGCGCTTCCTCTTCCGAGGTTTCGACGGGTTCGACAACTTCTTCGTCTTCATCCGCCTCGGCATCAACGGCGCTCATTATCATGCTATCGACTGACACAACTGGAACATCAACTGGCGCAACAACACGCGTTGCGGTCTTGAATTTCTCAATCGCGAAATCTGGGCTGACCAGCATTGGATCACCTTCGACGCGCACAGAAAGGCCATAACGCCCTTCAATCATCGAAACATGTTCGCGTTTCTGGTTCATCAGGTAGTTGGCAATGGCCACTGGTGCACGCACCAGTACCTCTTTGGATTTACCGCGAACGCCCTCTTCCTCAAGCTGACGTAGGATCGCAAGAGACAGGTTATCGTCTGAACGTAAAAGACCCGTGCCGTGACAATGTGGACATGGTTGCGTGGTCGCCTCGATCATACCGGGGCGTAGACGCTGGCGACTCATTTCCATCAGGCCAAAACCGGAAATTCGGCCGACCTGAATTCGTGCACGATCAGTCTTAAGCTTATCCTTCATCCGCTTTTCGACGGCAGAGTTGTTCTTACGCTCGTCCATGTCGATGAAGTCGATGACAATCAGACCAGCCAAGTCACGCAGACGCAATTGACGTGCGACCTCTTCCGCCGCTTCAAGGTTTGTCTTCAAGGCTGTCTCTTCGATCGAGCCTTCTTTCGTGGCTTTGCCAGAGTTCACGTCAATCGCGACAAGCGCCTCGGTCACGCCGATGACAATATAGCCACCCGATCTAAGCTGGACTGTCGGGTTGAACATGCCACCCAAATAGCTTTCGACTTGGAAACGGGCGAACAAAGGCAGTGCATCTTGATAGTGTCTGACGTTCTTTGCATGCGACGGCATGATCATTTTCATGAAGTCTTTTGCGACGCGATATCCGCGCTCGCCTTCGACCAGAACTTCGTCAATCTCACGATTATAAAGGTCGCGGATCGAGCGTTTGATCAGATTACCTTCTTCGTAGATCTTTGCCGGTGCAACCGACTGCAAAGTCAGTTCACGGATCTGTTCCCACAGGCGTTGTAGGTATTCATAGTCGCGCTTGATCTCAGCTTTGGTGCGTTTGGCACCAGCAGTTCGAACAATCAGACCCGCGCCCTGAGGGACGTCGATACCATTTGCGATCTCTTTGAGTTTCTTGCGGTCAGCTGCGTTGGTGATTTTGCGGCTGATGCCGCCACCGCGTGCAGTGTTTGGCATAAGTACGCAATAGCGACCTGCCAGAGAAAGGTAGGTCGTAAGCGCGGCGCCTTTGTTGCCACGCTCTTCTTTCACAACCTGAACCAAAAGGATCTGGCGAACCTTGATTACTTCCTGAATTTTGTACCGCTTTGGGCGGGGCTTGCGCACCGGGCGAATGTCTTCAGAGTCATCCTCATCCGCAACGGATTCGATGCTTTCGTCTAGCGCGGTGGCATCGCGCTTCTTAGGCTCGTCTGCATCGCCGTCTTGATCGTCACCGACCTCTGCCTCAGTGGGTTCTGACACGGCTTCAACTTCCGTGGTAGCTTCGGCTGCTGTATCTTCTTCTACAGGAGCCTCGGCAACAGTTTCTTCAGCAGGAGCTTCTTCACTCTCCGCTTCGCCCTCTACAGGGGCTTCAGCTTCTTCAGTTATGGCTTCCGGCGCATCTTTGGTTTCCGCTTCTTCCGCTGATGTATCAGTTTCAACAACAGGCGTTTCAACAGCCGACTCATCAGCGTCATCGCCCAGGTCGATTGTCTCCATACCTTTGATTTCAGCGGTATCGACTTCCTTCGTCTCAACAGCATCTTTGTCAGTTGTACGCGCAGCCTTTGAGCTACGACGACGGCGACGAGGTTTTGGCTTTTCGTCTTCTTCTTCTTTTGCGCGCTGCGCTTCCGCATAGGCACGTTCTTCGGCCATCAGGGCTTCGCGGTCAGCGACCGGTATCTGATAGTAATCCGGATGAATTTCCGAAAACGCCAAGAAACCATGACGATTACCGCCATAGTCTACAAAAGCTGCCTGAAGTGAGGGCTCTACCCGTGTTACTTTTGCAAGGTAGATGTTGCCAGCAAGCTGGCGTTTATTTTCGGATTCAAAATCAAATTCCTCGACCTTGTTTCCGTCGACCACCACAACGCGAGTTTCCTCTGCGTGGGTGGCATCGATAAGCATTTTCTTTGCCATGTTTTCCGTTTGCACCTCAGCAATCGCCCGCGCCCAGGAGGCGCCAAACGTTGCGGGTGGTGTCTAGTAAGGGCGATATTTTCGGCGGGCAGCATGACGGCAGCGCCGGATTCGGCACCTGCTCTGTCACTCAATTGCGTCGCGCGCTTCATCGCGTTTCTTCTCCGACGTTTCTTGTGAAACGTCCATTTGTGAGGCCCATTCGGGCTATCTTAAAGCCCCTAAGGGCTGCATCATTCTGTCCGATCACCCATTTCTTAATGAGTTTAGACAGTGAATTCTTTAATCAGGTCATACGCATTTTAACGCAGAGCTCTGCCTTGTCATCCTAAATCGGGCCGAGGTCAAATGACAATGGGCAAAATACATTTGCAT
>ERZ1049444.3151-NODE-3151-length-10160-cov-4.889758_pt1 | contig 10160 bp, 10 predicted proteins | sample MGYA00383101_ERZ1049444 | MGnify/ENA primary metagenome ERZ1049444 (study PRJEB29581, sample SAMEA5548371) | metagenome | biome: marine; feature: coastal; material: water | depth 50 m | study: Short-term variability in the microbial, nano- and picoplankton...
TCCAGTGATTAATACATGCATGTTTGGAGCGTTTGCAACACGATTCATGTTGTGCCCTGCTGAGTTTTACTCTTGAAAGATTCCCTGAAATCAATATCCAAAATATGGTTTATCTAATTCCTTGATGACACGAGAATGTGTTTTTATAGAAAGGTGCTTTACTATCACCATGGAGAACACTGCCATACCTTCTGTCACAATTATAGGTACATGCAGAGTTCACGATACCTTGCGAAAGGTAAATGAAAAAAAATATATTAATCTGAATAATGGAGGAATGAATACATTCGTACACTCTCTGCCGGAGATTATTAAACGCCTAAGGGTATTTTCCCGCGAATCTAAATATTCACCAGAAATTGTCGGGTTGCAAGTCGGCGTCCGAAAAGGAGTCACTACAGAACCCGATAAAGATTTCAATTTTGAAGAAACTGATGTAATTGTTATTGAAATTTCCACATTAAAGGCGATTTATTATGAGAATCAGCCTCTTCAATTTAATGAAGTCAACCGATTGTTGTGTACGCCTCACGGTGACTTCGGTATTGAATTGAGAAATAATATCAATTATGCATTCAACAACAACGAGATATCAATTTTATTGCCTGGCCACCCTTTCCCAGAAACTGTTTCAGAAAACCATAGGCAGATTATTGCAAACCTCAAACCAAAATTAATGGATGAACAAGACATTCGAGAACACTTGGACCTAATATATCAATATGTGAAGAAACCGATATTGTTTGTCAACCATATCAATGTTGAAGGGGTGAACGGTAAAAAGATAACATCACGTAACAGGTTATGTAAAATCATACAAAAATACTGCACTGAACATAGTTTTGCTCTTTTTGAACCCTCTACGCTTTTCTCTAATCATGACAAAAAAACCCTTTTAGGGAAAGATGGAACTGATTTAGCGCATTACGCTAGATCCGGATTGGAAATAGTTGGCATGGAACAGTACGGTAAGATCCTTGAAATATTCAATGCTCAGAATTCGCGAGATTCGTCTCATCATTGATCAACTCGCCAATCCATTCAGTTGAATCATGAACCATACTGTCAAGAGATTTATCTTGCTGTAAAATAACTACAGCTCTTACTGCAGCATCGATATTCTCCATGACCCGATGTTCAACTACAAGACCCCATCCTTCTTCTTCCGCAACTTTGCAGCGAGCGAGTTGGTCGTCCATCCCAGTGTGCATGTTTGGATAGAAGATTGTCGGCATGGCCATAGTACGCATTTCGTGAAAGGAATTGTAACCTCCTGCTTGAATAGCATAATCAAATCCTTTGAAATATATGGCATTAGGATAATCCCGCAAAATTCTGACTCTTTCGTTTGAAAAAGAAATCCGGCTACCAAGCAGTGATTCTCCAACGACAACATAGCACTCTGGATCGATTTTGAGCAAGGCTTCGATGGTTAGGCGTATTTCAGATTGGATGTCATTTATTTGGCCAGCGCCTAATTGGACATACCACACTTTGGAAGATTGGGGTAATCCAAGCCGGCCTCTGGCATCAGATTTTGATAACATCTCTTCCGATTGTAACAGAAGAATTGGTGGCACATGTAGGACATCAGTTGTATGGTTAATTTCATCTTTTTTTGCAGGAATGGCGTCTCCCGGATGAATGATTGTATCAAAGAATTGGATACTATCTACAGGAATTTTTGAACCCTTTTTGAACATCCCTCTCCGCATCCATACTTTCTTCATTTCTGGTTTCCTACGAACCGCATTCAGCATACCTCTATACGGAAAAGCCCCATCAAACATGAACATTTTTGGGTTATGTGCATCCAAAATCATGAGCAATTGTTCCTCTACAAGTCCATTCCATTGTGATGATGACATATCCTTGAATTTGTATTTTCCAGCAATGTGATATGTTGGAAAGTCATCAATGTAGGGCACATGTAATGTTGGCATTGGAGTGAAAAATACAACTTCGGTATCCGGTGACTGTTTACGAATTGCTTTTGCAACCGCATACATTCGAGTGAAATGACCGAAACCAACACCGTTTGTTGGAAACAACAGAACACAATTTTCAGTTTTAAGACCCGTGCCCGAATCCTGCGATAAACCGGGTGGAGGGGCCCTCAACCCGAGTTTTTCTAGCCCTAACAAAAAAGCATGGAATGGAAAAGTTAAGGGCAGAAAAATCAACTTCCAGGGTCGCCTAATTGAAGCAGTTAGATGCTCTCCTAACCGGTATGTGACTGAGTTCTTCAGCCGAGATAGCTCTCTCTCAAAACGTTCTGTTTGCTTGATTGCTAGATGAAGAGAAGCCGTATACTCTTCTTCGGCAAGGGGTGCTTCCGACGTTGATTTACCACCCTCCATGGTCTCTCCTGTGACTCATGTATAACTGACTTTTCGGGCCATATTGGTTGACGTGGCTTATTTGGGATAGAGATCTATCTGCTCTAAAAGAGCATTTTCATCCATTGGCTGGAGATAATTCTTCGTATTTTTTTCAATCAAATCTCTCAATTGAACGCTGATTATCTCCAGGCCTGGTTCATAGTACATCTCCCACCACGCAAGAGAATCTCCAACAAGGTGTTTCAAATGAGGAACTCGATGTTCTAAGTTTTGGATTTGAAGCGACCAAAGTGCATGTTGTCCAGTTTTCAAGGGGACACAGTGGAGAAATTCTTGGATTTCTTTACTTTCAAATTGTATCTCCCGTCCCAATGGGCCATTTTTATTGAAACACTTCCAGCATATCCCACATCCGGTTCCATCACTGCCTCGCAAACATGAATTAATGAAATCTATGAAGCCGCTTTGCTGACATATTCTCAACGCACCTGCTTCTGAAATGTGATTGATTGGGAATTCCAAATCCAGTCCTGCATGAGCGAAATATTTTTTCCAACGGATCCAATATTTAGAATTCGGAAAATCTCGGTATTTAGCACCCTTTACCAACCAAGTGTTGTCCAATGGTGTACCAAATGCAATTGTGCCAAGATTGAGTGTGTCACTCAGCAGTATCAAATGCACGCCTGCAGCAAAATCCGTTGAGAACCCGATTGATTTACCCACAGAGGCTCTTATTAATTCATGATTTGAAGGTACGCGAAGTATTGGTCTATCAAAATCATGTTCTAGCACCTCAAAAAGTCGTTCCGGCAATCCGTGATCCATTACAGAAGGGAACGATCTCTGATGGTATGACAAAATCGTTTTTTCTGGCAGGAGAAGCACTGCGGCTGTTGAATCTATCCCTCCAGAATACGCTAAACCAACATTAGTTCCTTGTGAACGCGTGCAGGTTTCTTCTAATGAGTAACGAATACCCAATGGTTGAAGAAGAATATTCATTGCAAGTTGAAGAATACTATCGTGAGTTTTTGAAAGTTCAAACTCCTCTGGCATGTCCCAATATACCCATCCATTTGGATATCTTAACCACAATCTATTCTGCTCTTGGTACCAATTTGAAAGAGGGGCATTCTCGTTCCAACCTCTGTGCGAATGTCCTTTGGGTTCAACCTCCGTGCCTCTCCCTTCAGAAAATAATTGTATTTCCGCTTTTTTGATTAATTCTGAAGAATGTTCTGATGGATGTTGTTGTGCGAATGAAATAAGTTCGAGCCAGTGCTGTTGATTATACAGGCTCCTAAGAATAATATCAACAGCAAATCGTTGATTAATTGAGCATGATAACTCTCTCTCGGACAGTGCTTTTGCCTCCCCATAATTACGTTGATTGTAAAGACGACGTATGCGCAGACGCCTTAATCCAGCCGTAAACCTAGACAGAGGCAGCATTGTTCTACCCTAAGAGTTGATACTGATTTCTTTTTCGGAGTGCAGAAAATGAATCTGAGGCGAAGGCTATGAGTACAACCTGTGCAGAGAAACAATACATGGAGGATACGGATGGTCCAGCGAACCAACCAGTCAAGATTGGCTGGGTCACTGTTAGAAAAATTAGTGATTTGTGTTCAACTACTACGCTTTCTCTTGCAGCAGGCATTATTGGGCATCCTTTTTCTTTAATAATGCAAAGATTTTTTCATCGATTTCAAAGCTGTACACTACTGTCGATCCACAAAAGCGATTAAAAAAAAATTGAATGATTTCCTATATTTGCCCCGACATCAACATAAACGCCTTCCAAGTTTAAAGATCGTGCTTTTTCTAATAACCTATTTTCATAAAATGTTTTGCCAGTTACTATTCGGTCGAAAATCAAATCGTCGACGTGGTAACCTTCTATTTTGATTCTTTGATTAGAATAAGTAAATTCAGTCACTGCGTTTTTAACCTTCATAAACTCCCAAACTCCGCGGCCGTTAATTTTTTTTCCAGAGCAAGCTCAAGGCCATGTGTCTACTAGAAAGTCCAGTGTATAAGTGAATTCCGCCTTTTAGGATGGGTTGCTCCATATGTCCTCGCACTCAATCAGAATCTACACAAGTGGTAGTTCGGAAATTATCTTCCTCGCCGACGTTCCCCTCAACCATGCCAATCAGTTACCGATGAGGGCTTTTGGTTTTGGTTGTTGCCTATTTCAGATAGTGGTGTTAAGTTGGAACATCAAGTAACCTATAACTCCCAGCGAAATAAGTATTGTACCGATGATCAATGCATTGATTTGGTTTTTATGTGATTTGGAATTCCATATTTCAGAAAAACCACATCCTGAACATCTGTAAATTTCACCAAGTGCCATGCTTTGATAGCCGCCTATTCTGTTTATTTTCACTTCGGTGCCAGAGCATTTTGGGCAAGTGCCAGTATTTTTCATCAACATTACAATAAACCGAAGGTATATCTTCTTTTGCAAATATGCGGAATGATAGAATAGCACGCTATTGTGGGCCCTAATATGGCGAATAAAAGGCATATTTCAAACCCACCCGCACCTTACCAATTCACTTTCAATTCTGGCCGTTTCGATAGTTTATAACTGAATGATTTCAATTTTGGTTGTTGGGTATTATCAAGAGCCTATGCTATGAATCATTCATTCTTACACTTGGAGATGGTTGTGATTCATGAAGAGTCAAGACACGGGGGTGATGAACATTTCTAGCACCCTGTTGTTTAATGCTAAGGTGATATTTTGCTCGCTGGGCTAATGATTCAAACTCAAAATGCCATTTTTCATTCAAACGAATGACCTCATCGAAATTCTGTTCGTTGAAGAACGAACGAATGATGACACTTTGAGCAACTTTCTCCTCCTTCAGATTATTTACAATTTTCAAGGCGTGAAATCGCGCTCTAGGATAATCTCCTCTGTTGTATGCGTAACGCATCAGCGTCCGCCGAATCATGTAACGACCTGGGAATGAGGCGGTTTCAATGTTTTCACGATAAGCCATAAGCGGATAGGAAAGTACCGAAGAATATGTAAAACCGAAGACTCCAACACTGAATATGGGGAAGTTACTCATCACAGGCGGTGCTGGTTTCATTGGCAGCACACTTGCAAAAGAGGCTCAAAAATCAGGTTGGGAGGTGAGAATCCTTGACAACTTATCCACCGGGTTCAAAGAAACCGCTGATAACCTGGCAAAAAATGGGGTTGAGGTTTTGATTGGAGACATCCGTGATCAGAACATCTTGGATAAGGCCATGGAAGGATGCACGGCTGTTGCTCATCTGGCGGCACAAGTGTCGGTTCCTCTATCTGTTGAGTACCCAAAAGAAACAATGAGCGTGAACGTCCATGGAACAGACCTGGTCATTCAGTCCAGTATATCTCATGGAATTGAGCGTTTGGTTATGGCATCAAGTGCAGCAGTATATGGTGAGGCTGAAACGTTGCCTCTGAAGGAAGAAGAAGGTGGTCAAGTGCTATCGCCTTATGCTGAGTCCAAATGGATCAATGAAACTCAAATCCTGGAGGCTCGGAAAAAGGGACTATGTGCTACTGCGTTGCGATTTTTTAATGTCTACGGAGTTGGCCAACGGCCGGATGGAGCCTATGCGGCGGTTATTCCAAAATTTGCCGACATGATGGCTCAAGGCTCTGCCCCGCAAATTAACGGAGATGGATTACATACCAGAGATTTCGTTCATGTCCGAGATGTCTGTTCTGCATTGCTTACTCTTGTTCAAGATGATTGGAAATCTGAAAAGCATCATGTGTTCAATGTTGCGACTCAAACGAAAATTACACTTCTTGATCTAATCGGAGCAATCAATAAAGCCCTTCATCTATCAATGCCCAACTTCAAAGAGATCGTTCCGATTCATGGACCAGAACGAATCGGTGACATTCGCCATTCAATGGCAGACATTAGTAGAATTAAAGCAACCCTCGGATGGCGTCCAATGGTTGAATTTGAAGATGGAATAGAGGAACTCGTCGCTGAAAGATTACGCTTATCGGAGTGAAATGAATGGAAATTTATTGGTTTACCGGGCGTTCTCTGCATGACCTGTGCTCCACCACTCAAATCTCACTCGCCATGGAGCTTACAAACCGCAACCACAATGTTACGGTGATAAACCCTGATGTAAAAGGAACTCACGAATCATACCCTTGGAATCATCAAGGAATTATCTCCAATGCCCGACGAGGCTTTCAATCAAGAACACTCGGAAAGAGGATGGTTCAGTGGTTTCAAACCGTTGATATTTCTTCCAATTCGGTGGTGATGATCGACTGGAGGGTTGCAAATCTACTCATTCCTTTCTGTAAAAAGCGCATGATTCCTTGGATGATAGTTGATCGAAGCCCGCCAGCAAATAAGGGGTTGTTAGCCACCCTACAATGGCCTTCATGGAAAAAAAGTTGGAAACAAGTTCGAAACAGTGAGCGTGGTCACGGTTGTGTTGTATCTAAAATGCATCAGCAGTTTGTCCAAAGAAAAATAGGAGTTAGTAAATCGTCAATAACCATCCTACAAGCAGGGGTTAACCTCGAACGATTTCATAACAAGCAAAAGTTCCCTGTTCGAACAATTGTTTATCATGGTAAACTTGACAAAAATCGTGGAGTTCTTGCCCTTCCTATGCTTCTACGAAAAATGAAAAGTGCAGGTTTTATATCACGTATGATGCTTATTGGAACGGGCGATTGTCTCAAACAACTCCAAACAATGGCCCGAGAAAACGAGGACCTTGAAGTTCATTCTGAAATTGAACAAGAAAAGCTTGCTGAAATTCTTGCCCAATGCCATGTTGGATTGCTTCCTATGCCGGAGCGTAATGTTTGGACACTTGCAAGCCCATTAAAGAGAAGCGAATATGCTGCATCGGGAATGCTTGTCCTGGGTATTGATCATGCAGGTCATCGGTTTAATGACCATCAGGAATTAAGATGGATGAAACTCGTGCAACAGCATGATTTCCATCATGAAGGGACGAATTGGTTAGGAAATATGGATGAAGATACGATGGCTGTACTGGGGGCCGAAGCCCGAGCATATGCTGAAAAAAACCTTCCGTGGTCACATACTGTTGATGCATTGGAACAAGCAATCATGTCAGTTCGCGATAAGTATTGAAGCATACAGTAACCCCCACTTTTCAGAAATCAAAGGTGCTGAATAGGGCTTTGCTTGCTCAAGAAGAACTTCTGAATCCGGCAGTTCAGTTAGCATTTGAATCACCTTGTCTACCCACATCTCCACATCCTGAAACGCTGCGACATTGACTGCGCTAGGGAGGCCGTGTACTCGGTCAGAAGCCAAAACAGGTAAACCGCACGAAAGTGCTTCGATAGCCACTAGAGGTTGCCCTTCAAAGGCAGAGGGGAGCATCAAAATCGTTGCACTCTGAAGAAGGTCAAGTTTTTTTGACTCGCTGACCCATCCTGCGGCCGAAATCCAATCGTGAGAAGTGGATGAAATCCCAGTCATCGTCAACCGAAGTTCTGGAAACGTCTCTCGAACTTGTTCACAAACTTTTGATGCAAATTGGTGACCTTTTACTGGGTCGTTTCGCCCCATCAAGAGCATGTGAGGGTGATTTACCTGAGAGTTTCCGGGTTGCAAATGAGGAGATACAGGATTGTTTACCACAGAGATTCCCCCTAGATATGTTTCAAGTTTACTCCGCCAATACGAACTCAACACAACGGTATGGCTTTTACGCTTCTTTAGATCAGTACACATCGCTTTGCAACGGCGTGAATTTGGGGTCCCCAGCCAAGAATCAAATTTCCCTGAGTGAATGTGAACAATGTTCGGAATTCCAGCCTTGTGGGCCATCTGGGCGAAACGACGTTTTCTTCGCCACGACCAATCTGCTGCAGTATGAAGGTGGACGACGTCCGGTCTCTCTTCAGCAGAACGACAGCGTCGAATCAATTCCTTTCTGGCGCGCCTGTAAGCCTTCCATTTCGCCCACGGTGAACCAACGGTATGGGAAGAGAGAAGTTCTGCCTCCCACCCTTCAGGCGGGTATTCAGCCAGCGTACGCATGACGTTCGCCATCCCACCTGGCGTATCGCAAGGACCGATGTGAAGGACCTTAGGCATGGTTTACCCACTTCGTCATCGGATGAAGACCTAACGGCTCAAAAAGCCATGAAGGAACCCATAAAGAAGGGGAGATATCAAGGGCAAAGTGGGATTCAAAGCATCATGGTCGTCGTACCAGCCATCGTAGAAGGTGTTGCACTACTGACGGCCATCGTTCCGTTTGGGCTGCACCGTTGGAACATGCATCAATGGACAAAAGCCCATGCTCAAACCCATGTTCCTGAACCCATGAACGAAGAATTGCCTCTGACTGTTTTGTTGCCCGTCTGGAATGAAGCCACCATTATCAAACAAAAGTTAGACGATTTGGCGAAACAATCTGCATCCTGCTCCCTCCTGCTGATTGACTCTGCATCGGACGATGCGACGGTCGATTTAGCGAAAACATGGTTCGACGAACATCCCGATGCTTTTCAGAAGGTAGAGGTTCTGGTCATGGAACAGCGAGAAGGGAAGACTGCTGCGGTGATTCAGGCACTGAACCACATCAAGGAAAAAGGCGGTGCCACTTTAGTTTGCATGACCGATGCTGATGCGCGCTTAGGCCGTGGAGTTCTACGCCGTTTGATGGATTGGTTCTCTGACCCGATGATCGGGGCAGTAGGGGCCCTTCCCGAGCGAATGAACGCCCGAAACGAAGAACTTGGCCACCGGGCAATGTGGGAAATGATGCGAATCGCTGAATCCTATATTGACAGTACACCTTTTTTGGAAGGTTCATGCATGATGTGGAGGCAAGAAGCACTTCCCATTGATGAACTCAATCCGCTCTCAAATGCCGATGATGCACAAATAGCAACAGCCATTCGCTGCCAGGGGTGGAGGGTCGTCGTTGACGAGCAAGCGGTCTTCCACGACGCCGCTCCTGAACTCCCCAGTGAACAACGACGCCAAAAAATCAGAAGGGGTCAAGGCATACAGCGCTTGCTCGTTCGCAGGAGAAAGGAGGGCACTGGACGTCGTCACGGAATGTTCAGTAAAATCATGAAGCGCCAATTCCATTTTCACATTACCGCTCCACTCGCAGTTGGAATTGCCTCGATAAGTGCGTTGTTGCGTTGGGGTTTCATTGGGCTTTACGGATGGCCAGCCACCTTTACCCTCGCCAACTCCCTTCACATAGGCCTCTGTGCTATGGAAGCCGTCATGCTCGGACTATGGTGGCGTGCTCGTAGTGGGAAAACATCCGGGCCGCTGTCCCTGCTGGGTCAATGGCTCTCAAGCATGGAACTGCTCATGCGTTCACTGGTCACGTCTGCCCGCGGACGTTCCTTGCACATGTGGCAGCAGCACACCGATGTTAGAGAAACGATGGTTGCTGAATTTGAAAATTAAAAAAGGCCTCCTCGCCGACCGAAGTCAACGAGGAGGCGATGTTCACGTTTGTGATCAAACGTGGAAAGTGTCCTTACAGTTGCCCTAAGGGCTCAGACGAGCTTCAAGCTTGGTCTGCTTCTGCTGAAACGTCGTTGGTGTTGTCAATGACAGTTCCTTCACGGGTGTCCGTGATGATCACGTCAATGGTGCACGTAGCAGAGCAAAGGTCTTGTCCGCTTTCTTGGATGGTAACACCGTCACCAACAGACCAGAATTGGCCGCCATCACCTTCGAAAGGCACCAACAAGCAAACAGCGCCAGAGTCCTGTCCTGGGTTGTCACAGGTAACAGGTGCAGCGTTGTCAACTTCAAT
>ERZ1049444.3161-NODE-3161-length-10141-cov-16.800912_pt1 | contig 10141 bp, 10 predicted proteins | sample MGYA00383101_ERZ1049444 | MGnify/ENA primary metagenome ERZ1049444 (study PRJEB29581, sample SAMEA5548371) | metagenome | biome: marine; feature: coastal; material: water | depth 50 m | study: Short-term variability in the microbial, nano- and picoplankton...
TGTCTAAGCATTCTCATTCTACTAAAAATTGGATAAAGTTCTAAAATTGCATTTAGTGTTCCTTCTACAATTTGATGACTACCTTTTTGTGAATATGAAACATAATCATCTGTTCCTGCACCAATTACTAATTCTCCTTTATCAGATTGGCTAACATAAGCATGCACAGCATTAGACATTACCACAGTATCAATTATTGGTTTGACAGGTTCTGACACTAAAGCTTGTAAAGGTTTGCTTTCAAGTGGTAATTTTAATCCAGCCATATTTGCAATAACACTAGAGTGGCCAGCTGCAACAACACCAACTTTTTTTGTTTTTATAAAACCTTTAGTAGTTTCAATACCTTCAACACTATCACCATTTCTTTTAATTCCTTTTACTTCACAATTTTGAATTATATCAACACCCATTTCATCTGCACCTCTTGCATAACCCCAAGCAACAGCATCATGTCTTGCTGTACCAGCTCTTCTTTGAAGTGTTCCACCTAAAACAGGATATCTAATATCTTGTGAAGTATTAATAATTGGGCAAAATTTTTTAACTTCTTCGGTACTTAAGTAAACTGCATCTATCCCATTTAATCTATTTGCATGAGTTCTTCTTTTTAAATCTCTTACATCTTGGAGATTGTGCGCAAGGTTCATTACACCTCTTTGGCTAAACATTACGTTATAGTTTAGTTCTTGAGATAAACCTTCCCAAATTTTTAGTGCATGATCATAAAGACCAGCGCTTGCATCCCACAAGTAATTTGATCTAATTATTGTGGTGTTTCTTCCTGTATTTCCACCGCCAATCCAACCTTTTTCAACAACAGCAATATTTTTCATATTGTGTTTTTTTGCTAAATAATAGGCAGTAGCTAATCCATGACCACCTCCACCAACTATAACTGCATCATATTCTTTTTTTGGCATGGGATCTTTCCATGCTCTTTGCCAATTCTCATGATATGAGAAAGCATTCTTGATTAACGAAAATATAGAGTACTTATTTTTCATAATTATCGAATAATTACTTTATAAATATTGAATTTTCAATACAATCACTTAATACACTATGTCATACGGAAGAGTGGGTGAGAGGCTGAAACCAGTCGTTTGCTAAATGACCGTGCGAGGAAACTTGTACCGAGGGTTCGAATCCCTCCTCTTCCGCCACTAAAATAGAGGCTTATCCTTGAAGAAGTTTGTCATTGTTATTTGCTTTTTTTCCAAGATATATCTGTAAACGTTGTAGTTCTCTAATACTCGTTGAACATAATTTCTTGTTTCTCTAAATTTTATAAGCTCAACCCAATCAACATAATCTATTTGTTTTTTTTGAGGGTTTTTGTTTAATTTTTTCCAATATTTAACTCTATTAGGGCCAGCGTTATAAGCGGCTACAGCAAAAGGGTATGCACCATCATATTGAAGTATTAATCCAGCTATATAATGAGAACCTAAATTTATATTGTACTCCGGATCAGTAGTTAATCTTGATTTTGAATACGGAAGTTTAGCTTGTTTTGAAACTAATTTTGCTGTGTAAGGCATTAGTTGCATTAGACCTTTTGCTCCAGCATGACTATTTGCACTTAAATCAAATTCACTCTCTTGTCTTATAATTGAAAGTATAAAAGCACTTTCTGGAATTTTACGACCATTAATAGTTTTTGGTGTGCTTATAATTGGGTAGTTAAATTTATTATGAAATCTTTTTTGGTACGAAGATATTTTTGAAATTTGTATTGCAAAATCATATCTTTCAATATTAGTAGCAAGCTCAGCTGCTAAAATTTCACTACCATTTGGAATGTTGTCATTTGCCAGATGTCTCAAAATAAATTTTGTATATTTGTCATTTTTAAGTTCATCTAAAAGATAAGTAATCTTTACTAATTCTTTATTAAAAAAAACTTTTCTATACTTATCATCGACAACCATATCCTTTTCTAATTCAAATTTACCATTAGGATTTAGTTTTAAAAAAGCTAATTGACCATAATAAGTAGTAAGAAATTTAGAAGCTTCTTTGTACCATTTGTTTGATTGATCTTTGTTTCCTAACTTTTCATAAGTTCTCGCAAGCCAATAAGCGCCTCTTGAGGTGCTTATAGGGTAATTTACATTTTTATAAAAATTCTGAAAATGATCTTTAGCTAAAAGAGGATCTTTTAAAAAACTTAATGCTATCCAACCGCTAAGCCACTCTGCTGCTGCAAAATCAGATCCACTTGACATTCCGTGATTACTTGAGATTTTGTATGCTGTTTCATAATTTTTTTTATAGATTAAAGCTCTTGAAATAATTTCTCGTTCTTTCCACCATTTTTCAGGTTTTACCAAATACTCTTTATTATTTTTGATATTTAGTAGAATTTCTAACGAGGAGTCTACTCGTCCTCTTTTTCTTCTCCATTTCAAACGATCATAATTTAATCCAGCATCATTTTTTAATTTTGTAGGTACATTTTTAATTGCCTGATCAACACCATAGCCTTTAGTCATTAAAATGTATCGTGCTGTATATAGCAACTCATAATCTGTTGGTAAATATCTTAATAATCTTTTTAAATCCCATCGCTTACTATTCCATGCTAAATAATCGGCTCTTTTAATATAGTCATCTGCATTTAAATATTTTTTAAATTTTTTTCTGTAAAATCTTAATTCATTTTTAGATAAATCTGCAGTTATCCATCCATCTTTTATTAATTTTGCTCCTTTGTTTTTTTCACCAGTTAAAATAAAGCTTTCACCAAGTATCATTTTACCATATCCGCTTAAAGGTTGATCAACACTAAACCAATTAATTATTTTTTTTGGGGAAACTTTAGCAGTAGACAGCTTGTGTTCTGCAAGATATTTTAATCTTCCAATTCTTGGATATCGAGAATTTTGATCAATGAAAACTTTGTAGTCATAGAAGGATGCTTGATTTCCTTTTGTTAATAAATGCCTCCATTGTATGAAATTATAAATTGATTTATCTTTAGCTTTTTTTGCAATTCCAAGAGATGTGGACCACTTACTTTTTTTCATTTCTGAAATAGCTTTTTTGGCTATTTCAAAATCTTTTTTATTGTAATATTTCGATATTTTAACACTTCTAACAGTGTTTATGCCGCTTATAGTTGGTTTCTTTTTAGGTATATTAAATGATAATTTAATCTTTTTTTCTTTTTGAACAATTTCTTTTTCTTTAACTATTTTATCTTTATTTTTTTTTGGTTTTTTAAGAGGTTTAAGAATATTTTTAGAAATTTTTTTATCTAATTCTTCGGTAGTTAAAGATGGTTTTTTTAAAGGTATAGAGGAAATTACATCAGCCAAAACATTATTTTGGATTACTGAAAACGAGACTAATAAACCAATAAATAATAATAAATTTTTGAACATAATCTTTTAGTATATGAATCTATAAACTATGTTATAAGTATTTATGTTCAAAGGATCAAATGTTGCTTTAATCACTCCATTTAAAAATAATGGCCTAGACGAAGAAGCTTATATAAAGTTAATTCATTTTCATATAAATAATGGTACAAGTGGTCTTGTCCCAGCAGGTACTACTGGTGAGTCTCCAACTCTTAGTCACAAAGAGCATCAAAGAGTCATAGATTTATGCATCAAAGAGAGTGCTGGTAAAATTCCTGTAATTGCAGGCACTGGATCAAATTCAACAGAAGAAGCAATTTCCTTAACTACCCATGCAGAAAAGGCTGGAGCTGACGGAGCTCTAATTGTAACCCCTTATTATAACAAGCCTACACAAGAAGGATTATATCAACATTATAAAGCTATTAATGACAAATGTGGAATTCCTATAATAATTTATAATATTCCAGGAAGATCTGTAATTGATATGTCTGTTGATACAATGGCTAAACTTTTTGAATTAAAAAATATAGTTGGTGTTAAAGATGCTACAGGAGATTTAAATAGAGTTGATCAACAATTATCAAAAATGGGTAAAGAATTTATTCAGATGACAGGAAACGATGATAATGCTTTTGAATTTAATAAAAGAGGTGGTGTTGGTACAATTAGTGTTACAGCAAATATAGCACCAAAACTGTGTTCAGATTTTCAAAAATTTTCTATTTCAAAAAATAATGATGAATTAGACAAAGCAAAAAAATTAGACGAAATATTACAACCTGTTCATAGTGCTATGTTTATTGAAAGTAATCCCAGCCCTGTAAAATATGGAGCTAAATTAATGAACTTATGTGATGACGAGGTAAGATTGCCCTTAGTCAAAGTATCAGACAATGCAAAGGTTATTATTAAAAAAGCTTTAGAGTCTGCAAAATTGATTTAATGAACAAAAAAACCAACCCTGGTTTAAAAATTATTTGTTTAAACAGAAAAGCAAGTTTTAATTATTTTTTTGAAGACCTTTTGGAGGCTGGCATTGTTTTAAAAGGTTCTGAAATTAAATCTATTAGAGATGGAAAAGTAAATATTGCAGACTCTTATGCTGTAGAAAAAAATGGTGAATTAGTTTTGATAAATTCACATATAGCAGCTTACAAACAAGCAAGTTATTCAAATCATAACCCAATGGATGAAAGAAAACTTTTATTAAACAAGAGAGAAATAAATAAATTAATAGGTAAAATGCAAAGGGATGGCTTCACAATAGTACCAACAAAAATGTATTTTAAAAAAGGTAAAGCAAAAATTGAGTTGGCTGTAGCAAAAGGAAAAAAACAGTTTGATAAAAGAGCCACAAAAAAAAATAGAGATTGGAACCGTGATAAAGCCAGATATATTAGAAAAACCAGTTAATGTAGTTTATTTAGGAATTGGCTCAAATATCGGTAATAGAATTACTTATATTGAAAAAGCAAAATCCTTATTATTAGATAATAACATAAATCCTATCGCAATATCTAGTTACTATGAGACCCCATCTTGGCCAAATCCAAAAAATCCCAAATATATAAATATCGTTCTAAAGGTTTTATGCATACATAATCCAAGGGAATTATTATATTTATGTAAAACTATAGAAGTAAAATTGGGAAGAAAAAAATCTCCTAAAAACGCACCAAGAGAATGTGATATTGATATAATTGATTTTAAAGGCATGGTTTTAAGAGGCGAATTAAATTTACCACACAAAATGATGCATAAAAGAAATTTTGTTTTATTTCCTTTGTTTGAAATTGAAAAAAAATGGGTTCATCCGTTAACAAAAACAAACATTAAAGACTTAATTTTAAGCTTATCGACTAATGAAATTAGATCTATTAAACAAATTTGAATTAATGCTATAATAAAAAATGCTTAATTCACAAGACCTAATAAATAAGGTTAAAGTTTATAATAAATTTTTAAATCCAGAAAGATTAGATAAAGCATATAATTTTGCAATTAAAGCTCATCAGAATCAAAAAAGAGCATCAGGAGATCCTTATTCTGTCCATCCAATTGAAGTTGCAAATATTTTAACAGAACTAAAATTAGATAGTGCAACAATTACAACTGGTTTGCTGCATGACACTATAGAGGATACTTTTGCAACTTATGAAACTATCAAAAGTGAATTTGGCGATGAAGTGGCTGAATTAGTTAATGGAGTTACTAAAATTTCTGTTTTTGAAAATACAGCTGGAGCAAATTCAAAGGTTGAAAATTTTAGAAAACTTATTTTAGCTACATCAAAAGATATTAGAGTTTTATTAGTCAAAATAGCTGACCGACTCCATAACATGAGAACAATTAAAGCTATAGCTAAGGAAGAGAAGAGACACAGAATTGCACAAGAAACCATGGAAATTTATGCGCCACTTGCTGATAGAATGGGTATGCATAGAATTAGAGATGAACTTGAAGATTTGTCATTTGAAATTTTAAATAATGAAGCAAGAGAATTGATTAAAAATAAATTAGATGAAATTAAATCTGATACAAAAGATATATTTGAGTCATTATCTTTTGAATTAAGTGAAATATTAAATGATAACCACATTAACGCTGAAATTCATGGTAGAGAAAAAACACCTTTTTCCATTTGGAGAAAAGTTCAAAAAAAAAGAATTTCATTAGAACAAATTACAGATATTATTGGTTTTCGAATTAAACTCTCCTCTATAGATGAGTGCTATAAAACGCTTGGAATTTTTCATAAAAAATGGAATTGTATTCCTGGAAAATTTAAAGATTACATATCATCACCTAAGATAAATGGTTATAAATCACTTCACACATCTGTAATTGGTTCAAATAAGAAACCAATTGAAATTCAAATAAGAACTCATGAAATGCATGAATTTGCAGAAAGGGGAGTTGCTTCACACTGGAAATATAAATCTTCTGAAAAATTTAATTCATTAAGTTGGAAAGAATATGATTGGTTAAAGGACTTAGTTGAAATTATTGAAAAAAATGAAAACCCTGAACATTCCTATGAATATACAAAGTTACAAATGTTCCAAGAAAATGTCTTTTGTTTTACACCTAAAGGCTCAGTTATAAAATTACCAAAAGATGCAACGCCAATTGATTTTGCTTACGCTGTTCATACTAAGATAGGAAATACAGCAATAGGATGTGAAATTAATGGAAATAAGTCTGAATTACAGGACGTTTTAAGAAATGGTGATAGAGTTAATATTATTACTTCTAAAAATCAATCACCATCATTACACTGGATACCAATAACAAAAACAGGAAAAGCAAGATCAGCAATTAGAAGATATTGGCACGATAAAGGCGAGCAAAAAGAAGAAAGAATTAAAAAATACAATACAACATTATGGATTTCTTTGCCGGATCAACCTGGTCAACTAGGAGATATTAGCTCTTTAATAGGTAGTCATAAACTTAATATTTCTAATGTTGAAATGGCTGGTAAAAATGCAAAATATATTAACTTTAAATTCAAATTGATCATAAACAACTTGAAAAACTTCACAAATTTTATTGCAGTGCTAAAACAAAAGAGTATAAAATTTAAGATAATTAGACACGAAGATAAAAGAAATGCTTTCACTCAAAAAATCCTTAAATATTTTAAAAAAAACTGATGCTCTTTTAGAAGGACATTTTGTTTTATCTTCAGGTTTACATTCCTCAAAATATATACAATGTGCAAAACTTTTAAGCTTCCCAAATTTAGCTGATAAAATTTGTAAATCTTTAGCTAATAAGATTAAAAGAAAATATAAAAAAATAGATTTAATTTTAGCTCCAGCAATGGGTGGTGTTGTTATAGGTTATGAAATTGGAAGACTTTTAAAAAAAGAAACTATATTTTGTGAACGTGTTAATGGAAAATTTACATTAAGAAGAGGGTTTAAAATTAAAAAAGGTGCAAATGTTTTAATTATTGAAGATGTTATAACTACAGGAAAATCTAGTTTAGAATGTGTTAAATTAATCAAAAATGCTAATGCTAAACTATTGGGATTTGCATCCATAATAGATAGATCAACAAAAAAATCACTAAAAATTAAAACAGGAATTACATCTCATCTAAAAATAGATGTTCCAACATTTAGTGAAAAGCAATTACCACAAAGCTTAAAATCAATTCCCATTACAAGACCAGGAAGTAGATTTATTAAGTGAAAAGATTAGGTGTAAATATTGATCATGTAGCAACAATAAGAAATGCCAGAGGTGAACATCATCCAGATCCATATTATGCAGCATTACAAGTTATGAAAATGGGTGCTGACTCTGTAACTATTCATTTAAGAGAAGATAGAAGACATATTAATGATTTAGATGCTAAAAAAATTTGTCAATCAAAAAAAATTTTAGTTAATCTTGAAATTTCAATGAATGATAAGATTGTTAGAAATGCTCTTAAAATAAAACCTGACTATATTTGTATTGTTCCAGAAAATAGAAAAGAAGTAACAACTGAGGGTGGTTTAAACTTAACCAAAAATAAAAAAAAATTAAAAGATATAATTAAAAAATTTAAAAAAAATAAAATCAGAACCAGTTTATTTATAAACCCTTCAATTAGAGATGTTAAGAAGTCAAAAGAATTTAATGTTGATTGTGTTGAAATTCACACTGGTAAAATATCTAATCTAGTTAAATTAAATAAAACATATCACAATGAATTAGATAGAATAAAAAAATCATCAATCTTTGCAAAAAAACTTGGTATAGAAGTTCATGCAGGTCATGGATTAGATTATAAAACCACAAAAATCTTGAATAAAATTAGAGAAATCGAAGAGTTTAATATTGGTCACTATATAATTGGTGAGTCAGTATTTTTTGGGCTTTCAAAAGTTATAAAAAATTTTAAAAAAATTATTAATAAGTAGCTTATGAAAATACTTGGCATTGGTGTAGATATTATTGACAACAAAAGAATTAAAAAATTGATTAAGAATAATAAATTTAAGAATAGAATTTACAGTGCTAATGAATTAAAATTGTCATCATTATCAATATATAAAACTAGTTTTTTTTCAAAAAGATTTGCCGCAAAAGAAGCATTCGCCAAAGCTTTGGGAACAGGATTTAGAAATAGTCTAAATTTCAAAGATATAGAGGTAATTAATGATAAATTAGGAAAACCTTATTATGCCAAAAATAGAAAAATTACAAAATTAATTCAAAAGAATTTTAATGTTAAAAATTTTAATTGCTTCTTATCTATTTCTGATGAAAAGGACTATTCAACTGCATTTACAATAATTCAAACAAAATGAAATTAGATAAAAATTTTTTTTCTGAAAATATCAAAACTTTATTTTATGCTTTAATTATTGCTATCATAATAAGATCTTTTTTAATCCAACCTTTTTATATTCCATCTTCATCAATGGAACCCACTTTAGTTGTTGGGGATAGGCTTTTTGTGACTAAGTACTCATATGGATATAGCAAACATTCATTGCCATTTAGTCCAGCAATATTAAATAAAAGAATTTTGTTTAAGAATCCAAAAAGAGGTGATGTGATTGTTTTTAAAACACCTGCGGACAATAGAACAGATTATATCAAAAGATTAATAGGTCTACCTGGTGATCGAATACAATTTATTGACGCAAATTTATATCTTAACAGTAATGAAATATTCAAATCTAAAATAAAAAGTAAAACTAAAATATATTGTGGCAATACATCAATTGATGTTTATAGATTTGAGGAAAAATTACCTAATGGAAAAAAATTTCATACAGTTTATTTAAAGGACTACACTTATCAAAACTCTGATGAGTTTATAGTTCCCAAAGATCATTATTTTTTTTTAGGAGATAATAGAGATTGTTCAAAAGATAGTAGATTTTTATCAAGTGTTGGTTACGTTCATAAAGATAATTTAGTTGGCAAAGCTCAGTTCATTTTTTTTTCATCAGATAAAAAAATAGGCAGTATTTTTGCTTTTTGGAAATGGCATAAATCTATAAGATTTAACAGATCATTTAGTAAGATTAATTAATGAAAATCAAATATCAAGATTTACAAAAAAAAATAAATGTTAAATTTAAAAATTTAGATTTATTGACACAATCACTTACCCATAAAAGTTTTAATGCAAACAAAAACAATGAGAAATTAGAATTTCTTGGTGATAGAGTGCTTGGATTAGTTGTCGCTAAAAAACTTTTAGAAACTTATCCCGATGAAAAAGAGGGAATACTTGATAAAAAATTTGCATCACTTGTTAATAAGAAAACCTGTCTTGAGATAGCCAAAAATATAGATTTAGAAAAATTTATTTTAACTTTTAATCCAAATAATAAAAAAATTAAAATTGAAGATAAAATCATATCTGACAGTTGTGAGGCTTTAATTGGAGCCATATATCTAGAGAAAGGTTTTAATATTGTTGAAAAAGTAATTTTATATTTATGGAAAAAAAATCTAATACAAAGTGTTATTACACAGATTGATGCAAAAACAAAATTACAAGAGCTATCTTTAAAAAATTTTAAAAAGCTACCAACCTATAAATTAATTTCAAACAGTGGTCCTAGACACAAACCATTGTTTAAAGTTGGAGTAAAACTTCCTAATTCAAAATATTTTATTGCTTCTGGTAAGTCCAAAAAAGATGCTGAACAAAATGCTGCAGTTGAATGTTTAAAAAGTATAAAATGATTATATATGAATTGGATAGATGAAGGTTTTTTAATTAGTAAAAATAGATATAACGAAAATTCACTAAT
>ERZ1049444.3168-NODE-3168-length-10131-cov-9.868400_pt1 | contig 10131 bp, 6 predicted proteins | sample MGYA00383101_ERZ1049444 | MGnify/ENA primary metagenome ERZ1049444 (study PRJEB29581, sample SAMEA5548371) | metagenome | biome: marine; feature: coastal; material: water | depth 50 m | study: Short-term variability in the microbial, nano- and picoplankton...
AGCTATGGATTTTTTAAAACTTCAAAATGAAGTTGTAGACGGCTTAAATAAAACTATTGAACCTTTAAATGCTAAAGATAAAAATGTCATAGTTATTGGGGGTGGTGATACTGGCTCAGATTGTATTGGAACTTCTAATCGTCAGGAAGCTAAATCTGTTACAAATTTTGAGATAATGTCAAAACCAAGTGAAAACAGAACAAATGAAAATCCTTGGCCATATTGGCCATTCAAACTAAAGACAACTTCATCACATGAAGAAGGTATTCATAGAGAATGGAGCATACTTACAAAAGAATTTATCGGAGATGAAAACGGAAAAGTAAAAAGTCTTAAAACTGTTGAGGTTGAGTGGATTAAAAAAGAAGGTGAGAGACCCCAATTAAAAGAGATTAAAGGATCAGAAAAATTATGGCCTTGTGATTTAGCATTACTTGCTTTAGGATTTACAGGCCACGAACCTGATTTAATTGATAAACTAAATTTAGAAACTAATATTAGTAATCAGATAGTAACTAATAATTATCAAACTAGTGTTTCTAATATATTTTCAGCTGGAGATATGAGAAGAGGACAGTCATTAATTGTTTGGGCAATTTCAGAAGGAAGAGAAGCAGCTTACCAAGTTGACAAATATCTAATGGGATATTCTGAGCTAGAAACAAAAGAAAAAGGTGATTTACCTACAGTTTAGGTAAAATTTAATTGAAAAAATTCCAAACCAATCCAAATCTTATTAAAAAATCTCTATAAGGATAAGATGGAGAGGAATAAAAATTATTCCCAGTAGTCGATGAGTTTATATGTTCTGCTTTAAAATATAATCTTGTTTGTTGGATTTTTGCATTAACAAAAATATCAATCATGGGAAATCCCCCAATTTTCTTTTCAGACTGAATATGAAATGAACTAACTAAAGGATTGTATTCGTTGGCATAGAACTTTGAAAAATATTTAAAAGACACACCTGTTTGAAGAAACATTGCCTTTTTAAAAACATTATTTGAATAATAAAAAGTGTTTCTAGTGATAAAGTTTGGTAAATTTAAAACTTTCTTATCCTGATTTACTGATTGATAAATAACAGAGTTGTCTAAGGCAAATTTTCCAAATCGAAATTCTTTTTGCCACTTAAATTTTAAATACTTTATAGTATTTAAATATTGATTAACATTAGGAATTAAATTAGTATCCCCTTCATTGTTTATTGTATCATTATTTAATAATTCAAAATAGGTTAAATTATCAATCAAACGGTAATCTAAACTTATTGATCCAAATGAATTGGAATTCAGTTTAAAAAATAAATTTTTAATATTTAATAAATTCAATTCTTTCTGCCATCCAACATCATTGTATGCGCTGTCAAATAACTCAAAATTAAAACCAGAATGCTTGCTTAAAATATCTAACCCAAGTGAATAATTAATACTTAAATTATTATCTGATTCAATAGTAAAATTTAAAAGATCTCCTAATCTATTTCCAAACAAATTTTTAGAAAATTTAGCACTGATATTATGATTGAAAATTAATTTTTGTAAAGAAAAAGAAAGTGAGTTTTCATTTTCTTTAAAACCCTTATAATTCTCACTAAGGGCATTTGTTTTATAATTGTAATTATAATTTAAATAAGAAACCATTATATTACCTAAAAACTTGGATTTTAAACTTGTATAAAGAGTATTAGAGATGGTCTTAAGTTCAGTTTTGTCACTAATTGAATTTGTAGCTGATCCGTAATAATCACTTGATTCATTTTGTTCAAAAGAATTATACATAGTTTCATATTCAAAAACATGACCCAGAGAAAAAGTATTTGATTTTTTTAATTTGAATAACAATATATTCTGATCAAAGAAATATCTTTTACTTAAAAAGTAACTAGTCGCATTTTCAAATTTTACGGAAAGTTTTGATCTTTCAGAAAATAAATTATCCTCAGACTCAAAATTTAAAATAGATGCATTTGTTAATCCGCCATTCTCTCTGTTTTCTAAATTTTGACTTACGTAATGTGTTCTTAAACTATAATTTTCATTTTTTGATTTATAGTTTGAAGAAAAAACAAATTGCTTTAGACCTGACAATATGTTTTGATAATTGCCTAGTGATCTCATTCCTTTAAAACCAATTGAAAAATTAAAATTTTCTGATGTATTTGTAGAAAATAATACATCGGTAAATTGACCTTGTTTCATTACTGATTTAAATAAAAGTTCAGTTAAAGGGGTGGGGACATGATAATAGTTAACATCGCTAGATTTCAAATATATATCTTGTTTAGAGCTAAAACTAAAATCTGGTAAAGAGGAGTTTTGAAAATTAGAAGTAAGTGAATTATAAGTTTGACCTAAATTTGAAAATTTTAACTTTTCAAAATTATCAATTCTTAAAAAATTAAATTTATAAAATTTTTTAATTGTTAATGAAGTATCAACATATGTTGTGTCACTGTGATTTTTAAAAATCAAATACTGCTCAATAGAAGCTAAATTTTTTCCGGATAGAGAATCTTTTTCAAGATCAATAGTGTTTCTAAAAGAATCAATTAAATTTGATTCCTGACAAAGCGAAGTGTTGACTGAAAATATTAATATTAAAAAAAAGTAATAAAACTTCATTCTTTGTATTTGAACCAAAGTTATTCATTTCATTTCATTTATTATTTTAATTATTTCTTAAATTTAATTAAAGTCATTTATGCTAATTAATTCATATTCAAAACTTATCGAATGCGGAACAGATGAAGCTGGAAGAGGATGTTTAGCTGGTCCAGTCACAGCAGCGGCAGTAATATTACCAAAAGACTTTATAAATAGAGAGCTAAATGATTCAAAAAAACTATCGGAATCAAAAAGAAATGATTTAAAAAAGATAATTATTGAAAAGGCGATTGATTATTCAATAGTTCACATACCTGTTCAAGTAATTGAAAAAATCAATATTTTAAATGCTTCAATTTTAGCAATGAACACAGCTATTGAAAATTTAAAAATCATTCCAGAATTTATAATTGTTGATGGCAACAAATTTAACACTAAAAATAAAATATCGTTTAAATGCATTATAAGAGGCGATACAAAGTATATGAATATAGCTGCCGCTTCAATTCTTGCAAAAACTTCAAGGGATGAATTAATGCTTTCACTATCAAAAAAATTTCCGTTGTACCAATGGAATAAAAACAAAGGATATCCTACTAAACAACATAGAATAGCCATATCAAAATATGGCATAACTAAACATCACAGAAAAAAATTTAAGTTGTTGTAAAATAAAAAAATTGTTCATTACTTTTACTACACGATTTATATGAAAAAGAAAATATTCTTACTAATGACATTAATATTTATTGGATGTCAAAATGAAAAGAAATATAATAGTTTAATAGACCTAGTTCCAACTAATCCATTAATACTTGTAAAATATGATTCAAGTATTAGTGCTGAAAAATTTAATCAAAATTTTAATAATCTTATTAATATAAAAATTGATTCGGTTTTGAAAAATTATGGAAAAGATGAAATTCTAATTAGCTATCACAAAATAGGCAAGAAAAGTATTGTTCCGATTTACTTCACGAGTTCAGAGAATAAAAATAATAACTTTGAAAAAATAATTGATTCAATCTTATATGATGGTTCGATTATTAAAAAAATTGGAACTGAAAAAAAATATAAATTCGTAACCAAAAAAAACAATGTTACCATTGAATCTGAAAGTAAATTACTTGTTGAAAATTCCATAAGGAAATCAAATCATATTTTTAAAGAAAAGGATAGCGATTTAAGAAAACTATACAATATTTCAAATTCAAAAATTGCACTTTTCATCTCTGATGATTTTAAAACTTATGTTGATAATAAAGAACTTTTTAGTTTATTTAATATTGATAAATTATCAAATTGGATTCAATACGATATTGATTTAAATCAAATTGGACTAACCTTAAATGGTTTAGCTTTTCAAAATGATTCAGTTCCAAAAAAAATATCTTTTTTAAATGGAATAAAACCAAGTAAAAGTAATTTTACTAATATAATTCCGAATAACTTTTCTGATTTTCAAAGAATTGGTTTTAACTATTATAAATACCTAGAAAATTTTGAAAAAAACGAATCAATAAAAAAAATAAATGAATTTAAAAAGGACTCTATTTTATTTGAAATCAATGAATTTGGACTCTTAAAAAATAAACTCGATTCAATAATACTAGTTAATTTTGAAGATAAATTATTCTTAAATAATGAGATTTTGAAGAATAGTGAGAATAATTATAGCTATAGAGATATTCAAATACATAAATTAAGAAATCAAATTATTGATTACCGGCATTTGAAATTTATTAATTATAAATTAAAACAAAATTATGCTAGTATTATTGAAAATAAACTAGTGATTAGTAAAACTAAAAAAAGTCTTGAAAAAATAATTATAAATATTTCAAACTCTTCTACTATAGAAAATGAAAAAAAGTTTAGTCAATCTTTCGAAGATTTTCCGGAAAAAAGCAATTATTTAAAAGTTTATAATTTAAAAAATTCGAAACTAAAGACTTTAGAATCATTAAATATTTCAAATGAAAAATTTCCGTACTTGATTAATCACGCTAGATTAGATGACAATATAATTTACAATTCATTTAGTGTTACAAAGTCAGTTGAAGAAAATAAAAAAAATGGAATAAACTTAGATTATAGTTTTAAAACTGATTACCCAATAAACTTAACTCCCAAATTTGTCACGAACTATGTTACAAACAAAAAAGAAATAATAACACAGGATATAAATAATATATTATACCTAATATCTCTTGATGGGAAATTAATTTGGAAAGAGAATATAGGATCTAAAATTATTGGAGAAGTTCAACAAATTGATCTTTACAAAAATGGCAGATTACAATATGCTTTCAATACAGAAAGTGATTTTCAAATAATTGATAAAAATGGAAATCAGGTTAAAAAAATAAAAAATAAAAATACTTTAGGCTTGACTGTCTTTGATTACGATAAATTAAAAAATTACAGATTCTTATTATTTGATAATGAAATTAAAATATTAGATTCCAAAATGAAGAATGTTAAAGGATTTAACAAAAAAAATATTAAGGGTATTCAAAAAAACAATCCAAAACATTTTAGAATTGGTAAAAAAGATTATTTAATATTCAACTCTAACAATAAAATTAAAATTACTGATAGAAGAGGTAATATTAGAATTAAAAATGATCTTATTAATATAGAAAATGAAATATTTTTAAATCAAAATTCATTTACCACTATTGATGCTAAAAATAATGTTGTAAAAATCAATACTAAAGGAGAGGTTACCAAAAAACCATTACCATCTGAAAGTAAATATCTATTTAGTGGAGATAAAAATAATTTTGCTCACATTAGCGAAAATATATTAACAATTAATGGAAAAGTAAGTGAATTAAAATTTGCTAATTACACTAAGCCCTTAATTTTTAAAAATAGACTAATAGATAATATTTCCCTAACAGACATTGATCAAAAACTAATATATCTTTTTGACTCTAATTCAAATTTAATTCCGAATTTTCCAGTGTTTGGTTCTAGTAAAATTGATTTGTTTGAAGATAAAAGCTCAAGAAAATATATTACTTCTATTGGTGAAAGTGACGAGATACTAGTTTATTCCCTCTACTAATTCAGCAGAAAATATTTCAATAAAATGTTTAGTTATTGTTTTTTTGACTTGGTTTAAACTAATATCCATTCCCGTCTCCTTATATATTGATGTTACAGATTTATTTGAAATTCCACACGGAATAATATTTTCAAAATAGCTAAGATCATTATTTACATTAAGAGCTAAACCGTGCATTGTTACCCAACGACTAGCCTTCACACCCATCGCACATATTTTTCTAGAGAAAACTAAATCTGAATCTATCCAAACTCCAGTTTCATTTTGACTTCTAGCAGATACTATTCCAAAATCATTTAAAGTCCTAATTATTGTTTCTTCTAAAAATCTTAAATATTTATGGATATCAGTAAAGAAATTATCTAAATCTAGTATAGGATAACATACAATTTGGCCTGGACCATGACAAGTTATATCACCTCCTCTATTTGTGTTAAAAAATTGAATCTTCTTATCATCTAATTCATTTTTGTTCAACAATAGATTACTAATATCGCCACTTTTACCAAGTGTGTAAACATTAGGATGTTCCACAAAAATTAAATGATTTTCAGTTTCTATTTGAGTATTTTTTTTTCTGTTTTCAATTTTTGTGTGTATAATTTGGTTAAATAATCGTAGTTGATAATCTAAAGCGTCCTGATAATCCACTAATCCCAAATCGTGAACGATAATTTGCTTATTCATAATAAATTAATTTTTGGGGTTATTTAAAATAACTAAAGCAGCTATGGTGCCTGGAACCCATCCACATAATGTTAAAATAAAAACTATAATAATTGATCCGCATCCTTTATCTAAAACAGAAAAAGGAGGAAATAAAATCGATAAAATTACTCTCCAGAAACTCAAGAACTTAATTTTAGATTAGCAATGTAAATATATTAATTAAATGAAGAATGAAATACAAACCTTCCTTTGAAATTGATTGATTATATTTGAAAAAAAAATAAATATGCTATCCGAGCAAGAGCAAATTAGAAGAGAAAAATTAAATAAGTTAAAAGAAATGGGAATTGACCCATTTCCAGCAGCATTATTTCCAATAAATACTAATTCTTTTGAAATTATTTCAAATTATAAGGAAAACAAAAAAGTCTCAATTGCTGGAAGGTTAATGTCTAGAAGAATACAAGGGAAAGCTAGTTTTGCAGAAATACAAGATAATAAAGGCAAAATTCAAGTTTATTTTAACAGAGATGAAATATGTATTGGAGAAGATAAAAGCATGTATAACGAAGTTTATAAAAAACTTCTTGATTTTGGAGATATTATTGGAATTGAAGGTGAATTATTTACTACTCAAGTTGGTCAAAAAACAATTCTTGTTAAGAATTTTAAATTATTATCAAAATCTATTAAACCAATTCCCCTGCCTAAAACAGATTCAGAAGGTAATACTTACGATGAATTTTCAGATCCAGAATTAAGATACAGACAACGTTATGTAGACTTAATTGTTAACCCTGAGGTCAAAGAAACATTTATAAAAAGAACGAAAATTATAAATGTTATACGCTCTTTTTTTAATAATAATGAATATTTAGAGGTAGAGACTCCAATTCTTCAACCAATACCTGGTGGAGCATCGGCTAGACCGTTTGTTTCTCATCATAATGCGTTGAACATTCCGCTGTATCTTAGAATTGCTAATGAACTTTATTTAAAGAGATTAATTGTAGGTGGGTTTGACGGTGTATATGAATTTGCTAAAGCTTTCAGAAATGAAGGAATGGACAGAACACATAATCCAGAATTTACAATGGTCGAATTATATGTTGCATATAAAGATTATTATTGGATGATGGAAATGACGGAATCATTATTAGAAAAAATTGCCATTGATGTAAATGGCTCAACTATTGTAAATCTAAATGATGAAAAAATTAATTTTAAAGCACCCTTTAAACGTATAAGTATTATTGACTCAATAAAAGAACATACTGGAATAGATATTTCAAAAATGAACGAAAATCAACTTTTTGAAACAGCTAAAAAACTTAATATTGAGGTAGACAATACAATGGGAAAAGGAAAGCTGATTGATGAGATTTTTGGAGAAAAATGTGAGCACAATTATATACAGCCTACTTTTATCACTGACTATCCAAAGGAAATGAGTCCACTAACTAAAGAACATAGAGATAATCCTGATTTAACTGAGAGATTTGAACTATTTGTTAATGGTAAAGAACTTGCTAACGCTTATTCTGAATTAAATGATCCAATTGATCAATTAGAAAGATTTGAAGAACAATTAAAACTTTCAGAAAAAGGAGATGATGAAGCTATGTTTATAGACAATGATTTTATTAGAGCTCTTGAATACGGAATGCCTCCAACATCGGGAATTGGAATTGGAATTGATAGATTAGTCATGCTATTTACTAATAACGTTTCTATTCAAGAAGTACTATTCTTTCCTCAAATGAAGCCCGAGAAAAAAAATATTGCACTTAGTGAAGAAGAAAAAAAAGTTTTAAAGATTCTTAAAAACAAATCTTCTAATAAACTAGTTGAAATAAAAACTGAATCTGGATTATCGAATAAAAAGTGGGATAAAGCAATAAAAAGTTTGAAAAAAAATAAACTTGTTGTAGTAAAAAAAGTTGAGGATTCCATACTCATTGAATTAATTGATTAATCTTTAAAAAACATTCTAAAAGAATCTTTATTTAATTAATTCGTAAAAAACTTTAAAAAGTAAAATATTTCTCATTAATAATAAGATATATTTAATATATTCATAATTATAAAAATAATAATTATGTTTAAAAATAACATTTTCACATTTCTATTTTATCTTCTTTTATCTTTAAATCTTGCTGCTCAAAAACCAAGTACCAAAGAAGACACCAAAAAGCCTAAAAAAGAAAAAACTTTTGAAGATATAATAACCAAAGAAGCAATTACCGACAAAGGTTTATTTGACATTCATAAAGTCAAAGAAAAATATTATTACGAAATAAATGACACTCTTTTTGGAAGAGAAATGTTGATGGTTACAAGGATAGCTAAAACTGCATCTGGTCTTGGTTTTGGGGGAGGAAAACAAAACACACAAGTTCTAAGGTGGCAGAAAAAAGATAATAAAATATTGTTAAGAGTAGTTTCGCATAACGTTGTAGCTTCAGATTCACTTCCAGTTAATGAAGCTGTTCTAAATTCAAATTTTGAACCAATTTTGTACAGTTTTAAAATAGAAAGTAAAGGAATAGATTCTACTTCAACACTTATTGAAGTTACAAAACTATTTAGTGAAGATGTAAAACCGTTAGGATTTCCTCAAAGCAGAAGAAAAGGTTATAAAATATCCAGTTTAAATTCTAAAAAATCTTTTATTGAGTCCATAAAAAGTTACCCTGAAAATATAGAATCAAGACATGTAAAAACATATAATTCCTCGTCACCACCTTCAAACTCAAGTACTGGGACTATATCACTTGAAATCAATAATTCAATGATATTATTACCTAAAGTTCCAATGAAAAGAAGGTATTTTGATCAAAGAGTGGGATGGTTTGCAAGAAGTCAGGTTGATTACGGACTAGATGTGCAAGAAAGTAAATCTTTAAAATATTTAGATAGATGGAGATTAGAAGTTAAAGATGAAGATTTAGAAAAGTTTAAGAATGGAGAGTTAGTTACTCCAAAAAAACAAATTGTATACTACATCGATAGAGCTACACCTGTTAAATGGAGAAAATATTTAAAACAAGGTATTGAAGATTGGCAAATAGCATTTGAAGAAGCTGGATTCAAAAATGCAATTATTGCTAAAGATCCTCCAACTAAAGAAGAAGATCCGGACTGGAGCCCAGAAGATGTAAGATATTCAGTTGTAAGATACTTAGCCTCTCCTATTCCAAATGCTAATGGACCACACGTTAGCGATCCTCGATCTGGTGAAATTTTAGAATCGGACATTAATTGGTACCATAATGTAATGACATTATTGAGAAATTGGTTTTTTGTTCAAACTGCTGCTATAAATGAAGATGCAAGAGGAGTTTCTTTTGATGATGAAGTTATGGGAAGATTAATTAGGTTTGTCTCAGCTCATGAAGTTGGACATACTATTGGCTTACCGCACAATATGGGAAGTAGTAGTGCTTACCCAGTAGATTCACTAAGATCTGCAACTTTTACAAAAAAATATGGTACAGCGCCATCAATTATGGACTATGCTAGATTTAACTATATAGCCCAGCCTGAAGATAAAGGTGTTGCTCTTATGCCAGATATAGGAGTATATGATAAACATTCTGTCAGATGGGGCTATAGACCTATTCCAGATGCTAAAACTGCAAAAGATGAAAAGAAAACATTAGATAAATGGATAAGAGATAATGAGAACAGCATGATGCATAGATTTGGTAGTGCAGGTATTGATCCAAGTTCACAAACAGAAGATTTAGGTGACGATGCCGTTAAAGCGAGTGAATATGGAAT
>ERZ1049444.3170-NODE-3170-length-10126-cov-4.686029_pt1 | contig 10126 bp, 10 predicted proteins | sample MGYA00383101_ERZ1049444 | MGnify/ENA primary metagenome ERZ1049444 (study PRJEB29581, sample SAMEA5548371) | metagenome | biome: marine; feature: coastal; material: water | depth 50 m | study: Short-term variability in the microbial, nano- and picoplankton...
CATTTCCATCAGGTTTTTCTTCGTCAGCGATTTGTTTTTTTAGAAGAATACCATTATAGGGATCTCCTTTTTTTATACCAAGAACCTGTTGAAGTTGAAAATCATTATAGGCACTATTTCCAAGAAACTTAATATCACCAAAATAATATCTATTACCTTCTTCAATTTTTATATTTATAGTTAAAGAATGATCTGTATTTTTAATTATGCTATCTGATATGATTCTAGCATCTCTATACCCTTTCTCTTTAAAATAATTAACTAAATTTTCTTTATCCTCAACAAAATTATCACGTGTAAATTTTGACTTTTTCCAAAAACGACCAGTAAATTTTGTTTTGGTGTTTTTCAATTTTTTTTTCAATTTAAAATCTTTAAAAACTTCGTTTCCGCTAAAGTTGATAGACTTAATTTTAATTCTTTCTCCTTTATCAATATTTACAACCATTTTCAAACTGTTGTTCCCAATAGTATCAGGAATTGTATTTAAGGTAACTTTAGTGTTTAAGAAACCTTCTTTCTTATATTTATTGATAAGATAGTTACGGGTATTTGTTATAAAACTTTCAGAGAGCTTTTTACCTTCGGTTAGCTCTGTATCTTTTATAAGTGTTTCTGATTTAGATTTACGAACTCCAATTATTTTTACTTCAGTTAGTGTTGGGAGCTCTTTTATCTCTATCTCAACTGTAGCTCGGTTTCCTGAAATATTTGATACATAAAAATTAATATCACTAAAGAGCTCTAATTTCCATAATTTATTTATAGTACTACTTATTTCTTCTCCAGGAATTTGCACTAATTGTCCTTTTCTTAAACCACTATAGGATATTACAGTTTTCGCATTAAATGTTTTAAGCCCACTAACTATTATAGAATCAATTATATATTTTTCTCCTTTATTGAAATTATCAACTTGGGACTGTCCTTTAAATGCAATACTTAAAGTTATTAGGAGAGATACAAATATTTTATGGCTAAAATGTATTTTACACATTGATTTGTTCACTTGTTTTTCCAAATCTTCTTTCGCGGTTTTGGTAATTTAACAATGCTTCATGTAGATCTTTTTTCCCAAAATCAGGCCAATAAATCTTAGTAAAATACAATTCTGCATATGCTATCTGCCAAAGTAAAAAATTACTAAGTCTTTGTTCACCACTTGTTCGAATTAGCAAGTCCACATCTGGCAAATTTCGGGTGTAAAGATGCCTATTTATAATGGATTGGTCAACATTTTCTATTGAAATTGTATTATTTTTAACTTCTAAGGCAATCTTTTTTACAACATCTTCTATTTCTTCTCTTGCACCATAGCTTAAAGCTATAGTTAAAACCATTTTTTCATTATTTTTGGTTTTTTCTGAAACCCGTTTAACTTCATCCTGCACCAATTTAGGAAGAGCACTTATATTTCCAATTGTGTTTAAACGAATATTATTTTTAATAAGTTTATTGAATTCGCTTTTAAGATATTTTACTAATAAATTCATTAAAACTCCTATTTCGTGTTGAGGACGATTCCAATTATCTGTTGAAAAGGCGTAAAGTGTTAAATAGGGAATATTAAGATCTAGAGCCTCTTCAACTATTTCTTGAACTGACTTAACTCCTGAATCATGACCTGATATTCTTTGTAAACCATTTTTGGCAGCCCATCTTCCATTTCCATCCATTATGATAGCAACATGCTTTGGAAGCTTATTTCTGTCTAAATTTTTATTCATCATTCCTTACAATAACAAGGTAGGTCGCCAAAGGTAATAGAAATTGTTATTCCACTAAAAATATACCAATCATTATTATTGTTATTTCCAAACGAAAAATAATCCATACCTATATCTTCTTTAGGTGAACTCCCATCTAAATTATCAGTTAAAGCATATCTTGCTCCAATTTCTAATCCAAGAATTAAATAGGGGCTTGGATTAGTTTTTATGCCAAAGATAACAGGAATTGAAAAACTTTCTCCTTTTTCGTATTCTATTGGTTTTGCAACTGGAATCAAAGAAGAGTTATAATAAAATTCATTAAATTTAATATAACTAACACCAAGATATAAATAGGGACTAAAGTTTGTTTGTTCTTCGTGAAGATTAAAATCCAAAAAATTAAATTCGATACCCAGACTTCCTTCACTTAGATTATTTTCAAAGCTATAAGCTCTTCCGAATCGATTTAAATCACTGGTTCTATAGTCACTTGCCTTTAAAGAAGTGTTAATAGCACTAAAGCGAATCGAATATCTAGTCGTTAGATTCCATTTGTAAAGTAAACCTATTGCAGATTTCGTGGGCATTACGTAATAATCAGAGCCTATATCACCTATGTAATTGCTTGCACCTATAAACAAGCCCATTTCATGATATTGAGCTTTTAAATTTATAGAGCTAATTATTAATAAAAAAAGAAAAATTATTTTTCGCATTATACTAAAGCACTATGTGCTTTTTCTAACTAAAAAAAATGAGTTTTATTGTCTATTTCGCTTATCTAATCCCCAAAAAAGTTTATCTCTAAGAGTCATGAAAAAATCATCCCCGTCCAATTGGATTGTTTTAATGCAAAAGGATGCCTTAGATATTGAAATTGAACTACCGTTTTTTATTGGAACCCTTCTATTGTCTAATGAAATCAAATGTTTTATTGACCTTCCTGTAACATGAATTTCAATTTCAGACACATCGGGAACAATCAATGGACGGATACTTATATTATGAGGAGCGATTGGATTTAATACAAATACATTAGCATCAGGGCTTATAATAGGACCCCCGCTACTAAGAGAATATCCTGTTGAGCCCGTTGGGGTAGATATTATTAAACCATCTGACCAGTATGTAGTTAGAAGTTTTTGGTTAATGATTGTTTTAATTGACAACATTGAGGTGCTATTTTTACTGTTAATAGCAATCTCATTGAGAGCATATGGAAAGGATGTAATTTCAAAAATTTCAGGTAATGTTTTAAGTTCAATAATCGTTCTTTTAATTAATATATATTTTTTATTAAAAAACATATCCAATCCTTTAATTAAGCTTTCTTTATTAACACTAGTTAGAAATCCGAGTTGTCCAGTATTTATGCCTAAAACAGGAACATTACTATCTTTTACTAATGGAATTGCTCTTAGCAATGTGCCATCTCCACCTATTGTAAATAATACATCTATTTTAGTAATATCTAAAAGCTGCGTATGTTTTTTAAAAGAGAGATTTTTAAATAATTTTATATCAATAAAAATTTCATGATTATACTTATCTAGATATTCAATAACTGCATTTTCATATTCAGTTAAAGAATCTGATTTTGACGAAATTTTGAAAATTCCAACTTTCATTTATAAAATATAATTAATACAATATTACAAAACTTTAATTGGTACTTAAATGGATTCTAATAGTTTAATTAAATAAAATCAAATTGATTATTTGATTCAATTTTGAATGATTAATTTTGAAAAAAACTTATGACGAAGCTAAGTGTTAATATTAATAAAATTGCAACTTTGCGTAATGCAAGAGGTGGAGATTTTCCAAATCTTTTACAGTTTGCCAGAGACATAGAATTATTCGGAGCTAATGGAATTACTGTTCACCCAAGACCTGATGAGCGTCATATAAAATATTCCGATGTATATGAATTGTCTCAAACTGTAAAAACAGAATTTAATATTGAAGGAAACCCAAACAAGAAGTTTATTGATCTAGTTTTAAATGTTAAGCCAACTCAAGTAACATTAGTTCCTGATGCTGAAGATGCAATAACTTCAAACAAGGGGTGGGATACCAAAAATAATCTTGATTTTTTGAAGGATATTATTTCTGAATTTAAAATTAAGGGAATTAGGACATCAGTTTTTATCGATCCATTGACTGAAATGGTTGAATATGCTAAACTAACTGGCGCAAATAGAGTTGAGTTGTATACCGAAAATTATGCATCAGTGTTTTTAAAAGACAAAACTAATGCAATATCTTCATATATATTAGCTGCAAAAAAAGCAAATGAATTAAGCATAGGTGTAAATGCTGGACATGATTTAAATCTAGAAAATTTAAAATTTTTTAATCAAAATATACCAGAATTGTTAGAAGTATCTATTGGACATGCATTAATTACAGAGTCATTATATCATGGGCTAAAAGAAACAATAAAAATGTATGTTGATCGACTGAATTAATGACAAATTTATATTCTAATATCCTGGGTGAAGGTGATAAACACATAATTATTTTGCATGGATTTTTAGGCATGGGAGATAATTGGAAGAGTCAGGCTAATATTATTGCTAGTTATGGATTTAAAGTTCATTTATTAGATCAAAGAAATCATGGTAGAAGTTTTTGGAAACAGGAATTTAATTATAATGTTCTAGTTGATGATCTCTTAGTTTATATGAATGAACAAAATATATATAGATCAATTTTAATTGGTCATTCCATGGGCGGTAAAACAGCTATGGTTTTTAGTTTTAAGTATCCCGAAAGACTGAATAAATTAATTGTGATTGATATTTCTCCAAAAAAACATGTGTCCAATCATGATAAAATATTAAATGGCTTGGCATCATTTAATTTTGACCTGATTAAATCAAGAAAAGAAGCAGATATTCATTTATCCCGTTATGTTCCTGAAATAAAAGTAAGGCAATTTTTATTAAAAAATTTATTTTGGATATCACCAGGAAAATTGGATTTAAGATTAAATATTTCAGTACTTAAGAATTCTGAAAAAGAGGTGGGCAGGGAAATAACACCTATGAATATATATAAAAAGCCCGTTCTTTTTTTAAAAGGTGAAAACTCTGATTATATTTTAAATAAAGATTTGATTTTAATAGATAAGTATTTCCCGAAATCAAAGGTTGAGATTATTAAAAATGCAGGACATTGGCTGCATTCAGAAAATCAAAAAGACTTTATTAATAAGGTGTCTACTTTTATTAATTAATATTAAAATTTAACAAATTGTTATAATATCATATCTAGTCTTTTCAGATTTGTTATTTTTGTCAAAATTTATAAAATGCAAAATTTTAAAATACGTAAAGCCAGAATCAATGATTCAAAGTCTATATTAAAATTAATAAAGGAATTGGCAGAATTTGAAAATGAACCAAACGCTGTTAAACTTAAGGTTGAAGATGTTGAAATAGATGGCTTTGGCCCTGAACCTAAATTTAATTGTTTTGTTGTAGAAGCATCTGGCTCTATAGTTGGAATGGCTTTATATTACCCTCGTTATTCTACATGGCATGGTCAAACACTTCATCTTGAGGATTTAATAGTGACCAAAAATCATAGAGGTGAAGGAGTTGGAAAAATGTTATACACGGCATTTATTAATGAGGCATTAGCAAATGGATTAAATAGAGTTGATTGGGCTGTTCTTAATTGGAACAAACCTGCAATAAAGTTCTATGAAAGTACAGGAGCAAATATTTTGAAGGATTGGAGAACAGTTCAGATGACAAGAAAAGGGATGATCAAATTTATAAATTCAAATAATTAAAAATTGAAAATATTTAAGTTCGGAGGAGCCTCTGTTAAAAATGCAGAAGGTGTGCGCAATTTATACAAAGTATTAAGAAAAACTGATCATAAGAATACAATAATTGTTGTTTCTGCTATGGGAAAAACTACTAATTCACTTGAGAAATTGGTAGACCTATATTTTAAAAAAAATGAAAAGTTATATGAACATTTAGCTGAAATCGAAAATTTTCATCAAATAATAGTGAAAAATCTTTTTGGTTCTAAATTATCTTCGGTCCATACTTTAATTAAAAATATTATCAAGGAGTTAAAGGAGGTGTTAAAAACTAATAGATCTCTAGATTATAGTTTTGTTTATGATCAGGTAGTTCCCTTCGGTGAAATTTTATCTACTACTATTATTCATAAGTTTCTTATTTCTAATCAAATTGAAAGTGTATGGTTAGATGCAAGAACATGTATAAAAACAGATAGCTATTATCGAAATTCTAATTTGAACTGGAATCTAACTATTGAAAAAATTAATTCACAAATTAAATCCGGAAACACATATATTACTCAGGGTTTTATAGGGAGTGATTTAAATAATTTTACAACTACCCTTGGCAGGGAAGGCTCGGATTATTCTGCATCGATTTTTGCGTATGCAATAAATGCTTGTGATGTTACAATTTGGAAGGATGTTCCAGGAGTTTTAAATGCTGATCCAAGATATTTTTCTGAAACAACTTTATTACACCATGTTTCATATAGAGAGGCTATTGAATTAGCTTTTTATGGCGCATCTGTTATCCATCCTAAAACTTTACAACCATTACAACGTAAAGAAATTCCACTTTATGTAAAGTCATTTTTGAATCCTATGAAAAATGGGACTTCAATAGCAAAAGGAAAATCACTAGTTCCTTCGATACCATGCTTTATTTTAAAGCCAAATCAAACCCTATTAAGATTATTTTCATTAGATTTTTCATTTATTATTGAAGAAAATATTAGTGATATTTTTAAGCTATTACATTTATATCAAATGCGAGTAGAATTAATTCAAAATTCTGCTATTAGCTTTTCTGTATGTATTAGTGATAAGTATGATCGATTAAATGAATTAGTTGCTAAGTTCCAATCTAAATATAATGTAGAAATTACCAATAATTTAAATTTGTACACTATAAGACATTTTGATCAAAATGCAATCGATAAGATTAAAAACAATGGAAAAAAAATATTGTTAGAGCAAAGAACTCAGAATACAGTTCAATTTATTGCTGATTGATTTAATAAAAATTCACTTAAGATTTTGTCTAAAATAATTTTAGAAAGCTTCTCATAGCTTTCATATGTCCATCCAGCTACATGAGGACTAAGAATAACATTTTCAGTATTAATTAAATATTTAATTGATTCAGGGATTTGTTTTTCTGAGAAAATAGAATTGAATGAACTGGACTCATGTTCTAGGACATCTAATCCTGCTCCAAGTATTTTTCCGTTTTGTAAACCCTTAATCAAATCTTTGGTAACAACATTACTCCCCCTTGAAGTGTTTATTAGCCAAAATGGATTTTTCATTTCTGAAATAAATTTTAAATCAATCATTCCTTTAGTTAATTTAGTTTGAGGAATGTGCAGGCTAAGAATTTGTGTTTCATTTTTTAATTTTAAAACAGTTACTTGCTCAGCATATTGATCTCCAATATTTTTTTTAATATCATGGAAGATCACCTTAGCGTTAAAACCTCTTAACTTTTTTGCTAAACTTCTACCCATGTTTCCATATCCAATTATTCCAATAACTTTGTTTTCAATTTCATACCCTCTTGATATCTCTCTATCCCAAATGCCATTTTGTATTTTTTGATGAGAAAATATAAGTTTATTCATTAAACATAATATCATTCCAATTACATGTTCCCCAACTGCCGATCTATTACCCTCGGGAGCAGATAAAACTTTGATACCCTTTTGTTTCGCAAAATCAAAATCAATATTTTCAATTCCTGCCCCTAACCTTCCTATTATTTTTAACTTTTTAGCAGCTGCTAAAAACTTTTTATCTAATGGAAATCTACTTCTTATAATTATCACATCAAATTCATGTATAATTTTTAAAATTTCCGATTTTGATTCAAAATACAACTCAATATTTTCATGACCTGCAGATTCTAAACCTTGAATTAAAAGAGGATGGTTTTTATCTACATGTAATATTTTCATATTAAAAACCTAAAATGATTTTTGCTATATAAAAAAATAAGAATATTCCAAAAATATCATTAGATGTGGTTATGAATGGGCCTGTTGCTATAGCTGGATCAATTCCCCTATTATTAAGAATAATCGGTGTAAATGTCCCTACTAAAGCAGCGACAATTATAACACTCATCATCGATAGTGCTATTGTGAGACTTAATTTTAAATCCTGGTTAATAATTTGACCAAATATTATTAAAAGAATAGAAAGGGCAAAACCGCTAATAAGACTTAATCCTATTTCTTTAACTAGTCTGGAAAGCATAGAACCTTTCAAGTTGTCATTTGCCAGACCCTGAACAATTATTGCTGATGATTGAACACCAACATTTCCAGCCATTGCTGCTATTAGTGGTGTGTAAAAAAATAAAGTTCTTAAATCTGGTCTGGTCATAATTGTTTCAAACTCTTGAAGTATAAATACACTCCCAAGTCCACCAACAAATCCAAAAAAAAGCCATGGAAGACGAGCTCTTGTTAGTTCAAAAATTGTATCATCTGCCTCTACATCCGATGCTATACCTGCTGCTAATTGATAATCTTTTTCAGCCTCTTCTTTTATTAAATCTAATATATCATCAATTGTAATCCTTCCAACTAATTCTTTATTTTCATTTACAACAGGAATAGCTTCTAAATCATATTTAGACATAATTTTAGCAACTTCTTCCCCATCTTGTTCAACAGAAACAAAGTCAACCTTTGGAATATAAATATCTTTTACTTTGTCACGAGAATTTGCAGTTAGAAGGTCTTTCAGAGATAATCTTCCTTTAAGTCTATTTTTACTATCTATGACATAAACTGAATGAATTCTGGTTATTTCTTCAGCTTGACTTTTAATTGTGTTTAAGCATTTTAACACACTTAGATTCTCCTGAACTTTAACTAGCTCTTTAGCCATAAGACCTCCCGCAGAATTTTCTTTATAAGTTAAAAGCTCTCTAATGTCATCAATATGGGACGAATCAGTAATTTCTGATATTACTTTTTCTTGCCTTTCTTCTGGAAGTTCAGCAATTATATCTGCAGCATCATCAGTGTCTAATATTTCAACTTCTTCAGCGATTTCTTTTTCCGAAAGATTTTCTAAAACTGCTTCTCTTTGATATTCATCAAGTTCTGGAAGAATATCAGCCGTTTTCTCACTATCTAATAGCTTAATTAAATAAGTTCCTTGATCAGAATTAAGTTCATTAACTAATTCAGCAATATCAGCATAATGAAGGTTTTTTAATCTCCTTCTAAGTTTTACATTACTTTCCTCAGCTATTAAAATTTTGATAGCTGTAATAAAATCTTTATTAATTTGAAAGTTTGACATTTTCAATCATTTTAGTGAGTTTGACAAATGCCTCGCAAGTGAGGGATTCAGGCCTTACATCAAATATACTATCTTCTGTAATATTTTTTGGCAGACTTAGTGTTTTTAAACTGTTTCTGAGTGTTTTTCTTCTTTGTTGGAAGCTGGTTTTAACAACATGAAATAATAATTTTTCATTACAATCGAGAGTTTTATTTTCTTTTCTATGCATTTGAATTACCCCAGACTCAACTTTAGGCCTGGGATTAAAGACATTTGGTGAGACTGAAAATAAATATTCAGTCACAAAAAAAAGTTGACATAAAACAGAAAGGATTCCGTATTTTTTTGAACCGGGAGGTTCACATATTCGTTGAGCAACTTCCTTCTGAAACATTCCTGAAAAAAAAGGAATTAAGCTACGATTATCAATTACTTTAAAGACAATTTGAGAAGAAATATTGTATGGAAAATTTCCAATTATTGCAATGGGTTTAGTAAAAATATTTTTTAGATCTAATTTTAAAAAATTCTCTTTAATAATTTTTTCTTTTAACTCAGGATAATTAGTATTTAAGTATTCTACTGATTCTATGTCTAACTCAACTACAAAAGGTGTTTTTTTTTGCATTATAAATTTAGTTAATATACCCATGCCTGGACCTATTTCAAGAACTTGATTGTAGTTTTTATAATCTAGAGTTTCTGAAATTTTTTTGGCAATATTTAAATCAGTCAAAAAATGTTGACCAAGTTTTTTTTTAGGAGTTACATTTTTCATCTGTGCTCACTAATTAATTCCAGTTTGGTTCTAAAATAATCAGCCCTTTCTACATATTTTTCAATTGTTTTGTCTCTTAAAATACTTATATGATTTTTTAAGTAATTATTGAATAAAAATTTTGAACTTGAAAAATATTCAGTAGCATAAGCAGTTAGAGCTTCAGGATCATCTAGTATTAGGTTTAATAACTTAACTTCAATAAATTTTCCAGTAATTACCATTTTTGGAGCTTGAATTTTTTTAATCCAATTTATCCATTCAACTTCAATAATTCTATCTAACAGGATGGTT
>ERZ1049444.3172-NODE-3172-length-10116-cov-10.584336_pt1 | contig 10116 bp, 9 predicted proteins | sample MGYA00383101_ERZ1049444 | MGnify/ENA primary metagenome ERZ1049444 (study PRJEB29581, sample SAMEA5548371) | metagenome | biome: marine; feature: coastal; material: water | depth 50 m | study: Short-term variability in the microbial, nano- and picoplankton...
AACACGAAAGAATTTTTAGTGTTTTTGATTGTATTTCATCATTTTTGCAATCTTCCGTATAGATATACGTTGCAAAATGAGACTAAGCGAGTTAGGCTGGTTTTGTTCGTATCTTGAAAAAGAATAATTTTCTTTGATGTCTTTATTTCTAAAACTAGAAAAACTCAGATACTTAATAATAGCAGATGCTTAAATATTACATTATCATCTTTGGACTTCTTTCCCTCGTTTTTTCAGGTTGCGGTTCCAAAAGCCCGGAGCCTCTGGATGAGGAAGTACTGGACTTGGAATATGTGAAGCAAATTGAGGAAGAGGAACGTAAACAGGAAGAAAAAGCGACAGAATTGTTAGCACTGGAGGCGGCTTTGAAAGCTACTGAAGCAGAAGCCGCTGCAGAAACCGCTGCAGAAACCGCAAAAGAAACCGCAGAGGAAGCCGCAGTACAAGAAAAACTGTTGGCACAGCCTGAGCTGCAAACCCCGGAAACAAACCAAGCTGGGGCATTTAATGCGATTAAGGAAGCTGTATTTGAAATTCTTACAATTCCTGCAGATGAATCTCAAGAGGTTAAAGCAGAAAAACCAGTGGCAGTTCCTGAGCAGGAAGACAGTTCCCCTAGGTTTATGCCGACTTCCAGGTTAGCCCTTGTTTCTGCTCTCAAGTTAGTTTCATGCAAAAATGTGCCTGCAAAGATGGAAGATGCTCATCAGCGTCTGCTCAAAACAAAAGATTTAAACATTGCTGACAGGAGTCTACGTGACGAAATTAATGACCGTTTAATGCCTGTAGTTCACTTCGACTTTGATCAAATTAAAATAAAACCCGATTATCAAAAACTTTTACGACAGCAGAGTTCCTGTGTGATGAAGGCTCTGGAAGCACGAGGTGATATGATTGTGCAGATTGAAGGCCATGCAGATGAACGTGGTAGTGACGAGTACAACCTTGCTTTGGGGCATCGCCGGGCCAATGCAATTGCCAACTCAATCATGGCGTACCTTTCCGACTCAACACTTGTTCGTATCCTCAGTTATGGAGAAGAATTCCCGCTCGACAGCAATTCCACTAAAATTGCCTGGGACAAAAACAGGAGAGTAGAATTCACTTTACTGCTCAAACCATAAACAAGTGAATGGATTTTTTGGCTCTACCATTCACTACAGATTTCAGTAGTATTGCCTTCAGTGTCCTTGCGGTACTTTTCGGCTGTTCTGTAGTTGTCTGGATCACGCTGTTTATCAAGTTTTTCAGCCTAATTCGGGTGAAATACCTCCAGTCGCGTGCCTTGAAGTATCTGGAAAGTACAAAACGCGTGGGTGAACTTCGCCTGCTCTTCAGTAAGATGCCAAAAAATCCACTCCAGGAAATGTTCACGCTGGGCGACCGTGAACTGAAACGGTTCCTTAAAGCTAATCCAGAATCAGATTACGATCACCGCAGAGAATTGATGGACAGGCTTGAGCGCATGCTTGAAGCCCGTATTTTGATGGCTGAGAAAGATTTAAACGCCGGTCAAGCCCTCCTTGCCACAATTGGTGTTACTTCACCATTCATTGGTTTATTTGGTACAGTAATCGGAGTCATCAATACTTTCCTGAGTATTTCGGAACTAAATTCTGTTGAACTGTCTGTCATCAGCCCAGGCATTGCGGAGGCGCTTGTTGCGACTGCCGCAGGGCTTTTCGCCGCGATTCCAGCGACTTTAGGTTATAATTTATTTCGTGCAACTATCCGAGGTATGACTGAGACAATGGACTATTTCGCACTTCAACTGCTGCACCACCTCCAACAACGATTACTACCTAAAAAATGAGAAAATTTAGACATGCCCGTCGACTGCGTGGAGAATTGATGTCTGAAATCAACATCACACCTTTTGTTGATGTGTTGTTGGTACTCCTCGTTTCCTTTCTCATTTCTGCACCGTTGTTGACGCTCTCTCTTCCTATTCAACTTCCGAAAGGCAAACTGAAAGCTCGTCTTCCGGATTACGATGAATCAATGCTGGCCGTTGTGAATAAAGAAATGCAGATTGCTATTCGTGATGAAGTATACTCTCTCAAAAGCCTGTCAGTATCTTTGACAAAAAATCCAAAACTTTGGAAAAAGAAACTGCCTGTATACGTACAAATGGATGAACAGGTGCCTTACGGCATATTGATGAAACTGATGCTATTGTTTAAGAACTCGGGGTTCCAACAGGTCGGACTTGTTTTTAAAAATGATTCCCAGTAAATTTTCACCTACCGTTAGAAAGTTAAAACAGCCCCCACCCTGATATACCCGATGAAAATAATGATGATTGCCGGAGAAGTTTCCGGAGATGTTCATGGAGCAGGTTTGATCCGTTGTTTAAGACGGAACAATGACAATATCGATTTTTTCGGCATCGGCGGTTTGAAGATGTTAAGAGAAAATTTTAGGCCGTATTACATGCTGGATACTTTGCAGACTCATGGTTTCGTTGAAGTTGTACGTCATCTTCCCCGGCTTTACCGTACACTCTGGAGAATGCGTGATGCGCTGGAAGAGGAACGTCCGGACGTATTGATCCTGATTGATTATCCTGGATTCAATCTCAAACTCGCAGCCTATGCAAAAGAAAAAGGGATTCCGGTAATATTTTTCAACAGTCCTCAAATCTGGGCCTGGCGAAAAGGCCGGTTGAAAACCATCAAACGGGTGGTGGACAAAATGATTGTGCTTTTTCCTTTTGAAGAAGAAATTTATCAACAGGCAGGAGTTGATGTAAATTGGGTTGGACATCCGCTGCTGGATCAAATAAGCAATGAAAAAGACAACAAGTCATTTCTCAAACAGTACGGACTGCAGAACGACCGACCGCTGCTCGCGATTGCACCAGGAAGCCGGCCGAGTGAAATGAGAAGACTTCTGCCTACTATGTTGAAGAGCCTGCCGCATATTCAAGAGCAAGTCGGTGAGATCGGCTGCATTATGCCTGTTGCTGAATCACTTGACTTAAATGAAGTTAAAAAGATAATTGAATCCTCAATTGTTCCTGTCACTTTGATTCCGGAACAGTTTATTGAAACTATCCAAGCCTGTGATGCTGCTGTAGTTGCCTCTGGAACAGCTTCACTGCAGACCGGACTTGCATTGAAACCTTTTGCAATAGTTTATCAGGTTGCTCCGCTTACTTTCCGGATCGCACGTTATCTGGCGGATACAAAATTTATTGGACTAGTCAACATATTAGCAGAAAAAGAAATTGTCCCTGAATTATTACAAAATGACTTCACTGCCGAAAAAGTAGCGGAAACGGCTGTTCGACTCTTGCGTGATAAAGACTATCGTGAAAGAATAATCGACGAATTAAAAAATACCCGCGCAAAACTCGGCGAACCTGGAGCATATGAAAAAGCTGCAGGGTGTATTGAAAAAACTCTCTTTAATTGCTAAAAACTTTAATACAGGAAACATAAAACCAAAACAGAAATATAATTATTCTATAAATCAATGAATAGCACCAATATTTCACTTGAAACAAAAAACATCGCTCATCACCTGACTCAGACTTTGACAACAGTAGAAGCCGTTAAACATCTGTTTGAAGGGCAAATGGGCATTGATCAGGCTGTTTTACGTAAGTTATTGAATGCCGCACTGCACCGTGGAGGAGATTTTGCCGATATCCACTTTGAGTACAGCACTCGTAATTCAGTGGTAATGGAAGACGGAATTATAAAGAATTCTGCTGTTGCTGTGGTCTCAGGAGTTGGCATTAGAGTAGTGCAGAATGATCAAACAGGATATGCCTACAGTGAAGATTTCGATTTGAAACCCATGTTGCACGCGGCACGAACTGCCGCGGCCATTGCTTCAAGTGGTGAAGTTTCACTGGCGGAAGGTTTCCGCTTTAACGAAGTTGTACCAAAAAATTATTATCCTGTACTAGAAACAGTTACTGATCTGGAGCTTGTCCAAAAGATTGAAATGGTCAAACGTGCGGAAAATGTTGCCAGAGACTACGATGAGAGAATAAATCGTGTAACAGTAGCCATGATGGATGCACTCAATCTGACACAGGTTGTGACTTCAGAGGGCAACGTTTTACGGGACACACGTCCAATGTTCAGGCTGAATGTACATTGCGTTTCCCAGGATGGAGACAATATTCAAAATGGATCTTCCGGAATTGGAGGACGTGTTGGTCTTGATTATTTAACGCAGACAGATCACGCGAAAATTTTAGGAGAACGGGCTGCCGCTGAAGCAATTTTACTTTTAGGCGCAGAGCAGGCACCTTCAGGCTTACTGCCAGTTATTTTAGGACCTGCACAATCCGGGATATTGCTGCATGAAGCCGTAGGACATCCGTTGGAGGCAGATTTTAACCGCAAAGGAACTTCTGCATATAGCGGCAGAATTGGCGAAAAAGTCGCTTCCGATCTGTGTTCCATTTATGACTCCGGAACTATAGCAAATGAACGCGGGGCGATAAATTTTGACGATGAAGGAATTCCTTCTGCTGAAAATTTGCTGATCGAAAATGGAATCCTACGCAGCTACATGCATGACCGAATAAGCGCTAAGCACTTCCGCACAAATCCCACAGGAAACGGCAGACGCGAATCCTATGCTCATTATCCAATACCGCGTATGACATCTACTTACCTCGCAAATGGTGATTCTGAACCTGAGGAAATTATCAATTCTGTTAAAAAAGGCGTTTATTGTCAAGAATTCAGCGGTGGTCAAGTGGATATTTCCAACGGAGATTTTGTCTTCGTCCCGACTGTTGCGTGGCTGGTGGAAGATGGGAAAAAAACCGTGCCGATAAAGAATTTCACCTTAATCGGAAACGGTCCGGATGCAATGTCAAAAATCAGTATGGTCGGTAACGATTTCGCTATGAGCGAAGGAATCTGGACCTGTGGGAAAGAGGGGCAGAGTGTTCCAGTCGGAGTAGGCCTTCCGACTGTGCTGGTTTCGGAAATGACTGTCGGAGGCATGTAAATATTTAATATAAAAAGATATTATTATAATTACTTTTTATACCTGCTCGACCTGGCTTTCAGATAAATAGGAAATTTCACAACTTAAGGCTGCCAGTTCGAGGCAATCCAGAATATGTTCATCAAGCAGCGGCTGATGTTTTACAGTACCTGCTGGAGGTGAATTTTCAACTGTTTCCATCAATTTATTTTTTTCTACAAAATGATCAAGTTGTCCTGCTAATTTAGTTGTTTGAGATGTGATTTTATTTAGTTGAGTCGAAGCTTTAATCCTGTCTCTCGAAAAACGTGCCATTTGAATAAGTTTTTCAAAACTTGTTTGTTTTTCATCCTGGTTCATACCTAAAAGGCTTCCAAATCCCAAAGAGCTTGCTTTATCCGCCATACGTTCCATAAATGACTGCTTGCTTTTAAAGATCTCAAACAAATCAAAAGTTATAATTTTTTCCTCACCACCTGCTTTTACAGGACGTTTCAGATCCTTTAGATGCTGTTCACGACTCTTTATATCTTTCAATAACCTTCTTCTCAAATTATTATTGGTTTCATATGCGCTTTCGTCATCAACATGAAATTTTTCCATTTTACTTATTTCTAGCATAACATTTTTGTATTTAGCTTTAACTTTTGCTAATTTTTTCTCTTCTTTTTCAATTCTAGCCGAAATCTCTTCTTTTCGGTCTATCTTGCGCTCTTCCTCCTTACTTATAATAGTTTTTTTACGTAAGGCTACTCTGACCGGAAAAGAATCTTCAGTGAATTTCCAGGAGTTAAAAAAGACAATATCTACTTTCTCAAAGTCTTCAGCATTAAAGATGAAATCGCTTATATTTGCTTTTGCGAACTCATCATCAGCATGTTCCTTACGGAACTCAAGCAGTTTATTTGAAAAATCACTTGTGGACATATACGCAAGTACCTTCCTGTTAAAATCCATATTAACCAAACCATCCTGAGTACGTTTATCAAGATCATCAATAATCATCACGTAAATCAGGCCTTTCATCAAATTGTCTAAAACCGCGACTCCTGTAATTTTCTCAATTGCTGTACTGAGAATATAACCAATGCCCAGATAATATGATTTTTCGACCTTTGTAATTTCTTCATCCAGACTACTGACAAGACCTTTGTACTTTAAAATCATTTCTCCTCTGCTGCGCAAAACCGCATCAGTAAACGCCAACTTAACAAAGTTTGGATTTTTTTCACGTTCTAAGCATGATTGTTGAACTTCCTTGTAACGTTTAACAATTTTAGCCAGTTTATCGGAATCTTTGGAATCAAGTTTGTCCTTCTGTAGTTCTGGCTTTCCTAGAACACGAAAAATAAATTTAATACTTTTCGAATCTGGCGTTTTCCCTTTGGGAATATCTCCTGGAAAATTCAAAATCCAATCATATTTATCCTTTTTTTCTTCAGGATAACTAGTTTCTTCAATGGCGACTACTACGTCTATGTTTGTTAAACGATTCACTAAGTTCTTCGTGTAACGATCACGCAAATCCGGACTGAGAAGCAACAAAATCAGGTTTTCATCTTCCGTTCCATCCTCAGGGACATGTTCGTTTTGTACTAATTCAGTCATTTTAGTTTCACGCATCATCGAGGTGAAAATGCTTCAATTTGTCTTTGGTCAGTATTTCACGGTCATCAAATGTTGCTTTGAGTTTAGCAGCGCCTAATTTAAGTTCTTTAAACTCTTCTGTACCTTCTGCAAGTTTCTTGTCACGATCATAATTGTCTAAAAATTTCATATAGTTTGCAGCTGACTGGAGGTCATTAAAGTAAATCTTAATCTGAAATAATAATAAACAAACATGAATTATTACAGTACCTCTTAGCTCTTCAAAGACTGGCTCCCAAAGATCAAAAACCTTGTTCAGGTTTTTTTCTGCAGCATCCCTATCCTTGTTTTCCATCTGCAGTTCTGAAATAGTCATCAGCATTGAAGACAGCCTGCTAAGCCACTCTGTTTTTTTCTGAACATCAGGAGTGATACTCGCGAGTTGTTCAAAGGTTGCAATTGCTAATTCATATGAGAGTATACCAAGAGTTGTATCTCGTTCTTCCCCATAAAATTTATCCGACGATTCCTGTGCTTTTTTGAGTAAGGGAGATATTTTCTCATCCCAGCCTTCAGAAAATTTTTCTACGGTAAACGGTGGATTATCTGAGTTTATACGCTTAAAGTGTTCTCTGCGGTTACCCGAAAATCCGCATTTTGAACAGGACGCAACTTGGATCAAATTAAAATCACAATAATCAAAGTCGCCTGCAGCACTGATATAACTTGGAACCCCAAATATATTTGCCTCTATTTTCATGCTCTTGGAGTGCAGGACGAAAAATTTAATTTCTGGATTATCACAGACAAAACATTTTACATAACTCCCTAAAAGCGAATTTTTTTCTGTTTTAAAAAATCCTCCATCTGAAACAACCGCATAATTTTCCGGGTGTATAAGCTGTAGGATTCCATGATGATCCGCCAACTTTTGTTCAAAAGTTGCTCTCACAATGTAACAGCCTTCATCAAATTTTACCGATGACTGTTTTAACATTTTACAAGTAACCACTTCCCAGTGCGCATCATCTCCATCCTTGTGTTGATCCTTTACATATTTAGGATCTCCTGACTGAAAAGACTTAAGAACCTTGAGTCTTATTTTAACTTTTGGCATCAAAGCTTTGCCCAGACGGAAAGTAAAACCTTTATCATCAATTTTCATCAAACTAACTTTTACTTCCATATTAGAAGTCTCAATAATCCCTTGAGGCAGATCCTTCTCAAGCAGAGCACGGGCGCTTTTCCATAATTTGGTCAGTATTTCATCATTAAACCCCAACAACTTCCCACACGAAAGGAAATATCTGATTTCTTTTGTTGATAAATCAGCATCTACGACCATCAACTGAGCCAGATATTTAAGCATCAGGAAAGCTTGTTTTGGATCAATGTCCAAAGGCCCCAATTCAGGAGTCTTACATTCTTTGATCACAGCCATGGTAATGTCGATTTCTTCTTTGTTTGGCAAAAAATTTATAGCCTCACGCAGAAAACTCATTTCTGACTGATCAGTACGTCCGTCAGCCACTACCATTCCGGCAATTGAGAGGGCAAACCACTTTTTTTCCGCCTCTGACATTTCTTCTACATTTGGTAACTGCATAATTTCCTATACTAAATAATTAGTGAGCTGGCTGCTGTTTAAAATCCATAACTCAATCCAATCAAATAACCTGTGGAACCCAGGCGCTGATCACCAGAACCGCTACCGCTGTCACTGTCGATGGTCAATATTCCTGCTTCCGTCCATAAGTCTGCTGAAAATTCAAATCCAATCCTGAATTCACTGACCAACGAATTCCCAAATTTACGTTGACTCTCAAGGACATACTCTGTTTTTGCCAGCCCCAATCCGGCACTTATTTTCCAAGGTTCCACAAAAGACTGCTGTGTTTTTGCCAAAAGACCGAGATGACTCGTGTTGGCCTGCGGACTGTTTCCGCTTGCCCCAAACATCGTGAATGATTGTTCAGAAAGAAAACCCTTTATCCCCCAGCGGTCACTGTACCACCACTCGCCCCAATAGACTCGATTACTCAGTTCAAGCTGATTTCTGTATGCGTTGTAATGCGGACTACTTAGTATAAGCAAATCTAATCCGGCCTGTGCGGTTGGAAACTTCCTGCCAACTCCGCCAAATACGGTAGCGGGAGCTGTATACTCTTCTACAGACAATGCCGAACTAAGTTCGTTCAGTTTATTGTTTTTAACCTGTGCAGCGGCATCAAGATTACCTGTCAGGATTATACTAGTAATTGCTAAAAGGAATCCTCCGTATTTTAGAGCAATTTTGATTTTCATTCTTTCTTGGGATTTATGAAATATTAATTTTGTTAAAATATTTCGCTGCGTTTTCTTTGGAGAAACAGACTCTGCGATACATTATAATTTTTTTAGTTTTACCAAAATTAATCAAGCCTCTGGATTCCAGGCAGGTTTTCGTTTACTAAAAAAAGCATCGATCCCTTCTTTGATTGATTCAGACTCCCAGGCATTTGCTAGTTTTTCTATGGTTGCATTACGCACATCATCCGGTTCTTTCCCGCGAACTTCCGCAATAAGACGTTTCGCGGCGAAAACAGCATCCGGAGCACAGCGCAGCAGTTCTGAAATTTCTTCTTCAACAGCTTCATCCAGTTTATCCGCAGACACGCTTTTGGCGATTAAACCTAAACTAACCGCTTCTTTTGCAGCAAAACGATGTGCATTGAGCATCAATCTCCGTGCGTTTGATGCTCCAATGCGTCGTAATACATAAGGTGAAATAGTTGCCGGCAGCAATCCCAGTAAAACTTCTGTTAAAGAAAATAGTGCGTCATCAACCGCAACCGCAATGTCACAACAGGCAATCAAACCTACAGCACCTCCAAAAGAGAGTCCATTGATTCGGCCGATTAGAGGCATTTTAAGTTGGTCTAACTCACCCAACATTTCTGATAATTCGGTTGCTTCGGCTATTCTATCCTCGCGTTTTTGTGTAGCTATTTTCTGCATCCAGCGTAAATCAGCGCCGGCACAAAAGGACTTTCCGGAACCGGTCAAAATTACGGCACGCACATCCGTGTGTTTATTTAAATCTACGACTACCTGCCGCAGTTCGCGGATCATTTCAAGGCTGAGAGCGTTATGAACATCAGGACGGTTAATAGTCAGGGTGGCGATTTGACGTTCGTCAATCGTTAAAATTAATGTTTTAAAACTCATCTGAGATATTTTAAAAAAATTAAACTTAAAAAAAGATATTATCCACTTTTCAGCAATAACGGCAAGTTTTTGCTGAGAGCAGTTTAACAGGAGGAAAGAAAAGAGGACTCGAGACACCTCCCTGCTCAAAATGAACAGGGAAATGTCCACAAAAGGTGAGCTTATTCTAAAGTTGGGGAGGGTTTGCTTGGCTGTGAACCAAAGTCTGATCGATAGGTGGAGTTGTCGACCAGATTATTTGTAATACTTGCTCCAGAACCTCCAAAGGTGCTGTTGTCGTATGTTGAATTATCAAAGTTGCAATCATTTGTTGGAGCAAATGTAATATTGAGATTTGTGAAACCCTCTAATGAGCGATCCCAACTT
>ERZ1049444.3179-NODE-3179-length-10100-cov-15.496167_pt1 | contig 10100 bp, 8 predicted proteins | sample MGYA00383101_ERZ1049444 | MGnify/ENA primary metagenome ERZ1049444 (study PRJEB29581, sample SAMEA5548371) | metagenome | biome: marine; feature: coastal; material: water | depth 50 m | study: Short-term variability in the microbial, nano- and picoplankton...
TAAAAATAATGTCTATCTATTCTGATATTCTTGTTTTAAGACATACTTTAGATGGTTCAAGTAGATTTGCATCTGAAATTTCAGATAAACCTGTAATTAATGCAGGTAGTGGTACTGAAGAACATCCAACTCAAGCAATTCAAGATCTGTTTACAATTAAAAAAGAAAAGAAAAAGATTGACGGTTTAAAAATTGGAATTGTTGGTGACCTAAAGTATGGACGAACTGTTTATTCTTTGTTACATGGACTTGGAAATTATGATGTAGATGTCCGTTTAATTTCTCCTGAATCTCTAAAAATTAGAACCGATTCAGTTTATGAAATTAAAAAGAAATTAGAATTTACTGAATCTACAAACCTTGAAGAACACATTGATGAACTTGATGTTCTTTATGTAACACGAATTCAAAAAGAAAGATTCCCTGATGAAGAAGAATATCTCAAAGTCAAAGGAAGTTATGTTGTAGGATTAGATTTACTAAAACAAATGAAAAGTGATTCAATAATTTTACATCCTCTTCCAAGAATAGATGAAATTTCTCCTGATGTTGATAACACAGAAAATGCAAAATACTTTAAACAAGCAGAATATGGAAAACATACTCGTGCAGCATTATTGGGTTTGACATTAAATGAAAATGGATTTTAACTTTTAAAATCCGTATCCAATATATCTAAAGACATTTCAGTATAATTAATTGACAGAAACAAAAACAATCCCCATTTTTCCTTTAGATTTGGTTTTATTTCCTAGACAGTCTCTACCTCTTCGGGTATTTGAGCCTCGATACAAGCAGTTAGTTGATGATTGTATGTTAGGTGATGGTCAATTTGGTGTGTGTTTAATTGATGAAAATAACTCAGTTAATGGTTGGAATTCTCCTAAATTGATTGGAACTATTGCTAAAATTACAGAATGTAAAGATGTTGAACTTGATGGATTGCAATTACATATTGAAACTATTGGTAGAAATTCATTTAAAATTAAAAAAATTATTTCACCATCAATACCTCAACCTGAAAATTATGATCCTCTTTCAGTAGAAGGTCATCAACAAGTATCTGAAATACATGAAAAAATTGGAACAGCAAAGAAAATGTACATTCAAGCTGAAGTTGAAATGATTCCAGAAATTGATGAAAATATTTCATTAGAACAATGGGAACAATTAGTACAATTATGGAAAAAGAAAATTATTGCGCAAGCATTACCTCAAATTGTTGAACCACATGCATTAGATCATGTTTTGGAACAATATTATCTTGCCACCGATACTCCCACAATTGATTATGTTTACTCTCTTGCAGCACTTGGAGCAAAAGTTCCCAATGAACTTCAACCAATTGTCGAGGCAACAAATATGGATGATTTAATTCAAAAAGTTGAAGAATTACTCACAATAAAATAGTCCTATTTGTGAATTAAACATGATGACACCTTTGTCAAAGTTTGGAGTTTTTGCAATGATAGTTTGTTTATTGTTTCCAGCTAGTAGTGTTTATGGTCATGGTTTAGGAATTGAAACAATTCCCTCAATTGATGTTCAAGGAAAGAATTTGTCTGTAACAGTTGAAATGCCAATGTATTTTGAAAATGAACAAGAACAACTTACCATTACCGCAACTGAAAATACTTCTGGTGAAACTGCAAAAAATGTAACATTTCTCATTGGATTATTTCATGGTAACGAAATGATTTTTAGAAATTATTTTTTCGCAGATGATGGTATTTTACCAATTAAAATAATCCCTACTCAAGATGAAAAAATTACAATTCATGGTCAACAGGACTCGCTACTTGGAGCTTGGCATGGAACCGATTCAAACCCTGTTGAAATTACAGGCCCCTTGTTTGAATCAGGTGGTTTGTATACTTTTGAGATTGAAATAAGAACTATTGATGAGCCTACTAATATCATTGAAAATTCTGGAATCTATAATGCTGATTTGAGTATTGTTGATTCTGTCACTTTCATGCAAAAGGATTCTGAAAACAATGATGTGAAATTTGGTTTAAAGTCATATTTTGATTCTGTTTCAAATTTTGTATACGATCATAATACAAAAGAGATACAATTTGAAATGCCATTTGATTGGAGTGAAAAACAAATGTCTCACGTATCTGTAGTCCATGTAGAAACCCATTTCCCAAAAGATTTTACTGAATTTTTATCTCCTAGTTATTCTGGATATGCGAATGGAATCGAACTTTTCAAATCTTCAGTATCTGTTGATGATTATACTGAAGAAGATGAAAGAATAGTTCATTTTGTTTTGTTACAAGATCATTTGAGATTTTTGAAAAATGAAATGAGAAATTCAGGTGAATCATTACCTGATAATATTGTATTTACATTATCTACCAGTGAAGAAATTGCATTTCCTTTAGAGGCATATACAAAAAGTGAGGACTTTAAAGTAAATCTATCTTGGGATCCCCTAGAAGTAGAACCTGAAGTTAGTACTAACTTTATTTTTACAATTAGAGATGCAAGAACAAATGATCCTTTGAGAAGTTCAGATTACACCTTTGTAATAATTCAAAAGGGAAATGAAATTTATCGTATAACAGGATTAGCACAAGTTGGTGGGGAGTTTGAAAAATTTACATTTGCTGAAGACCAAACAGGACCAACTATAATTAAATTTGAAAATATTAGAAATACAGGTCAAGAAACTGAATTTGGATTAGTTGTTGCATCTGGATCTAAAGTATCATTTGGAGAAGAAGGGAAATCTGAAATTGTAGAAGAATTTGAAAAACAAGAAATTGTAAATGAAACATCTGAAAATGGTGGTGGTTGTCTAATAGCTACTGCCACATACGGTAGTGAGATGGCATTAGAGGTTCAACAATTAAGAGAACTTAGAGATAACACATTACTAAACACTGAATCAGGTACAAGTTTCATGAAATCATTCAATGATGTCTACTATTCATTCTCACCAATAATAGCAGATATGCAAAGAGAAAATCCAGTATTCAAGGAAATTGTAAAGGTAGCAATTACTCCAATGATTTCCAGTTTATCCATACTCAACTATGTGGATATGGATTCTGAAAGTTCAGTATTAGGATATGGAATTAGTTTGATCCTACTAAATTTGGGAATGTATCTTGGAATTCCGGCTGTTATAATTATTGGAATTAAGAGAAGGAATTAATTCAAATTCTATATCTAAATTGCAACTAGCTTTACTGTGTCCATGTTTTTGTTTGTCTGAAAATCTTTTGTCATTGTTGATACTTTTTCTGCATCCCCATCAATTACAAAAAGTTCCATACATTTTTCTTTCTCAATTTTACTGTGAAGATGTGTTGTGATCAGATCTTCAAAATTATGAGTTATTCCTGAAACAACATGATCAAACTCATCATTATGCACTACTAGTAGAATTGCGTGGATGTTTCCAGACAAATCTGATTTTTGTTTCTCTTCAGAAACAAATGTTCTGATGCCTGCACGAATTGCCTCAGACCTTCCTGAGAACCCCATACTTGTTTGCAATTTGTCTAACTCAGAGAGAATTTCATCATTTAGTGAAATTGAAACTATTGGCATATGCCTAATGTTATTAATTATCTTATAAGTTTAGCAACTAATGTTATTAACTTTTTATAGATTTATTAATAAATTTGAGAGAATTGCGATGTGAATACCCAAATTAAACTGGCAATTATTGCAATTGGAATTATTATTCCGTTGACATCTGTTGTAATATCTCAAACGAGTTCTCATATTCAGTACACTGTTTTTGAAAATTCAAAATTCCATGTTGTTTCTTCATCAAACTTTCTTCATGAATTTTCTCAAATTATAGGAAAAGAAAAAATTGATTCTACTTTACTAATCCCAGAAGGAGTTGATCCTCATGATTGGGAACCTACCATAAAAGAAACAGAGAGACTACATTCTTCTGACTTGATAGTAATAAATGGAATAGGCTATGAGCATTGGATTGATTCATTTGATTCCTCCACATATCGTGGAATAATTGTAGATACAAGCAATGGAATTTTGGATAACCGTGATGATTATGATTCTCATGACGATTCGGATTTACATAGCAACTTAGACCCTCATATTTGGTTAAATCCAGTTCATGCAAAATCTCAAGTACAAAATATGGCAAATGCTTTCTCTAATAATGATCCAGATAATGAAAAATACTATCAATCTAATGCTGCAGCATATATTAAAGAATTAGAATTACTTGATTCAAAAATTCGAAATGATTTGTCAGGATGTAAAACTAATTTCATAACTTTCCATAATGCTTTTTCATATTTTGCTGAAGAATACAATTTAACTCAACATACAATCATTTCTTCAAATGACTCTCATGGGGAAGTAACTTTGAAAACATTGGAAAATGTAATCATCACTGCCAAAAAATTCAATATAAAAATAATTTTTGCAGAGGAGAATACAGACATTAAAACTTCTCAAGTTATTGCAGATGAGATTGGAGGAAAAGTTCTTGTTTTATCTCCTTTGGAAATTGTCTCAAATGAAAACTACATTTCTAAAATGACTCAAAATCTTGAAAATCTTAAGGAGGCTTTATGTTGAAAGCAGTTGAAATTAATCATTTAACCGTACAATATCCTGATGTAAAAGCACTTGATGATGTGAGCTTTGTAGTAAATCAGGGTGACTTTTTAGGCATAATTGGTCCTAATGGTGCAGGAAAATCTACACTTTTTGATTCAATGTTAGGACTAAATACAAAATACAAAGGAGAAATCAAATTTTTTGGAGAAAATATTAGAAAATCTAAAAATCATCTCAAAGAGATTGGATATGTTCCACAAAAACCAATCTTTGAAAAAAATTTTCCAGCAACAGTTAGTGATGTTGTAAGGATGGGATTGAGAAATGAATCTGATGAAAATAAGATCGATGAAATTTTACAACAATTGTGGATACATGAACTTCGTGATAGACGAATTGGTGAATTATCTGGTGGACAATTACAACGAGTATTCATTGCAAAGGCTTTAGTTAATAATCCAAAAATATTGATTTTAGATGAACCAGTAACTGGAATTGATCAACAAAGTATTGAACTTTTTTACAGTATTCTTCGTGAATTAAATTCAAAACAAAAAATTACAATTATTTGGTCTTCACATGATTTGGATGCAGTAAACAAGCTTGCAAATCATGTAGCATGTCTAAATCGGACATTATTCTTTCATGGAATGTCTGAAAAATTCTTTTCTGATGATGAACTTGTTAAACAATACTCAGAAGCATCAATGCAGGAACATATGCATCATCATTAATCATGTCATTAGAAATTTTAACTTACAGCTTTATGCATAGAGCATTAATCTCAGGAATTGCGATTGCAATTCTTTGTTCAGTAGTTGGGTTGTTTTTAGTTTTAAGACGTTATTCATTATTTGGTGATGCAATTGCGCATTCATCTTTTGGTGGAATTGCATTGGGACTTTTAGCTGGTGTTTACCCCTTATGGGCTGCATATGGTGTTTCAATAGTTAGTGCTTTGATTATTACAAAAATTAAAGACAAATACAACATTTCTGGTGACGCATCAATTGCTGTTCTTTTATCATCAGGAATCGCAGTTGGGCTCGTAATTATTGGATTATCAGGTGGATTTACAATTGATATCTTTAGTTTTCTGTTTGGAAGTATTCTTTTAGTTAGTGTAGATGATACCATTCTAATTTTATCATTAACTGGAATTATTCTAATTGTAATTTTATTACTGTATAGACAAATTCTTTATTCCACATTTAATGAAGAGCAAGCAAAAGTTAGTGGGATTCCTGTAGAAAAAATAAATTATTTGATAGTGTTTATGGCAGGAATTACTGTAGTAACTTCTATTCAATTAGTAGGTGTCTTGTTAATTTCAGCATTGTTTGTAATTCCTAATGTTACTGCAATAATGTATGGACGAGGTTTCAAACAAACAGCAATAATCTCAATGAGTTTTTCTATATTTTCTGTGGTTGTAGGAATTTTAGTCTCTTACATACTTGATATCACTCCTGCTGGAACTATTGTTTTAATATCAATTGGATTACTTGCAGGAACTATGGGAATAAAGTCTGCTGGTTTATTATCTAAGAATTAATCAAAGAATTTAATCTTCTTTTATCATGAATACTTTTAACAAAAAATAATGATGTTGCAATTATTCCTAGTGCCATTAATGGTGATGCAATCTCTGTATATTTCAATTCAAAGTCATTTGTAGTTTGTAATTGTGATGCTACAACTGGAATTTCTGTAATCTTCACTGTTGCAAGTTTGTTTGATTGTTGTTCTACAAACCATACATTGTTTTTATCATCTGATGTCATAAATTGTACAAATGATGTTTCAGTTGGAACTGGAACTTCAATCAAATCATTGTTATCTGGATCATACACTCCAATACTATCAATTGTATGCTGTGCAAACCATATGTTGTCATATTTGTCAAATGTCATTCCAAATGGGAGTGCCTCTTTGTTAGGTACTGAAATTCTCTCAAATGTTTCTAAAGCTGGGTTGAATTTGGTTATGGCCAAGCCTGTATGCTCAGCAATCCAAATATTTCCATCATTATCAAATAGCAAAGCTTCTGGACCTTCTAATGGAGGATCACTCGAAAATTGAGTTATTTTGTTATCTTTGGTATCAATATATCCAATTTTTCCAGCACCTGTAGTTGTAAACCACATTTTACCCTCATCATCAAGTGCTAGAGCAAATGGTAGATTCTCTCTTCCTGAAAATATAATTTCTTCAAATTCTTCATTTTCTGGATTATATTTTACAATTCTATCTTTGTTGATTATACTTACCCAAATATTTCCATCAAAATCTGCTTTGATGAATAGTGGTGTGTTTTTTGAAATTACCGGATCTAGTTTTGGAATGGTTTTTGTTGTAATTTGCTTCGTTTCATTATCTATGAACCCAATTTGATTTCTTGCAGTATCTGTAAACCAGATTCTTCCCATATTGTCTTGTGTAAGAAATGTGGTGGTTAACCCATCAAATGAATAAGATGAAAATTCTTGTGTTTCTAATGAAAACTGCCATAATCGTGGTGCAGATGCATCACTAATCCAAATAGAATCTTTTCCATCATATAATGGGAACAAAGGCTTTGCATCTTCAGGTAATTCATACTCTACAATTTGGGTTTGAATATTATCTAGTCTTGGTTTAACAAATAAATTCAATATTTTTGATTCATTTGCATTTTCAGTTCTTTGAGATTCAATCTCAACTAACCATTGACCAGAAAATCCAAATGTTAATTCCCCTTGGAATTCAGTTGGCCTATCTTCACTTTCTTTAATGATCTCCATTGGAACTTCAATTGGTGAAATATTTTTTGATGGGTTTGATAGCTTTACTTTGAGTTGGTTTGAATCCTGTAATGGTTTTCCTTCAAAGTCACTTATCTTTACTAGAATTGTATTTGCACCACTAGAAAATGGAGAAATATTGATATCAAATTTTGCATTTTCAGTAAATTCTATTGTTCTAAAACCATACACAATTTCTTGTGCATCAACTTTTTGAATTTCACCTGCAGGTAATGTCCCATTAGTTAGTAATGCCACTACTCCAAGAAGAATAACTCCTAATACTACATCTGCCTTGAGTGTCTTCTTTAGTTTTTTATGAACTGAAATTTTACCTGACTTGAAATTCTTTTCAGCATTTCTCTGTACTTTGAACTGGAAAAATCCTCCCAGTGTAATCATTATAGATGCAATTACAATTTTAAGAATTATTAATTGACCATATGTTGATTCTGTGATTAACCCGATATCACTTTCTATGAACCACATCAAAATAGGTCCTGTAATCACCACTATTCCTATTGCAATGATAAACGCAATTGAAAATCTTGGAATCATTACTAGACTTAATTTTTCTCTACTGGATTCTTTGAGATGTGAAAATACTGGCAACAATGTAAATGTAAAATAAAAAATTCCACCAATCCATATTGCTGCAACCAAATTATGTATGTAATCTAATACTAGTGCAGGCATTTCCCCACTGGCAGCGCCATGTCCGATTAAACTTGTAGTTGCAATTAATACCAGTGATGCTACCAACATTGGAATTTGATTTTTCTTTGAGAGATTTTTTTTCCTATCTAACCAAAACCAAATTCCTAATAAAATAATTGTAATTACCATTCTGATTATCCAAATATTTCCAAAATCTGTTTGGATTGCAAGTAATGGTGATGTTTCTAATCTTATAGTTTGTACAGCAATCATCAAAATGTCTGAAACAAAAACTAGTCCAAGTCCAATACCTGTTATTGACATAAATTTTCCATGATGGAAACTTTCTATTTTTTCCAGTTCTTCTTTAATGGATTGTTTATTTTGTGTTCCCCAGATAATAAGCGAAGCAATTACTGCTCCTAACACAATTGTTTGTCCTACAAGTCCTGGAAATCTTGCACCAGCTTCAGGTAAGTAAATTAGTTCAGATGGTTTTTCTTTGTCAAATAAAGATGGATCAATTATGACATTACCTATTGCAAACAAAAATGCATCTGGAACAAGATGCCCATCAACTTTGGAGAGAACTTTGGTGGATACTGTAAAAACCCCATCTTCTAATGGGGGAGTTGTTACAATAAGAGATAATTCCCCTTCATGATATTTGGTATCTTTATTGTCAATTTGATCTCCATTTGCATCAAACACTTTGAGTTCACTAAAATTAATGTCAACAGGTTCTGAAAAAAATACAATTACTTCAGTAGTTCCAACTGGTGCATTAGATGTTAGATTTGGAATAGTTTCTTCTGTAAATGGATGCGCAGAAACAAATGGAATTGAGATAAATGATATGAGCAATAATGTGATTAGTAACTTTTGCATTTGATTTTCAGGGCATTCTTGATAATTTAAATAATTTTTATTAATTCGATCTTTGTACCAATCCACGTAAAGATAATAACATGTTATAGTGAAATGATATTTGTGAATGTGGCAATTTTTGGTATTATTGGTCTATTATTCTCAGTTGGCATGATTGCCCCCTCTTTTGCACATACCACTGTTCATGTGGAACAATATGAAATTGAAGCGGGTTGGGCAATTGAGCCTCCTGTAGTTGGAATCCGAAATGATCTAGTTCTGAAAATCATTGAACCTGGTGATACTGAAGGTTCCTTTAAGGGGATTACTAGTGTTTTCAAAGATGTTGATGCAACTGTAATGTTTGGAGGCGCTACAAAAAAACTTGATATTAATTCTGATGTTCGACCTGGGTATTATTTTTCATCAATTATACCAACTAAAACTGGAACTTACATGGTTGAACTAAAAGGTGACATTCGTGGAACTTTAGTAGATGTCAAAATTCCAGTTGAAGATGTAGAACCAACTGCTGTATTGGATTTTCCTCCTACTAGTAGTAATGGAAATGCTGACATTGGTGCACTAAAAAATGCAATTTCTTCTTTACAACAAGATGTTTCTAAACTAAAGTCTGGTGAAACTGAAGTTACATCAGATGGTGGAGCAGCTTATGACTTTGCTATCTTTGGATTATCAATTGCCGCAGCAGCTATTATCTTGGCAATTATTGCTTTAATAAAAAGAAAATAAAAAGAGAATTCCTAAAATCTTGGAATCACTCTAGATTTTGCAGTTACTGCGACAATGCTTATGATTGCAACAGCTAGTATCATCATTGCAATTGTTCCAAATTCTGGGACAACTTTGGCAGTTGCTACTGAACCTGTTGGTCCTGTCCAATCTGCTTCATGACCTGGTGCACCAATTCCTAAAGAAATTACTTCAACATCTATTGGATTTTCATCAGATCCAACTGCATCTATTTGATGAGTTGCAATATGTTCCATAGAATGTAGTCCTGTTTCTTCAAAAATCACTTCACCGTTTTGTGTTGCAGTGATATCGTAGTTAACGTGTAACTCACTGAAATTAAGTTCAATTTGAGTTCCGTCTAATACTACAGAGTCAGTAATGACTATCATTAACTCTGGTTCTGCTGCTGCTTCTTCAGCTGCTAATGCTGCTGCTTCTTCAGCTGCTAATGCTGCTGCTTCTTCAGCTGCTAATGCTGCT
>ERZ1049444.3193-NODE-3193-length-10071-cov-12.623502_pt1 | contig 10071 bp, 6 predicted proteins | sample MGYA00383101_ERZ1049444 | MGnify/ENA primary metagenome ERZ1049444 (study PRJEB29581, sample SAMEA5548371) | metagenome | biome: marine; feature: coastal; material: water | depth 50 m | study: Short-term variability in the microbial, nano- and picoplankton...
TTCATCTAATTTTTTTATCTTTGTAAAAAAAAATGAATTTTAAAGACATCTTAATCCCTAGTAATTTGTTCTTTATGTTTGTTATCGTTTTTCTCGTAACAAGCTTTAGTCTCTCTAGAATCAGAAAAATAAGTAGTAAACTTGGTCATTATGATACCCCAAATGATAGAAGTTCCCACAATGATTTTGTACCTACCTTAGGTGGTATAGCTTTCTTTGTGTCCTTAATTGTATTCTTTTTCTTCTCAAACTTTTATAACATCAATGATACGAGTCTGAGTATCATGTTAGCCATTACCATTATGTTTTTTGTTGGCTTAACTGATGATTTAAAAGATTTATCTCCAAAAGTTAAATTTATTGGTCAACTGTTGGCGCTGAGTGTTTTAATCATTCAATCCGATTACAGGATACTCTCGTTTCATGGGTTTTTAGGAATTTATGAGCTCAATATGTTTTTTTCAGTATTCCTTTCTATGTTTCTAATTTTAGCATTTATTAATGCATTTAATTTAATAGATGGCATAGACGGAATGTCTTCAGTCACAGGTATTGTTATTTCAGCCTGTTTTGGTTTTCTTTTTTATAAACTCCAGCTTTTCTTTTTTATGTTTATTTCTGTTGCAGTAATAAGCATGTTGTTGGCCTTTTTACGCTATAATTTTTCTTCTCGAAAGAAAATATTCATGGGAGATACGGGGTCACTTGTTATTGGTTTAGTATTAGGACTTTTAACATTAAAATTACTAACTCTTGAGACTGAAACTTTTAGTTCAATAGCCATCTATAGAAAAGAATTACCATTCTTACTCTTAATTATATTAATTGTGCCTGCCTTTGATTTGTTCAGAGTAACGTTTATTAGACTTAAAAAAAGAGTTTCTATTTTCTCTCCAGACAGAAACCATATTCATCACTTATTAATTGATTCAGGCTTGTCCCATAAAAAAGCGTCTCTTTTATCTGGAGGCACCAATTTATTCTTTGCGATTGCCATGTATCTATCCATTCAATACCTAGGATTAGTATTTTCATTTCTGTTTTTAGTTGTATTTATTTTAGCTTGTTTTGTGCTATTTTTCTTAATTACGAACAATCAAAATAATCTTCGTAAAAAGGCTAGATTAAGGCACATCTTTCAAAGTATTGCCAACTTTTTTTAATATACTTTAGTTATATACTTCCAAAACAATTAAAGGTAATTTACAATAAGTTGTAAACGAAAACGATTGAGTTTTTAGTTGCTGTTGTGTAACCAAAAGGGTTGTAATATATTTGGGAAATCTATAAAAATAACCGATGATATTAATTGCTGATGGTGGCTCAACAAAAGCCGATTGGATTGCTTTAGATGCCAACAAAAATGAACGCTTTAGAGTGAGAACTTTGGGTTTAAATCCTGCAGTCATTTCTTCAGAAGAATTAACCAATAGAATTGTGAATATGTTTCAACTCATTAATGTTAAAGATGAGGTGAGTCAAGTTTATTTTTATGGTGCTGGATGTGGAACTCCCAAGGCATGTGCAATTTTAAAAGATGTAATGCAAGACATCTTTACAAATGCTGTGATAGCTGTAGAAGAGGACATGTTAGCTGCTGTATATGCTGCTTCAGGTAAAAACCCTGCTTTGGTTTGCATTTTAGGAACGGGTTCAAATAGTTGTTATTTTGATGGGCAAAACATGCAAATGGAAGTCCCTTCTTTAGGCTATGTTTTAATGGATGAGGCAAGTGGTAACTATTTCGGTAAACGATTAATTAGAGACTATTTTTATGGCATGATGCCTAAATATATGGTGGAGCGATTCGAAAATGATTATGTTCTTGATGCAGATACCATTAAGACGAATATATATAGAGCGCCAAATCCTAATATGTATTTAGCTTCTTTTGCAAAGTTTATGTTTGATTTCAAAGATGAAAAATACGTCAGAAGATTGATGAAAAAGGGATTTGAAAAATTCTTCAAGTATAGAATCTTACCGTATAACCCCTCAGAGGACCTACCAATCTATTTTATTGGTTCTATTGCGCATTACTTCAAAGAAATATTAGACGATGTTGCCGAAAAGAATGGGCTAAAAATATCTGGGGTTATTCAAAGACCCATAGATAATTTACTAGAATACCACAAACAGCATATTAATTAATACATTCTAAAAGCTGTTCAAGACACATGCCTCTTGATCCTTTAATAAGTATATAGCTTTTTTCTAAGGGAGTATCAGTGATATTTTTTATGAAAGACTTCACAGTTAAGTATTTCTCTGAGGCTGAAGTTTTACTGTAATGTTTTCCAACAAAAACACAGCGGTTTAAACTAAGGGTGTCACAAAAATCAACGATATTTTGATGTTCCTTTTCTGATGCAGTTCCGAGTTCAAACATATCTCCTAAAATCACAATCTTATGATCGTGATTAATTTCATTGAAATTTTCTAAAGCTAAACGCGTACTTGAAGGGTTTGCATTATAGGCGTCCATTACAATTGTATTGCTATTCTTTTTAACAACCTGAGACCTGTTATTGGTAGGTTTGTAATTACTGATCCCTGTAATTATATTTTTTTTAGAAATCTTGTAGTATTCTCCAATAGCAATGGCAGCTTTAATGTTATTTAAATTATAAGCTCCAATGAGTTGGGTATCAATAATTTCATTGCTGTAGTTTAGAGCTAATAAGGGCTGAGTAGAAGAGATAGTGATAGAGGTATCTAATGGTATTTTTTCTATCTCTTTAGTCAATTCTATTTGCTTAGCATCTGTAGCATCTATAAAAGCTAGTTTATTGTTTTTTTTAAGATAGGTATACAATTCTGATTTTCCTTTAATCACTCCTTCAATACCCCCGAAGCCTTCTAGATGTGCTTTTCCAAAATTTGTAATATAACCAACATCAGGCTCACAAATAGAAGATAAAAACTCAATCTCTTTTTGATGATTTGCACCCATTTCTACAATCCCAATTTCAGTTTTATTGGTAAATGACAATAGTGTTAAGGGCACTCCAATATGATTGTTAAGATTTCCTTTGGTTGCTTTAGTTTTAAATTGAGTTGCTAGAACAGCATGAATGAGTTCTTTAGTTGTTGTTTTTCCATTACTGCCCGTAATCCCTATGATAGGAATATTGAGTTGTTTTCGGTGATAATTTGCTAATTTTTGAAGGGTTTGTAAAACATTATTTACCAAAATAGTTTTCCCTTGGATTTGATAATTAACATCATCGATTACGGCATATTTAGCCCCTTTTTCTATGGCTATTGCTGCAAATTTATTTCCATTAAAATGATCACCCTGTAATGAAAAGAAAATAGCACCTTTTTTAATAGTTCTGGTGTCAGTGGTTACGAGATAGTTACTTGAATAAATTTGATATAAGGCTTCAATATTCATGCTTAAATATAAAAAAAAATCCTCATTGAGTAGATTTCAATGAGGATTTATAATTTTTTGTTTTAATTTATCTTGATGGGTTTCTAGCAGTTCTTTTACCACTATTAAGATTACCCATTACATCTGTTGCACATCTAAAACCGATGTAATTTGTAGACATATACTCTGGTAAATATCTTCTTTGGGCTGGATCTAACCAATACTCTCTATCTTGCCAAGAACCTCCCTTATGAACTCTAGTTTTATTGCTAATTAAAGTAGTTCTCTTTTTAACATCGTATTGATTGAGTCTTCCTGTGTTTTCATCCTTTGCATTGATAGGCGAATTGTACATTCTTGATTTGTTAGTAAATTGATCATCTTCTAAGTCAAATAAACGATTTGATAATTTATCACCATCATTCTTATCTGTATTATCAGAAACAGAGTAGTTTGTTCTCATGAAAACATCATTCATGGTCACAGGTACATATTTAATTTCACCAGGTAAGTTAGAAACTACCACTTTTCCATTAGGTAATGTATCATAAGAAACCATGGCCTTGTCAGATTCTCCAATAATTACAACTTGACCGGTTGAGTCTATTAATTTTTTTCTGAAGTTGTTCCCTCTATAGAAATTGAAATCATTAGCTTCACTATCTATGATCGGTCTATATACATCAGCTACCCATTCTGCAACATTTCCAGACATATCATAAAGTCCATATCCATTTGGTGGGTAAGATCTTACAGAGATAGGTATATCTGATCCATCTTCAGACCATCCAGATAAACCACTGTAGTTTCCTTTACTTTGTTTAAAGTTTGCCAACTGACTCCCTTTGTATCGGTTTGATTTCTCTCTAGTATACTTACCATCCCAAGCAAATTTCTTTCTACCTCTAATGTTATTGTATTCTCTATTTTCAGTATTAGCTTTTGCAGCATATTCCCACTCAACCTCAGTTGGTAGTCTAAATTTTTGTGATAAAATTCCATCAATAGAAGTTACTTGTCTCCCAGTGAATGCTCCTTTTTCTGGTCTAGGCGCTCCTTTCTTTCTAATTTTATTATCTGGTAAGCCTCTCTTGTATACCGTAGAATCACCATCAAATAATTTATAAGGGTTTTCTAAATATAAGTCGGTATCAAAAAAGTTACGTATCGTATCATTCCCTAACACATTAGATAAAACTCCTTTATCTATTAAATTTTTAAGATTTACAGCACTTGTTCTCCACTTACAGTATTGAACAGCTTGCAACCAACTTACTCCAACAACTGGATAATCAGAATATGCAGGATGTCTAAGGTAGCTTTCAGATAAAAGTTCGGTATTTCCTAAACTACTTCTCCAAACAAGAGTATCAGGTAGTGCTGATGCGTAAATATTTTTATATTTTTCTTCTTCTGGAGGAAATACCTCTTTTGTTACTTGAAGGTATAATAAGTATTCTGAGTTCGTTACTTCTGTTTCATCCAAATAAAATGAGCGTACATGCATTTTTTGGGGTGTAGTATTCCAATCAAACATGACATCGTCTTGTACTTGTCCCATAACAAATGTACCACCTTCAATTCCAACCATTCCATCAGGTGTTTTCTGACCTTGAAATGAGGTTCCTTTGATATAGCTTCCAAATTTAGGATCGTTGAAATTCCAACCCGTTAACGAAGATTTACTTTTATTGGTTGAATTACAATTGTATAGTAAAATAGTACTGAGCAAAAGAAGGGTTATTCTAGAATAGTTCTTCATATATAATATCAAATATTAGGATTCTAATTTTTTTTTGGCAATTTACAATAAAATTATTTTCATACAAGATATTTGTATATTTATATGGTTGTAAATTGTTACGATATAAAGATAACGCAACACTTTTTCTTATATTATGATTTAACAATTTTTAACACAAAATATATCCAAATTATTTGCGTTCTTTGAAGAATGATTGCATTGAAAAAACATATTTTAGCACCTATTTTATTTGTTCTTTTGTCTGTTGCAAGCCACGGTCAAGTCACAAACTCAGTATTGGCCGATGGAAACTGGTATAAGTTTGCTGTAGATACTACGGGGGTTTTTAAAATAGACAGAGCTTTTTTACAACAGTTAGGAATTTCAACAAATAACCTAAATCCTAAAAAAATTCATATTTATGGTAATGGAGGTCAATTACTCCCCGAATTAAATGCAGATTTTAGGTATGATGATTTGCAAGAGAATGCTATTTTTATTGCGGGTGAAGAAGATAATTCTTTTGATGCTAATGATTACATTCTGTTTTATGCCAAAGGACCCCATAGCTGGGAGGTAAATCCTGCTCAAGGAACGGTTAATCATATACAAAATATATACTCAGACAAATCTTATTATTTTATGACCATCAATGAAGATGATGGAAAGAGAATACAAAGTTCTTTTCCTGTTGTGGGTTCTGCCAGTACTCAGATTACTACATTTAATGATTATGTTTTTTATGAAAAAGAAATTACTAATCTTTTTGCAGTTGGTAAAAAATGGCTTGGAGAAGATTTTACTGTAGATAATGAGTTATCACTTGAAATACCATTCCCAAATATAGTTATAACTGAGCCTGTAAATATAAAAGTTAGAGCAGTGGCTGTATCTGAATTAACTTCCTCAATGCAAGTTAAGGTAAACTCTCAAGATCTTTTTAATTTAAATTTTAGTGCAGGTGTAAGTTCAGGTTCTGGTAATCGAGCATCTGATAGATCGCAGAGCACTAATCGCTCAATCTCAACGCCTACTATTGATTTTAATTTAAATTACAATAACGGGGGCAATCCATCGGCTAGAGCTTATCTAGATTATATTGAAGTTTCAGGAAAAAAACAGTTGATAGTAGATGATTTCCAGTTTTCTTTTCGAAGCTTTGAGGTCACTAACACAACTGGTGTAGTTGAATATCAGGTTCAAAATTCACAAAATATATCTCAAATCTGGAACGTAACTGATCCAATTAATGCAACCAATATAATTAATGAATCAACTTCAGGAACTTTCACTTTCAAAGCAAATTCTGGAGTATTGCAAGAATATATTGTACTGCATCAAGATGATTATTATACCCCAGAAATCCTTTCCAACGCTAAAATTAAAAATCAAAATGTACATGCAATACAAGATATCAACTACCTTCTTATTACTACTGATGAATTTGAAGAACAAGCTCAGAGAATTGCAGACTATCACATAGAAAACTCTGGATTAACAGCAAAAGTTGTCAATTTAGATGAGATTTATAATGAATTTTCCTCCGGTAGTAGAGATATTACAGGAATTAGAGATTTTATCAAACATGTGTATGAATTAAATTCAACACCTGATGATCAATTGAAATATGTTTGTTTTTTTGGAGATGCATCCTATGATTATAAAGATAGAATTGTTGGAAATAATAATATTGTTCCAGTGTATTTGGCAACTAAAAGTTATGATTTAGCGTATTCTTATGTCACGGATGATTTTTTTGGGATGCTTGAAGAATCTGAGGGAACAATGTCTGGAGCACATACTATGGAAATTGCAACGGGAAGAATTCCGGTTTCAACTCAGCAACAAGCCAAAGATGTAGTTGATAAAATTTTAAGAGATTATAATGTTGATTCATTTGGAGATTGGAGAAATACAATCACCTTAGTAGCCGATGATATTGATGCTCCATCTGATGAAACAATTCAACCAGGAGTGGAGATTATTGCTGATGATATTAAAGCCAATAAACCAATTTTTAATATCAATAAAATTTATGCAGATGCCTATGTACAACAAAATTCTTCAGGAGGAGAACGCTATCCAGATGTTAAGGAGGCAATTACTAGAGCCATAGAATCAGGCACACTAGTTTTTGATTATTTTGGTCATGGTGGTGAAGATGGCTTTGCAGCAGAACGATTTTTAGATATTCCTCAAGTTAAGGGGTTTAAAAATGAAAATACACTTCCACTTTTTATAACCATTACTTGTGAATTTTCAAGATTTGATAATCCAATAAGAATTTCAGCTGGGGAAAATGTTTTTTGGAATACAACAGGGGGAGCGGCTTCCATGATCTCAACTACTAGACTAGTTTTTATTAGTGTTGGTCAAGCATTTAATAAAAGATTAATGTCTACTTTATTAGAATTTAATGATGAAGATTTAACCATAGCAGAATCTTTGGTGAAAACAAAAAATAATTACACCCAAATTCAAAAGTTTTTCATTTATTATTTTGGTGATCCTGTAAAAAAATTAGCAATTCCAAAACCAAATATTAAAATCACTAAAATGAATGGTGTAGACATTACTCAATCAATAGATACGCTTAAGGCCTTGTCTAAAGTTAGTTTTGAGGGAGTTGTTACTGATAATCTCAATGCTGTATTAACCGATTTTAATGGAAGTTTATCTACAACCGTATTTGATAAGCCAATTGATAAATCAACATTAGATAATGATAATTCTGGGAATGTAGAAGTTTTTGATTCTCAAGAAAGTAAACTATTCAGAGGCTTAGCAACCGTAGAAAATGGAAATTTCAACTTTGAGTTTATTGTACCCAGAGATGTGAAAATTGCTTATGGAAAAGGGAAGTTAAGTTTTTATGCTACCAATGAAGTACTCGATAAATCAGGGTACAATACTGATGTAATTGTAGGGGGTATTAATGAAAATGCTCCTGAAGATACTCTTGGTCCTGAAATTCAATTATTTATGAATGATGAGTCTTTTTTAGATGGCGGGAATACAAATGCATCACCAAATTTAATTGCAAAATTATTTGACTTAAGTGGAATTAATACCTCTGTTACTGCAGTAGATCATGATATTGTTGGAATTTTAGACGGGGATGAATCCAATCCGATCATCATGAATGATTTTTATCAAACGGAATTAGATGACTTTACGCGAGGTAAGGTAGTTTATCGACTTCGAGATTTGGCTGTAGGGCCGCATACCCTCAAACTCAAGGCATGGGATACCTACAATAATTCTTCAGAAGCCATGTTAAATTTTGTGGTTGTTAGTGATAATAATATAACCTTAGATAATGTTTTAAATTACCCAAATCCATTTGTAAATTATACCGAGTTTTGGTTCAATCATAACAAACCAAATGAACCTCTTGAAGTTCAGGTTCAGATTTTTACAGTTTCAGGAAAATTAGTTAAAACGATTAATCAATTGGTTCAAACAACAGGTAATTTATCTAGAAATATCTCTTGGAATGGGTTGGATGATTTTGGAAATAAGTTAGGAAAAGGAGTGTATATTTATAAATTAAAAGTAACATCAACAACAAGTAATATATCGTCAGAAAAGTATGAAAAACTAGTCATATTATAATTTATTACGATATTTACGTTTTATTAAGAAAAGTAAATCAAAGACATGAGGAAAATAGGGGTATTATTAATGATCTGTATTTTAAGTAATATTGGAGTTTCAGCACAAAGCGGAGGAATAACAACAGCAACTCCTTTTTTATTAATTATACCTGACGCAAGAGCTGGGGCAATGGGTGATGTTGGAGTTTCTACTTCTGCTGACGCGAGTTCTCTTTTTCACAATCCTTCTAAAATTGCATTTAGTGGGCAAGAAGTGATGATAGGAATCAATTATTCTCCATGGTTAAGAAATTTAACTGATGATATTTTTATAGGTAGTGCCTCATACATTAAAAGAATTAATGAGAACGCTGCATGGGGAACCGAATTTAGATATTTTTCTTTGGGTCAAGTAGATTTAACTGATAATGTTGGAAATCCAACAGGTACTATTAACCCGAATGAATTTGCGCTCTCAGGAACCTATGCATTAAAATTGAGTGAAACGTTTTCTATGGGGGTTAGTGGTCGTTACTTTAGATCTAATCTAGCATTTACAGGAACAAACTCAACGCTTCAACCGATCAACTCATTTGCTGTGGATGTTTCCGGGTATTATCAATCTTATGAGAAAAATTACGGAAATTTTGATGGACGCTATAGAATTGGTTTTAATATTGCTAATGTTGGTCCAAAAGTATCTTATGTTCCTGGAGAAGAAGATTTTATACCAACTAATTTAAAATTTGGTGGAGGATTTGACTTTATACTAGATTCATACAATATTGTAAGCATTAACACAGAGTTCACAAAATTATTAGTTCCATCTCCACAAGAAGATGGTTCTGATCAAGAAAAAGGATTTATATCAGGTATTTTTAGCTCATTTGGTGATGCAGAAGGAGGGTTTAGTGAAGAGTTAGAAGAAGTTACTTATGCTTTAGGTGCAGAGTATCTTTATAATGATGCCTTTGCCTTACGTTTAGGATACTTTCATGAAAGTGAAAACAAAGGAAATAGAAAATTTTTCACTATGGGAGCAGGATTTAAAACGAATGCTTTGAATGTAGATTTATCGTATTTAATTAATTCTTCTGATGTAAATAACCCATTAGAAAATTCACTACGTTTTTCTTTATCCTTTGATTTAGGAGAACTCTATTATGATTATTAAGATTAAGCAATTCTTAATATAACATATAATTTATGAAGGAAATTAATACAGGAACTTCGGCTTTTATATTTCAAGATATTGATGAGTTGCCTGCTGTTGACAAAAATTTAATGGAAGCCGCTATACAAGCTGCAAAAAATGCCTATGCTCCTTACTCTGGGTTTAGTGTGGGTGCAGCACT
>ERZ1049444.3194-NODE-3194-length-10068-cov-57.206731_pt1 | contig 10068 bp, 9 predicted proteins | sample MGYA00383101_ERZ1049444 | MGnify/ENA primary metagenome ERZ1049444 (study PRJEB29581, sample SAMEA5548371) | metagenome | biome: marine; feature: coastal; material: water | depth 50 m | study: Short-term variability in the microbial, nano- and picoplankton...
AGATAAAAAGTGGAAGAGTTAACATTGGATACCATTTAAATAGTTTCCATGTAGCTGTATAAGGCATCTCAATTGCACCATTACCCCAAACAAGCAAAGCAGAAATCACAGCAACAAAACCAATGGCACCAAACACTCTTTGGCCAGTAAACATCATTGCTAACATTGTTATAAACATAAACAGTGCAATAAATTCATAACTTAGATATTGGGCTAACATTATATTTTTATACCTTTAATTTTTGCAATATCTTTAATTAACATTGAAAAAGCTTGCAATAACATCAAAAGTATTCCGGTTAACATCAGACTTTTAATAGGCCAAACATATGGTGCCCACGCAGTAAAAAGTTTTTGATTTGTTTCAAGTGTATAAATTAAACTTGAAATAGAACCATAAAAAAGAGCTATTAAAAAAATTATTAAAAAAATACTTGTAAAAACATCCATTTTGGCTTTTCCTTTTTTAGAAAGCTTTCCATAAAATAAATCCATTCGAACATGATCATCAGTGATCATTGAATAGCCTCCACCTAATAAATAATAGGCTGTAATAGTAAATTGAGCCATCTCTATAATCCACATTAAAGGGTAATTAATTATATTTCTTGTAACAAAAGATAATATCAAAAGAAACATCATGAAAAAAACACCATACATTACAAATCTGCCAACTTTGACACAAATGCTATCTATTATATTTACATAAATTGAAAATATTTTTGGCATAAAATTCTTAAATATATAATTCATATAGAAAACTCAATCAAACTCTAATTGTTTTTTCTATAGTCCCACAAATACTTAAAATTAATTTACCAATTAATTTTTAGTTTTTTATTTTCACAAATTGCTTCAATTACACTAATTAGAAGTGGAAATTCATTTTTATTAAATTCTTTAAGAATTTTTGGTCCAATAGCAAATGCAAGGTCAGCACCTTCAACAGTAATCTCTTTCATAAACTTTGCTTTAGCATCTACAAACTGGTGCCCTTGACCCAAGTAATATCCCATCTTACTATTTCTTCCACCTGCAGAACTTACATGTAAATCACCTAATCCTGCTAATCCATATGCTGTTTCTTCTTTACCATGAAGTTTTTTTGATAAATTTTTCATTTCAGAAACTGCTTTATAAACTAAAGATGCGGCAGTATTTAAATAATATTTTTTTTTAATTTCGCCACTTAGATTGTTGCTGCTTAAACCTTCAGAGGCACCTACCAACATAGAGTAAATATTTTTTGTTGCAGCACAAACCTCTACACCAATTAAATCATCTGAGTATTCTGTTGAATAATATTTTGTTGAAATCATTGATCCTATTTTTTTAACAACATCTATATTCTCATTTGCCAAAACAACGCTACTGTTAATTCTGTTTGCTAATCCGATTGCTAAACAAGGTCCTCCAACAGCTGATATCTTAGCATTAACTGCTCCTTGTTTATTGAGTATATTATTTAATTTTTCAGCTAATGTTTCAAATTTATCATCAATTACAGCCAAACCTTTTGTAAGTAACAAAATATCAATTGATGGTTTATAAAATTTAGAAATTTCATTTCCAATCCATTCAATTCCCTTTGAGCTTACTCCTATGACCAAAAGATCAATATTAATTTTAATCTCATCATTAAATTCTGAAAATTTTAAAACTTTGATATTTTCAGGTAATTGAGTTTTTAATATTGGATGAAAATTGTTTAAGTTTTTGATTTCATCAACAACACTATCTTCAAGAAATGATCCAACCAAAAAAACTTCATTTGAATTATCTGCACACGGCACAGCAAAAGCTGACCCCATTGCTCCAGCTCCAATAATTACAATTTTGCTCATAAATTAAACATATCTAAATACAAAAATTGCAAATGTAGAGGATAAAAATGTAGCTATCCAAAGATTATAATCAGTAAGTCCAAGCCAAGCTAGATGAATAAATGCTGCGCTAAGAAGTGAAACAAATAATCTGTCTCCTCTTGTTGTGTTTAATGTTAATATTCCTTTTCTAGGATTTCCTCCTGGATCCTTTTTTTCCCAGAAATACATAACAGTGATGCAAAGAGCTATAAAAATAAAAAAACTTGCAGTAGGCCAAGTCCAAGCCATCCATGTTATAAAATCAAAATCAAAAAGGCCTTTTTCTTTTGGTTTGCCAACCGTAGACCAGCTAGATGCATGTAGATTTGTAAAAATCATACTCTCCCCATCGCAAATCCTTTAGCAATATAATTTCTTACAAAGTAAATTACTATTGCACCTGGAATAATAGTTAAGCTTCCAGCTGCCGCTAACAAACCAAGTTCATAGCCAGATGTACTTGAGGTTCTCGTCATTATGGCTGCAATTGGTTTTGCCATTGTGGCTGTAAGAGTTTTTGCCAACAATAATTCAACCCAAGAAAACATAAAACAGAAAAACATAGTAATACCTATTCCAGCAGCTATTGTAGGAATAAAAATTTTAAAGAAAAATTTAGGAAAAGAATAACCATCAACATATGCAGTTTCATCTAATTCTTTAGGAACAGCAGACATAAATCCTTCTAATATCCAAACAGCAAGAGGAATATTAAAAAGACAATGAGATAGCGCAATAGCTATATGTGTATCAAATAAATTTACTGATGAGTAAAATTGAAAGAAAGGTAAAGCGAAAACAGCTGGTGGAGCCATTCTGTTTGTTAAAAGCCAGAAAAATAAATGTTTATCACCTAAAAATTTATATCTTGAAAAAGCATACGCAGCAGGAAGTGCTGCAGATACAGAAATTATAGTATTAAAAACTGTATACATAATAGAATTTACATAACCCATATACCAGGTACTATCTGTAAATATTGTTTTATAATTATCTAATGTAAAATCTTGTGGCCACAATGAATAAACATTTATAATTTCAGTAGTTGATTTAAATGACATATTTAGCAACCAATAAATAGGTAACATTAAAAAAATTATGTAGAATGTTGGTACCACCCATTTTATTTTTTTCATGTTCTACCCTCATCTTTCATCATTAAGCTGTAAAAAACCCAACATATTAAAAGCACAATTAAAAAATAGATAAGTGACATAGCAGCTGCAGGTCCAAGATCAAATTGACCTAAGGCCATTTTTACTAAATCTAATGATAGAAAATTTGTTGCATTACCAGGGCCACCTCCTGTTAAAACAAAAGGTTCAGTATAGATCATAAAGCTATCCATAAACCTTAAAAGTATAGCTAAAGTTAAAACTTTTTTCATTTTAGGTAGTTCGATATATCTAAAAATATCCCATCTACTAGCACCATCTATTTCTGCAGCTTGATAGTAAGCTGGCTGAATTGAATTTAAACCTGCGTAAGATAAAAGAACAACTAAAGAAGTCCAATGCCAAACATCCATAAGAATAGTTGTAAACCAAGCATCTCCACTTTGTTGAGTAAAATTATAATCAAAACCAAGTGAATTTAGAGTATTTCCAAGAAAACCTATTTCTGGAAGAGCAAATATATTCCACATAGCTCCTACTACATTCCAAGGTATTAATAACGGCATTGACATTAAAATTAAACAAACAGGAACTCCCCAACCTTTTTTGGGCATAGTTAAAGCAATAGCTATACCTAGAGGTAACTGTATTAGAAGAATTATAAAAGTAAATATAAATTGTCTACCTAAAGATGCGTGAAATCTTTCGGAATGTAAAATTTCTTTGAACCATCTTGTTCCTTCCCATGCAAAAACATTACTTCCAAAAGTTTCTTGAAAGGAATAATTAACAACAGTCATTAATGGTACTACAGCATTAAACGCAACAAGTATAAATACAGGAATAACAAAGAACCAGGCTTTTTGATTATGTGTTTTGTTCATTATTCAATTATCCAATCATCTCCATATACATAAGTATATTTTTGATCAAAAGTTATATGTGCGCTGTCACTGGGTATTTCAGCAGAAGCATTAGCTAAAATTTTAATACTTCCACTACTACACTCAGTATCAATTACTTTATGTCTGCCTGTATCACTAACTCTTTTAATCTTTACTTTAATTCCATCATTAGAAAATTTAATAAATTCTGGTCTAATACCTAATTGCGTTTTATTATAATTTATTTTTTTAATACTGTTATTATTAGGTATTATCTTTCCTTCAAAATTAATTTGACCATTTTCAATTTCACAAGGAAGAATATTCATACCTGGTGAACCAATAAAATGTCCTACAAAAGTATGTTTTGGTTTTTCAAATAATTCTACAGGGGTACCTGTTTGAACAATTTGTCCTTCATGCATAACTACGACTTGGTCTGCAAAAGTTAAGGCTTCAATTTGATCATGGGTAACATAAATCATAGTCCGATTAATTTTTTGATGTAATTCTTTTAATTTTGACCTTAAAACCCATTTTAAATGAGGATCAATAACTGTTAGAGGTTCATCAAACATAATTACATTCACATCCGATCTCACCAATCCTCTTCCTAAAGAAATTTTTTGTTTTCCATCCGCTGTTAATCCAGCAGCTTTATTATTCAGAGTTGATGTGAGTTCTAACATTTCTCCAATTTCTTTTACTTTTGAGTCAATTTCTGTTTTAGAAAGACCTCTATTTTTAAGTGGAAAAGCTAAATTATCATAAACAGTCATTGTGTCGTATATAACTGGAAACTGAAATATTTGAGCAATATCTCTCTCAACTGGGTTTAAAGCCGTTACATTTTTATCATCAAATAAAATTTCACCTTCAGTTGGTTTTAATAAACCTGAAATAATATTTAATAATGTTGTTTTTCCACAACCAGAAGGGCCTAATAATGCGTAAGCTCCCCCGTCTTTCCAATCAATATTAACTCCTCTTAATGCCCAGTCTGCATCGTTACTTTGTTTTGTTAAATAGCTATGACTTAAATCTTTTAAAGTAATTTTAGCCATTGATTACCAATCTGTTATTTGTATCAAAATATAAAAACTCATCTACATTCATAAATAATTTTGTATTCTCACCAATATTTTTTTGTTGAATGCCGTTTGATAACGAAACCCAGTTAAGTTTTCCGTTAGTAAAATGAATTAAACTTTCTGACCCACTTAATTCAGAAATCAAAACTTTTCCATTAATTTCAACTGAATTATTTCCTTCTTTGTATGTAGTTATGTTGTGTGGTCTTATACCTATTTTATAGTTTCCATCTTTGATTTTTACGTTTGATTTCCATTGGACGTTGTTATCTTTTAATTTGAACATTTCTCCATTTTTACTTATTTCAGCTATGTTCATTGGAGGGTCGCTAAATACTTTGGCTGAAATTAAATTTTCAGGTTTATTGTAAACATTTAAAGTTTTTCCATACTGAATAACATTTCCTTCTAATAATGTTGCAGTGTTTCCACCTATCATTAATGCATCTAAGGGTTCTGTTGTTGCATATACAACAATACAATCTCTATCTTCAAAAAGTTTAGGTAATTCTTCTCTTAGTTCTTCACGAAGTTTAAAATCTAAATTAGCTAATGGTTCATCTAGTAAAATTAAATCTGAATCTTTTACTAGTGCTCTAGCTAAAGCAGTTCTCTGCTGCTGTCCTCCAGATAATTCATCAGGTTTTTTATTTAACATAGCTGATAATTTTAAGAGTTCAGCAACTTTTCCTACTCTTTCTTTAATTTCATCAGGCTTCACACCAGTAATTTTTAATGGTGAAGCAATATTTTCAAAAACTGTAAAATTAGGATAATTGATAAATTGTTGGTAAACCATAGAACAATTTCTTTTTTGAACTTCTTTGCCAGTAACATTTTCACCATCAAACCAAATTTCACCTGATGTAGGTTTATCCAGACCAGCCATAATTTGCATAAGAGTTGTTTTACCCGCAAGTGTAGAACCTAATAGAATATTTATAGTGTTTTTTTCTAATTTTAGATTAGTTGAATATATGTGAGTTTCTATTCCTATTTTTTTTTCAACATTTTTTAATTCTAAACTCATATTTATTATTTATAGTTAAGGTTTAAAAAAAGGGGGCAATAAATGCCCCCTTTTAAATTTAGATTAACCTAGGGTTACTTCCAAGCGTCTTTAAATGCTATGGTTTTACCTTGAGGTTTCTCGTTAACTTTGGCTTTTGGTGAACCAGCTTTATTTAACCAATAAGAAGCTTCTCTTGGTTTATTAAGTCTTGGTCCACATCCACCGTACGCGTTACTAGCTTTATCAGCAGCTTCCATACGAGACATAACTAAGTCCATCTCATCTGCAAGACGATCCATAGTTTGTTGTGGTGTAAATGTACCAGAGTTAACTTCTCCAATATGCTGCCACCATAATTGTGCTAGCTTCGGATAATCTGGAACGTTGATACCAGTTGGAGACCATACATTTCTGTTGTCTGATCTATAGAACTCAATAAGTCCACCTAGCTCAGGCGCTCTCTTAGTGAAGTGTTTGTCGTTAAGAGTACTTTTTCTAACGAAAGTTAGACCAACATCAGCTTTTTTAAGAGACACAGTTTTTGAAACTGCGAATTGAGCGTACAACCATGCAGCTTTTCTTCTTTCAACGTCAGTAGACTTAAACATAGTCCATGATCCAACGTCTTGATATCCAAGCTTCATACCTTCTTCCCAATAAGGTCCTTTAGGTGATGGGCCCATTCTCCATAAAGGCATACCGTTTGCATCAACTACTTTATTATTAGGATCTTTTCCTACTAAAGAAGCTGTGAAAGCTGTGTACCAGAAAATTTGCTGAGCAACATTTCCTGAAGAAAGAGATGGTAAAGACTGATAAAAGTCCATAGCCGCTGCTCCCGGAGGTGCATAAGCTCTTAACCATTCATCCCATTTTCTAATTGCGTATACTGCAGCAGGGCCATTAGTAGCTCCACCTCTTGATACGTTAGCGCCAACTGGGTTACAAGAACCTTTTTCCATTCTAATTCCCCATTCGTCTACAGGTACTCCATTAGGTAGACCTTTACTTCCTGCACCAGCCATTGATAACCATGCATCAGTCATTCTCCAACCTAAGTCAGGAGCTCTTTTACCGTAGTCCATATGACCATAAATGTTAACACCATCTATCGTCTTCACATCTTCTGAAAAGAATTTAGCTATATCTTCATAAGCAGACCAGTTTACTGGAACACCTAAATCATAACCATATTTTTTCTTAAATGCTTTTTGGATTTCAGGTCTGTCAAACCAATCTTTTCTAAACCAATAAAGGTTAGCAAATTGTTGGTCTGGTAGTTGATAAAGATTTCCATCTGGACCTGTTGTAAATTGAAGTCCTATGAAGTCATCTAAATCTAAAGTTGGTAAAGTAACATCTTTACCTTCACCTTTCATCCATTCAGTTAAATTTACAGCTTGTTGCATACGCGCGTGCGTACCAATTAAGTCTGAGTCATTAACATATGCATCGTAAATACTTACGTTAGTTTGCATTTGTGTTTGAACAGCCATCACTACATCACCCTCTCCTATGATTTGGTGTTGTACTTTGATGCCAGTTATATCTTCAAACGCTTTTGTAAGAGTCTTAGACTCATACACGTGAGTTGGAATACCTTCAGATACTACTTTTAAAGTCATTCCTTTGAATGGCTTAGCAGCATTATGAAACCACTCTAGTTCTTTCTCTCTTTCTTTTGCAGATAAAGTAGATAAACTAAACTCACCGTTAGACCATTTCTTAATTGCACCCATATGACCGTCGGCAAATGCACTAGAAATAGTTACGATTGAAAATGAAACAGCAACAGCGAACATAGTTTTTAATGTTTTAATCATTATTTCCCCCGTTTTTTTGTTATTGTTTATTTTAGATAAGTAAGTTAACTCGATCGAAGTGAGGATGTCAAAAAAAAATTAAATTTATACAACAGTTTTCACTTTTTAATTGAATAATTATGATAAAGTTTTTTGTATTGCTTTATTCCAACCTTCAATAAGTTTTTTTCTTTCTGAAAGTTTCATTTTTGGGCTAAAGCTTTTATCAGCTTGCCAATTTTTAGATATATCCTTTAAAGATTTATAAACTCCGATTTGAAGACCGGCCATAAACGCAGCTCCTAATGCTGTAGTTTCATTAACTTTAGGTCTTAAAACTTTCGTATTAATTGTATCAGCTAAAAATTGAGAAAACCAATTATTTTGTACCATGCCACCATCAACTTTAATTAGTTTTGGTTTTAAACCATCATTTTTCATTGCTTCAAATAAATCATATGTTTGATAAGCGACAGACTCTACTGTGGCTCTTATAATTTCTTTTGGACCTGTATTTCTTGTTAAACCAGACAAGACACCTCTTGCATTTACATCCCAATAAGGCGCTCCTAATCCTGTAAAAGCTGGAACTAAATATATTCCACTATTTGATTTAAGTGATTTTGAAATTTTTTCAGTGTCTGATGCCTTTTTAATAAATTTAACTTTATCTCTCAACCACTGTACACCAGCTCCGGCGATAAAAATTGATCCCTCTAAAGCATATGTTGTTTTACCATTTACCCTGTAGCCTATAGTGGTTAATAATCTATTTTTTGAATAAACTTTTTTACTACCAGTATTTAAAAGTATAAAAGCTCCAGTTCCATAAGTACTTTTTAATGAGCCTGGTTCAAAGCAACATTGACCAATTGTAGCTGATTGTTGATCGCCTACCATTCCAGTAATTGGGTAAGAAGCTCCTGTAATAGAAGGATCTGTAAATCCAAAATCAGCCGCACAATCTTTAACTACTGGTAATATTTCTTTAGGAATATTTAAAATTTTTAGTATTTGGTCATCCCATTTATTTGTCGAAATATTAAACAACATTGTTCTGCTCGCGTTAGTAGCATCAGTAGCGTGATCAACGCCCTTCGTTAGTCTCCATAATAAAAAACTGTCTACTGTACCAAACAATAATCTTTTCTTTTTAATTAATTCTCTTGCTTTAGGAACATTATCTATTATCCATTTAATCTTTGTTGCTGAAAAATAAGCATCTATTAACAGACCTGTTTTATTATAGATGATTGTCTCTTTTTTTTGTTTAATTAGTTTTTTACAATATTCTGAAGATCTTCTGTCTTGCCATACAATTGCATTATAAACTGATTTTCCAGTTTTTTTATCCCATAAAATAGTTGTTTCTCTTTGATTGGTAATTCCAATGGTTAAAACTTTACCTTTTAGTTTTTTACTTTTTTTAATAACTTCTTTTAAAACTTTTAATGTGGTTTTCCAAATTTCTTCTGGATTGTGTTCAACCCAACCATCTTTTGGAAAATATTGCGTAAATTCAGTTTGAGAAGTAAAAATAGGTTTTCCTTTTAAATCAAATAAAATAGCTCTACTTGAGGTGGTACCTTGATCAATAGAAATAATAAATTTTTTCATATTTTTTTATTGTAATTTTTTGAATTTTATTAGTAAATATAATAATAAAATTATTACAGATAGGAAAATCAAATGACAAAAGTTGCAATTATAGGTGCTGGACCATCTGGTTTGGCTCAACTACGAGCTTTTGAATCTGCTCAAAAAAAGGGTGAAAAAATTCCGGAAGTAGTTTGTTTTGAAAAACAAGAGGATTGGGGAGGATTGTGGAACTATAGCTGGAGAACTGGTACAGATGAATATGGAGAACCTGTTCACTGCAGTATGTACAGATATCTTTGGTCTAATGGACCAAAAGAATGTCTTGAGTTTTCAGATTATTCTTTTGATGAGCATTTTGGTAAACCTATAGGATCTTACCCTCCGAGAGAAGTAATTTTAGATTATATAAGAGGCAGACTTGCTAAATCAGATTTTAAAAAACAAGTAAGATTTAGAACTGCTGTTCGTTGGGTAAGCTACAATAAAGAAAGTAAATTATTTACTGTTTCTGTTGAAGATTTAGTCAAAAAGAAAACTTACAGCGAAGATTTTGATTATGTTGTGTGTGCTTCAGGACACTTTAGTACTCCAAATGTGCCTGAGTTTGAAGGACTTTCCACTTTTGGTGGAAGAGTAATGCATGCGCATGATTTTAGAGATGCTTTAGAATTTAAAAACAAAGATATTTTAATTGTAGGCA
>ERZ1049444.3198-NODE-3198-length-10057-cov-5.156469_pt1 | contig 10057 bp, 11 predicted proteins | sample MGYA00383101_ERZ1049444 | MGnify/ENA primary metagenome ERZ1049444 (study PRJEB29581, sample SAMEA5548371) | metagenome | biome: marine; feature: coastal; material: water | depth 50 m | study: Short-term variability in the microbial, nano- and picoplankton...
AGAATAACGGGAAGCCTGCAAAGGCACACCCCACATTCCGTGAACTGATGGAGGAAGTTAGGGAATTGAAAGAGATTATGACACGAATAGAAAGGGAGTGTTTTCAATGAGTATTTACGAAGAAAAATTCACGGGTTGTGTTACGAGATTGCTTTTGATGTGCCAGGAACCGTCTGCTGCATCGGCGGCACTGTCGCAGGTTGAAGACGCCGCCTTCTTTGACCCGCAATTGCAGTTTCTCGTTTCTGGTACTCGTCAGGCTATCGCCGAGCATGGCAGCAAGACGAACGCAATCAGTCTCTACCCTGTATTCATTAAAATGGCGGCAGAGGAAGGTAACGTCTGGAAGGAAACTGAGACGTTTGATTCATGGGTCAAAATGTGGCAGAAAGAACATTGCCAGCCGTGGGAGGATGAACTGCAGCAGGCAAAAGAATGTGCCGTGCATATTAACCGCCATAAAACTCGAGTTGAAATTGCGGCTAATGCTGAAAAGGCATTCATACTTGCAAAAGACCCTACTGCCAGTGACGAAGAGGCGTTGTATGCGTGTAGTGAAGTCAGCAAGGCCGCAGAGTCGGCAGCCCCCCACGAGCCTGAGTTGCTAAATGACATCATCGAAGAAGTTCGTGACGGCGATCCCGCGGTAGCGCTTCGTACAGGCTACGGGTTTTGGGATGATTCCGCCGCAGGCATCTGGCAAGGCATCACAGTGCTATCGGGCCAACCTGGTGCTGGCAAAACGGCACTGGCGCTGCAACTTGTGATTGGCTGCCTGACTACAAATGAGAATGTAAAAGCTGTGTGGGGATTGGGCGAGATGACAAAGAGAGACATCCTGCACCGTGCCGCAAGCTGTTTCTCTGTGACTGCCGGGACACGTCCCATAGACCTGAGAGACATTCGCAGCAACACGAAGGACGGCCAGGACGCAATAGAAAACCTCGGAGCCAATATTGGTGACAGGCTCGCCATTGTCGGCGACATCAGCATTCCGAACCTTTGTAACTCGCTCGTGAAATACGACGCCTCAGTTCTTGTTGTCGATTACATGCAGTTAGTGCCACACGGCAACGAAGAGAATCGGACTGCGGGTCTTGACGGTATTGCTGGCGAATTGGTGCGGCTCTGCACGATGCGTGGCACCCACGTCATTGCAATTAGCAGTCTTCCAAAAGGTTCAAACAGCGATAGCAATATTGGTTCGCTGGCTCGTGGTTCTGGTATGATCGATTATGCAGCCAACAGTTTTTATCTCGGCACGTTTGACGACTCTGTAGACAAGACTCAGCCGTACGACATCAAATGGTTGTGCAAAAAGCAGCGGCAGGGACATCTCGTTGACATTCATAGCAATTTCGACGGTGACAAACAGTACTTCTCACGTCCAGGTATGGAAATTCAGGAGCCAGATCAAGACCTCGCAAGAGCGTGGGGGGGCTGATGGAACTTCCAAAAGAAGCTGCGAAGCTACATGTTAAATGGACTTCACTAAGCAAAAATGATCGCAGGAAATGCTTTTACGGACTGTCCCCTGCGGAGCAGGAGAAGATGCTTGCCTATCGGCCAGAACTAGTAGAGGCCGTCGAGGCTGAGAAGAAGGCCCAGAAGCCTCAAATCGCCTCTGTAAAGCCAAAGCGGCAGGGATACGGCAGGTGGGAGATGTTCAACAAATTCGTCGATCTGACGCCAACTGAGCTCACGCCAGCCCAGCGAGTTGTTTGGATGACCATGTTTCGCAGGGCGGACGGGAAGGACAACACGCTTGAATCGTCCGTGCGGGTGCTAGCAAACCAGACAGGGCTGACAGACAAGACAGTCCAGCAGGCCATCGCCAAGCTAGTGGAAACAGGGTGGTTGCGGTACATATTCAAGTCACCATCCAAAGGCACGCCGTCACGTTTCAGGATGCTAACTAGCGTGGAAATCAGTAGTAATTAATACTACCCATTTGACAAATCAGTAGTAATTAGTTCCAGAATCAGTAGTAATTAGTTCCAGAATCAGTAGTAATTATTACTACATTATTAAGAATACATAATACACAGGACGACCTCCCTTAGGGGTCGGTCGCCTGTGATGAGAAAAAGGCATTTGACAACTTAGTGGACACATGCGTATAGTTCTTTCAACAGCACTGGCAAGCTGTTCTCACTAGCCGCGTGGCTAAGAGATCAAATAACTGAAAAACTCGCCGCCGTGCCAGCGGTTTCCCGTCAGCCGTGATTGATCTCCGGCTGGCGGGTGGCGGGCTGTTTTTCGGAGGAACGATTATGAAACGCTTTGATATTAACGTGAACTTAAAACAAGCCGAATCCCTTTACTTTCAACTAAGCATGCTGCTTGAACACGATGTGGAACCAGCAGATCGCGAAGACTGCCTGGGTGCATTTCTTGAATATCAAGAAATGGACAAGAAGGACTTTATGGAATTACTGGGGGCGGTTCATAAGGCCGTAATCAATCTCTCTCTTACTGAAGAAATTGCAAAACGTGGAATTGAGAAAGCAGGCTGTACGCAGAATGCAGAAGATGTTGCTTCTGTCATCAATGCGTGTTCCGATCTTGGTCTTCTCAAAATCAAAAACAATCAGTAACAAAACTTTTAACAGGAGGAATCATTATGACAGTTAAGACAAAGAAAGCCAGACTGTTAGACGGCAAGGCTCAAAACAATTTAGAGCAATCAATTCGGTTGTGGGCGAGGGGGTCGGAGTCAACCGTGCGAACTCTTTCGAATGACATCACGGAATTATATGAGCGTGGCAACTGGCAAAAACGACGACGAGCCAACGGTGAAACGTTTGAGACTTTTAGGGATTTTGCAGAATGCAGCACGCCTTATGGCTTAGGGCTAAACGCTGACTGCGGATGCTTGACCGTTGACGCACTAGCTACACGCATTGCTGTAGAAATTGGACACAAGACTAAGGCTGTGAAATATCTTGGGTGCAAAACATCGGACGGGGCCATAGGCGGCGACAGAAACGGATCGGCTAGTAAAAATAAGGGTGAAAACCAAAACGCAACTTGCGCTTTGGTTTCAATCAAGGCGAATTGCCACGGCACAAAAGATCAAAAGATGCTGTGGTTGCAGTTACACCATCCGCAAATTTGGAAGCGTTTCAATGCAGGCGAATTCCGCACAGTCAACGCCGCCATGACCGCTGTAGGTGCTGGAGTTGTCAACTCTAGCCATCTTGACCGATGCAGACGAAGCTGGAACTGCTTGACGGCTAAAGAGCGGCGAGCATTTCTAGCGGACATCAAAGCCGCTGGGAGAGGGAAAATTCCACCACAGACCAGACGTTCATAAGGGAGGGTTATATTGCAATGAAAGACTCACGAAGAATATTTACGGAATCAGACAAACAAACTGTCATGCTTCGTCAGGCAGGTAGGTGTCATGATTGTGGGAAAGCTTTTGGGGATGGCACCACACCGGAATTTCATCACGTTACTTTACACAGTCAGGGTGGGGTGACGGAGCCAGAAAACGGTATCGCGTGCTGTAAGTCTTGCCATAGCGTCAGGCATGACCAAGACATATGGCCGTTATTGAGTGCCTACTCTACGCATTGCGACCCGCGATACCAGTGGCAGATTCGTGAACTGTTTAATGTTGCTGACGGTTTGCGTAAAGGCCAGAGAACGTGGACGGCAAAAGTCAGCATGGCTGGTGGCAAGACGCACTGGTCTATCCAAGGTGCTACGCTGGCTAAAGCGAAACGTGCCGCCGACTGCGTTGTCATTTTGGCGCCAACGCTAGAAATCGGAGAGGGTTATTGCCGGAGTATCAAGGCAATTGATCCTTCTGCAAAAATTCACCGCAAGCTAGGCGGCTATCGTAACCCAAGACCGCCACAGGGTGAGTACGTGGTGATTACTTACTCAGCCGCTACTGGCAAGCGGTCGCACAAGCGGCATTTAGAATGGCTTAAATTGTGGAAAGAGAGCGGGTGGAGTTTTGTTTTGGTTTGTGATGAAGTTCATCACACTTCTGTTATGTCTTCTTGGGGTAATATTGAAAACATTGAACGTCTTGCTGAGTTTACTATTGTTCAGACTGGAACAGATTTTCGCTCTGATGAAAATGCAATAGCGATTATTGATTATGAGAACGGTGTTCCAAGAGTAGACACAAAATACAAAGTGCGTGAAGCGATAGAAGATAATGTCGTGCGGCCAGCATCTTTTCGCTGGTGCGATGCTGCAATGACTTACTTTGAAAAAATCGACGGCCAATTAAAAGAGCGTCGAGTTGATAGCATTTTAGACGTGCCGGAAAATCTACAGTCTTCGGTTGTAAATGAAGCAATGCAGCCTGGGACTCCATTATTTGAAGAAGTCTACAAGGCTTCCGTCTTGCATCTCCATGCACTCCGGCGTGAGCAGGAAACATCGCAAGCGAAGTGTTTGATTGTTAGTCGTCCAGGTGCAGACGAAACAGAAAACCGTTGCATTGAAAGGATAAGGCTTTCTTGGAAACGTGATGGTGGTGCTACGCAGTCTCCGTGGGTCGTAACGTCGCAAGACGAAAACGCAAGCGACATTAAAGACTTTCGGGACGATCCGAACGCACAATATATAGCCGCTATTAATATGATTTCTGAGGGCGTCAATATACCTTGGCTAATGGTTCTAGCGTTGTTTCGATGTGTTGGAACAGAGATGCTGTTCCATCAATTAGTTGGCCGGGTCATGAGGACAACCATTGGAGGGAGCAACCGTGAGTGGGGGCGAGTGGTGCTTCCTCGTACAGCAGACCATGTGAGGTTTGCAGCTACACTTGAAAGCGAAATACCCAAAGAGATTCGCCGCGAAGTTTGTTTAGAGTGTGGTGAAATTCCCTGCGTTTGCATTAAAAACCCTCCACCCCCTCCACCTTTTTGTCCTGTGTGCCATCAAAGCCCATGTGTATGCCGAAGGGACAACAGAATTGCAGGCGTTATCGTTGACGATGCAAGGCTAGAAGGCGGTTCAATTTCAGCCGAGAATGTGAATGAACATTGGTGCCAACAGGGTAAGACTGTATTAGAAAAGCTGAATCGTCCTGGAGATGAAGTTTTTGCGGGCCTGTTGCTTAAGACTGGAGCAGACTTGAATGTCACATGTGCTGGAAGCACTTCAGCCGGAATTGCTTCAGAAGCAACCAGAGACCAAGAGCTAGCACAGCTAAATGCGGCAATTGTTACGTATGGACGCAAATCTAACATGGCGACAGAGGACGCTGTGCGAAACGTATATCGTGGGCTGGGCGTTGACACCCCGCACGATATAGAAAGTTTCACCGTTCACGATATACGCACGGCTAGGAAAAGAGTGAACAACATGATAGCACAAGAAATTCGGCAGCGTTTTTCTATTTGAAATAACTAAGTCCCGTATGGGACGCCTCTTCCCTTGCCAGGCACGGCCCATGTTTTACGGGCTGTGGCCTGGCCGGGTTTTTTAATCTTCCCGCCTGCCAGCCGAGACGTTAAATTATGCAGATGCCAAAAAAGCCAAAATACAGCGTGGAACACTTGTCAGCTTTCGTAGAAACAGCAGCAAACGAGTTGTTTATCGACGCGCCGCCGCATGACATCCCGCGATACACTTACTGTTTTGAATTGTGGGGACGTTTTTGTGTGTGTGCTGTGCTTGATCAGAAGGCCAGTGAGTTGCCGCTACTAGCACTTGAAAGCATTCGGAAACAGTGTCAGAAACGATACAAGCGTCCAGTGGCGTTGATCATGTATTTAAATCCAAAGGAATGGTCGTGGAAAAAAAGTGAAATGAGGGTAGTGGAATTATTAACAGAGCATGGAGGGGAAGCGTCATGACTGATTTATGGAACGCCATGAGGAACGAACAGCTTGGAACGAACGGCTGGCATGAACCTGTTGAGAAGGAGGAGTTAAAAACGTTTGATAGCGGCGCGACGCGGACAGACATCCAGGAGAGATGGTCGCTACTACCAATGGATGCTTTGCGTGCAGCCGCTCGCGTCATGGCTAGAGGAGCCAAGACGCATGGCGACAGAAACTGGGAGCGTGGAATTCCTATTGAGGAAGTATGCGACCACGCATTTAATCACATGGCGAAGTACTTGGAGGGTGATCGTAGCGAGGAGCATCTAGCACATGCGTTGTGTAATCTCTGCATGGCTGTTCATTTTCATTTGAAGGAGGAGGGTGAGTGATGAAGACGCTTGAAGAAAGATTCTTTGAGAAGGTGCATATCAACACAGAGAGTGGTTGTTGGGAGTGGACGGCGCAAAGGAACGACGGAGGTTACGGTCGTTTTTGGCCCAGCAAAAAAGGCAAGTTGGCTCATCGATTTCTATATGAGATGACGGGAAAGAAAATTAAAGATGGAAATTGTGTTTGCCACACTTGCGACAATCCTTCTTGCGTGAATCCGTTTCATTTGTTTCAAGGGACAATAAAACAAAACATGCAAGACAAGGCACGAAAAGGAAGGAGTACGCGAGGGGAAAAGAGTTGGCGTTCTCGGTTAAAAGATCATGAAGTGAAAATAATAAAGATTTTTTTAGATCGTTTTCCGCCAACAAAAAAGCGATCTTCTGTTTGTCACGGTGGAGTAAAGTTTCTGTCTCGGTGGTTTGATGTTCCCGGCACAGCGATAACAAAGATTCATCAAGGAAAACGCTGGAGCCACATCAAATGACAAACAGCAGACGCAAAGGTGCGAATGGAGAGCTTGAAGCAGCTAAGGCATTGAATGATGTGTTGCCACACGCACAAGCAAGACGCGCTCAACAGTATTGCGGACACAAAACTGCTGCCGATCTCGTCTGTGAAGGCTTGCCTGGCATCATGGTGGAAGTGAAAAGAAAGCAATCGCTCAACCTTCACAAGACAATGGATAAGTCTTTAGAGGATTGCACTGAAGATCAGACGCCTGTGATCTTGCACAGAAAAGACAACTGCGAGTGGTTGTTGACGGTGCGGTTAGAAGACCTAACGGCAATGATGTGGAAATTCTTGAGAGAGGGAACTCCCGGAGAGAAAAAACAGGATGAAAAAAAATGATGGATCGCTTTTTTTTCTTGGCGAGTCAGAAATTAAAGAACTTGCTTTAGTTGCTTCACGAGAAAAGTCAAAACAAGAAGTTGCAAAAGCTCTTAAACTTAATCCTAGGCAGGTTGAATATCTAATCAAAGAAAAGATGGCCTGTCGATCAGATAGTCATCAAGGTGTTGGAGGGGGGGCCAAAAACTACCCAGACCCATCTCCAAGCGAAATAAAAAAGCTGTGCAAAGAAATACAATCAAATTGGACCCCAGAGATTGAAGCCGAGAGGCGTGCGGGAACAGGGAAATGCACCGGCGAGTCTAAGCTGAAAGAAGAGGGTGTAAGGTACGGACTTCAAGCAATTAGACCAATTCCTTCATCGGAAGTCTTTTTCAAAAAAAGATAGGCACAGCAAATGGAGCTACCAATTTGCTGTGCCTAATTTTGCCGGAGGAAACGACCAAGCAACGATCGGCAATAAAATGATACATAATTCTCTTTAACTTTACCAGACCAGTTATTTTAGGCGATACTCAAGCCATGAGCTGCTCTGAAGAATGCACCCCTGACGGATTCCCTACTCAGTCACCGCAGCGGGTTGTAAGAAATAATGACTGGATCGCCCGAGTTGCCTTTTTCGCCAAGCCAGACGGCTCGTGCGACAAGGTACCGCTGAATATGTCCGGCTATTCTCAATTCGAGGCCGTTGTCTTTGTGCGTCAACCGAGTGAGCCGATTGCAGAAATCGAAGTTGACACGACAGAAAAAAGCGATGGCGTTTTAACTTTCAAGCTCCCTGCTGATAGCGACTTCTTTGAGAAGTATCCTGCAGCAACATACCGCTGGCAGTTCTCTATGAGATCAGCCGCAGGCGTTTACAAAACATACATACGCGGCACATACGAGGTGCTTCCAAATGGCTGATGAAACATGCTCGCCCTGCGATGACGTAATTGACATCTGCATCAACACTGGCCCGCCCGGGCCTCGCGGCAGTGTAGGAAAAATCACGCAGTTTATTTTCTACCCGGCAGTAGGCACAACCGACATCACAGGCACAGACAAGTCAGGCACCCTCATGGAGGTGGACCCTGATGGTTGTCTTGTTTCCATCAACGGCGTGATGCTTGAGCCGGGTGCCGACTACAACATTGCTGCTGATGGTCTCACAGTGACGCTCACCGAAGGCATTGTCAATGCAAATGATGTGTTGACTGTGCAGACTTGGAAGAGTGACGAGCAGGCTAATGATAACGTCCTTGACTTAAAGCTAGACGTTGAGAAGAACACGTCTGACATTGCTGGTTTAGATGTACGTGTCACGCAGAACGAAGATGACATTGAGACGTTGCAGAATGCCGCTCAGAGCTTTACTACACGTGATGTAAAAGTATCGGGCGTCAATACAACTCGTGCTGTTGACGAGCCATTGCAGACACAGCAAGATATAAATTTGTTTCTTGATGACGGTCTTGGAAAAGTAGAAGATCGTCTTGATGAAATCGAATCAGGCCAGCCAACGCTTGACGCTGACTTGGAAGATTTGAGAAATGATACTGACGACAACACACAAGGCGTTTCCGACAATGCAACGGCCATCAATGGTCTCACTGATGTAGTTTCAGACAACGTAGACGACATCACTTCCCTGCAAAATCAAGTCAACAACCTCCCTCCTCCCACTGACATCAGCGAACTGTCAGAGGACGTTGATGATATTGCCAAGCAGGTAGGTTCAAACACCCTTGCCATTGCAAAGAACACGTCAGACATTGCCGCCTTGCCTGAGATGACGATTGACTTGGACCCTCTTTCAAAGGCTATAGAAACCAACGCCGCAGGCATTTCGGTAAACGCATCCGACATTAAAGACATTAAGTCAACTGATGCGAAGCAGCAGGGTGAAATCAATGACCTGAAAAGTGACGTTGCCGAGCTTCAGGATACGGATTTCGACACTACTGGCTTGGCTGTTGTGGATGAGGACAATAAGTTTTCAGCATCGCAGACAATCAAGGATGGCGTGACGATCACAGGCTCGAAGGCTTTTTTGAACCTTGATAAAGGCTCGCCTTTATCTATCAGCAACGGCAACTTTTCAAACTCAGTCGTTGAGATCAAACGCTCAACAGGTGACACTGCCATATCCCTTGAGGCTTCCGGTCACATTCGTGGCGTGAAGACAGACACGGACCCGAGTTGCGCTGTCAGTTTGGAATACTTTCAAGCAAACGTAGGGGCTGGTGGCGGTGACGTTGACATGTCGCTATATGCCACCAAGCTAGAGTTGACTGATGAAGAGAAGGCTCGCATTCTTGGCGATCAAAAGCTAGCTGCCGACCTCGACAATGCAATTTTGACTGAAAAGTACAACGATACTGCTTTAACTAACAGGGTTGCAGCCGAAGAGAAGGCGAGGGCGTCGGGCGACTCTACCCTGACCAACCAGATAGCCAACGAGACGCAGTACCGTAAGGACGAGGACGATGCTTTGCAGGCACAGCTTGACGCCCTCCAGATTCCCGGCGTGGACCCTACCTTGTACGCCACTGTGGTTGCTATGGAACAGGGTGACGCTGACACCCTAGCCGCTGCCAACACATTCACAACTGAAGCTATAGCCGCTATAGACTTCCCTGACGGTGTCGATCTGGACGGGTATGCGACTGAAGAATGGACAACGGAACAGATAGAAGCGATTGAGTTTCCTGTTGGCACTGTGGTTGGCGACACCGCCCCCTCCGATCCTGAAGAGGGGGCCACTTGGTTTGACACTGTACGGCTGGAACTGTTTGTGTTTGCTAAGGACGCATGGTTGCCATGTTCGCCTGGTGGTGAAGCTGATGAATCAACATTGGACTTTATCAAGGAAGTTGACCGCACCAGCCAGATGCGGGATGAAGCCCTAGACAGCAAGATAGACCAAGAGTCCCAGCAAAACACTGCCGTTCACCTGAGACTGGAAGACCAGATTCTGAGGTCTTACGCTTGGTCTCAGGGTGACAATGAAAAGCTAGAGAATAAGCTCACTAAAGTAG
>ERZ1049444.3199-NODE-3199-length-10048-cov-11.828280_pt1 | contig 10048 bp, 10 predicted proteins | sample MGYA00383101_ERZ1049444 | MGnify/ENA primary metagenome ERZ1049444 (study PRJEB29581, sample SAMEA5548371) | metagenome | biome: marine; feature: coastal; material: water | depth 50 m | study: Short-term variability in the microbial, nano- and picoplankton...
TTACAGTAATATACTTTCCAGTATCTCTAATGAAATCAATTAGATTAATATCTTTGAACCAATCGTTATTGTTACATAAAACAGCAGAATTTTTATTATCAGAATCGAAATTTAAAAATTTAGATAGCTGCTTATGAATTCCATTTATATTTTTATCTAAATCATCTTGACTTAATAAGTTTCTCTCGTTGGATTTTCCAGATGGATCACCAATCATGCCTGTAGCTCCACCAACCAAAACAATAGGTTTGTGACCACATTTTTGGAAATGCATTAAAATTAAAATTTGAACTAAACTGCCAATATGAAGAGAGTCAGCAGTAGGATCAAAACCAATATATCCACTACAGGATTTTTCTAGTAACTGATCTTCACAACCAGGGATGGAATCTTGAAGCATTCCTCTCCATTCTAATTCTTTAATAAAGTTTTTTGACACAGCTTAAATTTTAACAAATATATACCTCTTGTCTTTAAGAAAAAAGTAAACCAAAAAATAGTATTTTTACATAATGATATTAGTAACCGGAGGAACTGGACTTGTAGGTTGTCATTTACTCTATTCTCTTGTAAAAGAAAATAAAAAAGTAAGAGCCTTACATAGAAAAAATAGTAAAACTGAAAGTGTAAGAAAAGTTTTTTCTTATTACTCAAAAGATTATAAAAAATTATTTGATAAAATTGAATGGATTGAAGGAGATATTAATGACATAACAAGTCTTGATGTTGCTTTTAAAAATATAAATGAAATATATCATTGTGCAGCCTTTATTTCTTTTAGCAATCAAGATTTAAGCGCTATGAAAAAAATTAATGTTGAAGGAACTGCTAATATGATTAATTCTGCCATTGATAAAAAAATTAATAAATTTTGTTATGTAAGTACAATCGCAGCAATTGGCGAAAGAAAAAATATTTCGATTGATGAAAAATGTAAGTGGAAAGAAAACAACAACCCATATTCTAAAACAAAACATGATGCGGAATTAGAAGTTTGGAGAGGAATATCTGAGGGATTAAACGCTGTTATAGTCAATCCAGGTGTAATTATAGGGAGCGGTTTTTGGAAAAGAGGAAGTGGAGCTTTTATCACTCAAATAAGCAGAGGAATGAACTACTATCCGCCAGGCATTACAGGATTTATTTGTGTAAAAGATGTTGTAAAGATTATGAGAGAATTAATGGATAAAAATATATTTTCTGAAAGATTTTTACTTGTTGCTGAAAACTGGACTCAAAAAGATTTTATTTTTTCCGTTTGTAATCATTTAGATTTAAAGTCTCCTCAAAATAAAGCTAGTAAAAACTTAATGACATTAGCACTATTTTTAGATGCTATAAGAAGTTTTTTTCTAAATAAAAGAAGAAGATTAAGTAGTGCTATTATTAAGTCTAGTCACTCTAAAAACGAATATTCAAATAAGAAAATAACTACTACTCTAAATTATAAATTTATAAAAATAGAAAAGTCAATTAAAGAAACTTGTAAGAACTATAAGCTTAATTAATTAGTGATAAAGAGTCCATAATTTCTTTGGTTTCTTTATTTAGTTCAGTTTCAATAGAATCTTTAATAAACCTCATTTTTTTTTGAAGTTCAAAGTAAATTCTTAAATATTTTTTTGGGTTTGAAGAATAATAACTGTTACTATTAACAAATTGTAAGCTGTCTATGTTATGTTTTTTGTATAAAAATGTATCTTTTATATTATAATAATTTAAATCTGAGTTATTTCTATACGCTCTACTTGAATTAATGATATTAATGTCTAAAAGAAAATCTACCATTTGTTGCTCTGACATTAAATCTGTCGGACTGTTTTGATCAGAACAAGATATCATTAACATTAGTAAAATGAATATTTTTTTCATCTGTTGAATGTTAATTTTTTTCCACTTAAAGTTGAATTAAATAATCCATTTTCATAAACTATTTTTCCGTTAACAATAGTGTGCGTTACTAGAGAATCAAATTGTAAACCCTCAAATGGAGACCAATTACATTTATACAAAATATTTTCTTTTTTAACAGTCCATGACTCATTCAAATCAATTAAAACCAAATCTGCATAATAGCCTTTTCTTATATAACCTCTTTTTTTAATTTGAAATAGGATTGCAGGATTGTGACACATTTTAGTCACTATTTTTTGTAAAGATATTTTATTATTTAAATGATGTTGAATCATTGAGACTAAAGCATGTTGCACTAATGGGCCGCCAGATGGACACTCTAAGTAAGGTTTAGATTTTTCTTCCAACGTATGTGGTGCATGATCAGTAGCTATTACATCAATTCTGTCATTCAATAATGAATTCCAAAGCCCTTCTCTATCATCCTCAGTTTTAATAGCCGGATTCCATTTAATATAAGATTGTTTATCCTTATAATCTTTATCGCTAAACCATAGGTGATGAACACAAACTTCCGAGGTTATTTTTTTTTCTTTAAGAGGAATATCATTTTGAAATAATAAGGATTCAGCTTTAGTGGACAAATGAAAAACATGTAGCCTAGCATTAGTTTCTTTCGCAAGTTTTATAATTTTTTTTGTTGATTTTAAACAAGCTTCTTCAGACCTTATTTTTGAATGACAATCAAAAGGAATATTAGAATTATATTTTGTTTTATATTTTTTTAAATTTTCATTAATAATTTGTTCATCTTCACTGTGAACAACGATAATCAAATCAGTACTTAGAAAAATATCTTTTAAAATTTGTTGGTCGTCAACTAACATATCACCTGTTGAAGAACCTAAAAATATTTTTAAAGCTGCTACCTCATTTTTATTTACTTTTTTTATTTCATCAAGGTTTGAATTGGTTGCTCCAAACATAAATGAATAATTTGCATATGAACTTTTATCAGCTATTTCAAATTTTTTATTTAATTCACTGATGGTTGTTGTCTGAGGAACAGTATTAGGCATTTCAATAAAGGAAGTGATTCCTCCAGCTACAGCTGCTTTTGACTCCGAGCTTATAGTTGCTTTATGGGTTAAACCGGGCTCTCTAAAATGAACTTGATCATCTATTAGTCCAGGAATTAAGATTTTTCCTGAGGCATCAATAATCTTACAATCATTTGGCGCTGAAATATTTGGATTAATTTGACTAATTAAATCATTTATGATTAATAAATCAGATTCAAAAATATTTTCTTCATTTACAATTGTTGCATTTTTTATAAGAATTTTTTTCATTATTTATTAAATAAACTTTTAAACCTCATTAAAATTAAACCAAAAATTGCTTCAAAAATAATATTTCCATTCATCTTAGACTCTCCATAAATTCTGTCCTTAAATATAATTGGAATTTCCTGTATTTTAAATTTCTTCTTGAACGCCTTAAACTTTAATTCAATTTGAAAAGCATAGCCATTAAACATTATAGAATCTAAATTAATTTCTTTTAAAACCGTTGCTTTATAACCCACAAATCCAGATGTTGCATCTTTTACTGGCATACCTGTTATAATTCTGGAATAAAAAGAAGCGAAGTAGGACAGAATAATTCTACTTAATGGCCAATTAACCACATTAATTCCGTTAATATATCTAGAACCAATAACTACATCAAAATTTGAGATAAATAATTCTTTATAAATTCTAACCAAATCATTAGGATCGTGTGAAAAGTCAGCATCCATTTCAAATATATAATCGTATTTATTTTTCAGTGCCCAATTAAACCCGTCAGTGTAAGCTTTTCCTAATCCATCTTTATTATCTCTAGAAAGTAAAAATACTCGCTCAGTATTTTTTAAGGCAATTGATTTTACAAGAAAACCTGTTTTATCTGGTGAATTATCATCAACAACTAAAATATTAAAATCTAAAGAAAGTGATAAAACACTCTTAATAATATTAATAATATTATCGGCTTCATTATAAGTCGGAACAATTACAAGAGCTTTAGTCATTTTATTTTTTACAAAAATACAGATTTAAGAAGTAAATTTAATTAAGGATTAAAATATTATTAATTTTGAATAATGAATGAACTAGAAATCATAGATTTTCCAATTCAAAATTGGATTAAAACAATTATAATTCTAGGGACAGTTCTCATTTTATTTTCAAGATTATATATTGGAAATAGATTTCAATATTTATTTTCATTTTGGAATATTCACCGTTACTTTCATTACAAATCTGGAGAAACTTTATCGCTATTTACCACAAACAATGTAATAATGTTTTTTTTAAGGATATTGACCACCGCTTTATTTTTATTTATGTTATTCAGAGATAGATATTTAACTAATCCAAAAGAGTTTTTTATTAAGCTTTCTATTGGATTAAGTGTTTTAATACTATTAAAATTTATAACTGAGAATATGTTTTCCTTTATTTTTAAGTTCAAAAAAAAATTAACTGAAGTAAATAGATATAGAATTGGAATTAAAAATTTATTTGCTGTCCATTTGTATTTCTTTCTATTGATAATGATTTTCAGTGATATATCATTAGAAAACATTTATACTATTTCATTTTTGTTATTTGTCATTTATAATATTATTTATTTAAAATTTATTTTAAATAAATTTTTAATCAATGGGGTAATGGCTCTAGTATATTTTATTTTGTACATTTGCACGTTCGAAATCGCACCTATAATTGGTGTTATTTATTTAGTAAAATAAAAATAGTATTTATGAAAGTTAAATCAATTTTAGTTTCACAACCTGCCCCAACTATTGAAAATTCACCCTATATAACTTTAAAGAAAAAAAGAAAAGTTAAAATAGATTTTATTCCTTTTATTCATGTTGAAGGAATGACGGCAAGAGAAGTTAGACATCAAAAAATTGATTTATCAAAATTTTCGGCTATTATTTTAACTAGTAGAAACGCGATTGATCATTTTTTTAGAGTTGCTGAAGAAATGAGATTTCCAATCCCAAATGCTCTTAAGTATTTTTGTTTATCTGAAGCCGTTGCATTTTATCTTCAAAAATATGTTGTTTACAGAAAAAGAAAAATATATGTAGGGGGAAGAACTTTTGAGGATCTTTCAGTTCAAATAGAAAAATACAATGAAGAAAGTTACTTAATTCCAAGTGCTGATGTATTATCGCCAGCAATCCCAAAAAAACTTGATGAACTTGGAGTTAGATGGACTCAAGGAACATTCTATAAAACAAAAATTAGCGATTTATCTAGCCTAAAAGATGTTTACTATGATATATTAGTTTTTTTCAGTCCATCTGGTATAGAATCTTTGCTTTCTAACTTTCCTGATTTTAAACAAAATGATACTAGAATAGCGGTTTTTGGTAAAACCACTGTAAAAGCAGCTGAAAAAGCTGGATTAAGAATAGATATTTTAGCACCTACACCTAAAGTGCCTTCAATGTCTAAAGCTTTAGACATATACATCGAAAAAGCTAACAAAAAATAAATTATACTTTAATTCTACTTTTAAAAGTTTTAACAAACCCATCAAAATCTTCTTGAGATTTAATGTTTTTGTAATTATCATCTTTAAATAAATGTAAATAAATTTCAATTTGTTTAGGATTTAGGTATCCTTTAACCGGACTAATATAATTCATTTGAGAATCAAAAAACAAAGTTGACGGATAAGCATTGATTCCTAAAAATCTGGTAAATTCATGAGAAGAATTTCTCTTTTGAGTTCTACTACTATCATAATTTGGATTTGTAAAGGTTTTGTTCATGAAACTCACTGTTTCATTCCCTTCAGCATTAAATTTTACAGCATAATAATTATTATTAATGTAATTAACTATTTCAGGATTACTAAAGGTATTTTTATCCATTAATTTACATGGACCACACCAGTTAGTATAAACATCAATAATAACATTTTTTGGGCTAGTTTTCTGTAGTTCAGTAACCTGCTCTAAACTTATCCAATTTATAACTTGAGCTTGAATATTAGAGCATACTAAAACAAAAAATACTATTGAATATATTTTATATAATTTCAGTTTAATGTAATTATCATTCTGCATTATGAACTAATCTTTTTAGTGGCTTAATAATTAATATTACCAATACACCAAAAATTGTGCAAAAAATCGTAATTCCAGTGAAAGTCCAGAAATCCCCTGCTTCAGAAGCATTTTCACCAATTAATCCAGCTACTTTATTTCCAAGTCCTGTTGCTGCAAAATATGCACCCATCATAAAAGCTCCCCATCTGGCAGGGGCTAGTTTAGTTATAAATGAAAGTGCTACAGGAGATGCACATAACTCTCCAATAGTATGAAATAAATAAGCTAACATTAGCCAATACATAGCAGATTTTTGAGTAATCTCACCAGCAGCATTATAAGATACTTCATTAGAGGCTAAAGACATAAATGAAAATCCTAAGCCCATAATAATTACTCCTACTGCCATTTTAAAAATAGATGAATGTTCGTACCCTCTTTTTTTCCACCAAATCCAAAAAGACCCAACTAAAGTGGCAAAAATTAATATATAAGTTGCGTTTGCAGATTGAAACCAACTTGCTGGAACCATAAAACTACCCAAAGCTAAATCAGTTTTTTGGGATGCATAAAGGTTCATTAAGCCACCAGCCTGTTCAAAAGCTCCCCAAAACACTATAACGATAAGAAAAGCTAAATACGTAACTAAAATCCTGTCTTTTTCAATTTTATTGCCATCATTATAAACCACAATTGCAAATCCAACTGCAAAAGCAATTCCTATTAACAATAATCCATAGCTCCAGTCTCCACTATATCCTAAATAAACTCCCAATAAAGCGGTCAAACTAAATCCAATTAATGAATTTGATTTTTTAAAAATTTGTAAAAATAAATTAGAAGATTCATTGTCTGTTTTCTCTAACTCTATTTTATTTCCTACGTGAACTAAGTATTTTTGACCTTTCCAGTAAACAAATTGACCTATAGCCATCCCAATTCCAGCCAGACCAAAACCGTAATGCCAATTATAAACTTCCCCTACATAACCTACTAAAATTGCTGAAATAGCTGCACCAACGTTAATTCCCATATAAAAAATATAAAAACCCATATCTCTTTTATCAATATCTTCATTACCATAAAGACCTCCAACCATAGTAGAAATATTTCCCTTTAAACATCCTACACCCAAAACAATAAATGTAAGTCCAGTATAAAAAGCCCATAATGCTTCAACCGCTAAAATACCGTGGCCAAAACATAACAAAAGTCCTCCAACCATAACAGATTTTCTTTGGCCTAAAAATCTATCTGCTAAAATTCCGCCAGGAATTGTTGCCAAATAGACAAACATAGTATACCAGCCATATAAAGCAATTGCAGAACCGTCACTCCAACCCATTCCAGGATTATCTCCTCCAGTCTCTGAAACTAAATACAAAACAAGAATTGCCCTCATTCCATAGTAGCTAAATCGTTCCCATAGTTCAGTAAAAAATAATACAAAAAGGCCTATTGGATGTCCAAAAAGTGTTTTGTGATGTAATTCAATTTGATTGCTCATAATTTTATTTAATATTTAATTATTTTCTTTCCGTGATAAAATTTTCCATTTGTAAGAGAATGTAAGCTTTCGAAATTCTCAAAAGTTATTCCTCCTGCCATAATAATTTCAAATCTATCAGGAACTAAAACTAACATTTTTTTTAGAGTTTCAACGGCATTTATTGCAAAACGCTCACCTCCAGATGTTAGTACTCCATTTATATTAGAATTTTTTGAAATTAAAGACAAAGAATCTAAAACAGAGTTAGTAGAATCTATAGCTTTATGTATAATTACGTTCAATGGTTTGGAGATTTTCGAAAGTCTATTTATTTGATTAATATGAAAATTAGAATTTTCATTCAAACATCCAAACACTACCCCATCTAATCCAACTCTTTTACAAAACTCAATATCATCAATCATAGTATTTATTTCATCTTCTGAATACTCAAAAGATGAATGTTTTGGTCTTATCATCACTCTTATTGGGATTTTTAAAATTGAAAATGTACTGCTAATTAAATCTCTTGAGGGAGTTAATCCATCTAAATCTAACCTTGCACATAGCTCAATTCTATTGGCTCCATTTTTTTCAGCTTTTAAAGCATCTTCTAATGAATCAACACAAACTTCTTTAACAATTTGCATTTAAGAAAGATACCTAAAAATGATATCTTTTAAAAGTTTCGATTGCAGTGTAATCAGACATACCAATTTCTCTGAATTTTTTTGCTATGGCTCTATTTCGATCCTCAGTCCTAACCCAAAATTCTCTATTATCGTCACCTTGAAACATTACATTATCTTTTTGAGTTTGATGATAGAATATTGCTTTTCGTTTTCTTAACACTTGATTTGGACTCATTGGAACTGCCATATCTATAAGATGGATTGGCCATTCATGCCAAGCTCCTCTATATAACCAGACCCAACAATCTTTCATAAAGGATTTATTTTTAATATCATCTAAAACACTAAGAAAAATATCTAAACAAACTTTATGAGTACCATGAGGATCAGCTAAGTCCCCAGCTGCATAAATTTGATGAGGTTTTAAATTGGTAATAATATCTTTTGTGATTTCAAAATCCTTTTCACTTGGAAGATTTTTCTTTACAGTACCCGTTTCATAGAAAGGCAACTTCAAAAAATGAACTTGCGAATCTGGGATTCCAAAAAATCTTGTAGCAGCAAGAGATTCTTTTTCTCTAATAATTCCAGCAATTTTTCTTATTTCAGTATGATTTAAAATTTCATTATTATCTTTTAAAATTTCTATAAGATTTTTGTTTTCGCAATTAGAATTTGGAAATGCTGAGCTTGTAACTTCTAAAAATTTTAGAACGTCAGAATTATTTACTGCGATATTTCCTGATGTTTGATAAACTATATGAACTTCGTGACCCTGAGAAACTAATCTATCGAAAGTACCACCCATAGAAATTACGTCATCATCAGGATGCGGGCTAAAAATCAATACTCTTTTTTTTGCTGGTTTTGATCTTTCCGGCCTAACCTTGTCATCAGAATCGGGTTTTCCTCCGGGCCATCCTGTAATTGATCTATGTAATCTTTTATAAAAATCAAGGTTTAAATCATAATATGATTTAGTAAGTAATAGTTCCGAAAGATGATTTTCATTATAATCAGACTCCGTTAAATTTAAAATTGATTTTCCTGTTTGTTCACAAAGCCAGGCAACAGCTTTAGCTTTTAATTCTTCATTCCAATCGCATGAACCTGTTTTCCAAGGTGACTTTATTCTTGTTAGATTCTCTGAAGCCGACTCGTCCAATACAAATGTTACATTATTATGTTTCTGTAAAAAACTAGAGGGAATATTAGAATCTATTTCACCTTCAATTGCTTTTTGCACAACCGTTGATTTATTATTTCCCCAGGCCATTAAAACAATTCTTTTAGATTTTCTAATGGTTCTAATTCCCATTGTAATTGCAGTTGTAGGAACATTTTCAATGCCGTAAAATGATTTTCTAGCATCATTTCTTGTCATATAATCTAGATGGACTAACCTAGTTAAAGAATTATAATTAGAACCTGGCTCATTAAATCCTATATGACCAGTTCTACCTATTCCTAATAATTGAAAATCAATACCCCCAGAATCGACAATTTGTTTTTCATAATTAGCACAATAATTATTAATTCTTTCTTTTTGAATTGTCCCGTCAGGTACATGAATATTTTTCTTTTCTATGTCAATATGATCAAATAAATGTATTCCCATAAAATGATGATAACTATTAATATCATTTATATCCATAGGGAAATACTCATCAAGATTAAAAGTTATAACATTTTTAAAGCTTAAATTGTCTTCTTTATGCATTCTAACTAATTCCTGGTAAACAGAAATCGGAGATGAACCAGTTGCTAAACCTAAAACACAATTTTTATTTTGCTTTTGTTTTTTTATTATTAAATCTGCTATTTCGTTAGCTACAATTTTCGAAGCCTCTTTTGAGTCTTTAAAAATTACACTATGAATTTTTTCAAATCTAGTTTCTTCTAACGCACCAGTAGATTTATGACTTATATTCATCAATTCAATTTTTTAAGTTTATTCCA
>ERZ1049444.3203-NODE-3203-length-10042-cov-10.360168_pt1 | contig 10042 bp, 10 predicted proteins | sample MGYA00383101_ERZ1049444 | MGnify/ENA primary metagenome ERZ1049444 (study PRJEB29581, sample SAMEA5548371) | metagenome | biome: marine; feature: coastal; material: water | depth 50 m | study: Short-term variability in the microbial, nano- and picoplankton...
TGTTTTTTTAGGAGTAAAAAATGAAAATAATATTAATTGGTGCCCCAGGAGCTGGGAAGGGAACACAAGCTTCCTTCTTAAAAGAAAAATATAAGGTCCCTCAAATATCCACAGGTGATATGCTACGAGCAGCAGTAAAAGGTAAAACAGATTTAGGGTTGAGGGCTGAAGATTTTATGAATCAAGGCCAGTTGGTTCCTGACAATCTAATAATTGATTTAGTTAAACTAAGAATAAATGAGGATGACTGCAAAGATGGTTTTCTTCTCGATGGCTTTCCAAGAACAATTACGCAAGCTCAAGCAATGATAGATGCTGAAATCTCCATTGAGTATGTTATTGAAGTCGCAGTTCCAGACAATGAAATTATTAATAGACTCACAGGGAGAAGAATTCACCCTGCTTCAGGGAGAATTTACCATATAACTCTCAACGCTCCAGTAAAAGATGGAATCGACGATGTTACAGGTGAACCACTCATTATCCGTGATGATGATAAAGAAAGTACAATTATCAAGAGGCTCAAAACCTATCATGAGCAAACAGAACCACTTGTAAATTTTTATTCAGATTTAGCAGAAAAAGATTCATCAAAAACACTTAAATTTATTTCAATTGATGGAGTGGATAAGCCTGATAATATAAATACAAAGATTGCAAATAAATTAAAATAAATATGCAAGAAGACTATCCTTTTAAAGAAATAGAAAAAAATATTCAAAGTTTTTGGGATACCAATCTAACATTTGAATCAGCAGAAAATTCAAGTAATAAAAAATATTATGTTTTATCCATGTTCCCTTACCCAAGTGGCAAGCTTCATATGGGTCATGTCAGAAATTATACAATTGGTGACGTAATTTCAAGATTTAAATTAATGAATGGGTTTAATGTTATGCAACCTATGGGTTGGGATGCCTTTGGCCTGCCTGCTGAAAATGCTGCGATTCAAAATAATACAGCACCAGCAAAATGGACATATCAAAATATCGAACATATGAGAGAGCAACTTAAAGAGCTCGGGCTTGCCGTTGATTGGCAAAGAGAAATTGCAACATGCTCTGTTGAATATTATAAATGGGAGCAGTGGCTTTTCTTAAAACTTTATAAACAGGATATGATTTATAAAAAAACATCAACTGTAAATTGGGACCCAGTTGACCAAACGGTTTTGGCCAATGAACAGGTAGTTGATGGAAGAGGATGGAGATCAGGCGCACTGATTGAAAGAAAAGAGATCCCACAATATTTCATGAGAATTACAAAATACGCCGACGATCTTCTTGACGGCCTTAAAGATTTGAGTGATTGGCCAGAGCAAGTCAAAACAATGCAAAAAAATTGGATTGGGAGAAGTGAAGGTTGTGAGATTGATTTTAAACTCATACATGATGCTGATTCATCAGAAGACTCTTTAAAAAATAAGACTAACAGTATAAAAGTTTATACCACAAGACCTGATACTTTGATGGGAGCAACATATCTAGCAATTGCTCCAGAACATAAATTATGTCAAATGATTGATGACGTTAACATACAATCATTTATAAAGAGGCTTAGTAATAGTGTTTCAGAAGCTGATATAGCTACAGCAGAAAAAGTAGGGATTTTCACTGGCCTATTCGCCTTACATCCCATTTCAAACAAAAAAATACCTATTTGGATTGCAAATTATGTATTAGCTGGATACGGTGAAGGTGCAATTATGGCGGTTCCTGCACACGATGAAAGAGACTTTGAGTTTGCCAAAAAATATAAATTAAGTGTCATACAGGTAATAAAAAACGATTCAGGGCTTGATGAATTACCCCATACAGGAAATGGGAAATTGATTAATTCAGATGAATTTAATGGACTTGAGAGCTCAAGTGCTCAAAAAATTATTACTAAAAAAATTGAGTCCATAAATCAAGGTAAGGGGAAAATTCAATACCGCATAAGAGATTGGGGTATTTCTAGACAACGATATTGGGGCTGCCCAATTCCTATGGTTTATTGTGAAAAATGTGGAGATGTTCCAGCTGACGAAAAAGACCTTCCTATTGAATTACCAGAAAATATTAAAATTGATGCACAAGGATCGCCTCTAAAAAAACTAAAAGATTTTACAGAGTGTAATTGCCCAACCTGCGGTGGAAAGGCGAAAAGAGAAACTGATACGCTTGATACTTTTTTTGAGTCCTCTTGGTATTTTGCAAGGTATGCGAGTTTTAATCAATCTGATGCAATGCTTGATAAGAGAGCAAAATATTGGCTACCTGTTGATTACTATGTTGGTGGTATTGAGCACGCAATATTACACCTACTATACGCACGCTTTTTCAGCAGAATTTTATATGATATGAAATTAGTTGACACAGCCGAGCCATTTAAAAAATTATTGACACAGGGGATGGTCCTTAAAGACGGAACCAAGATGTCAAAATCTAAAGGTAACACTGTTGACCCTAATGAATTGATAAAAAAATATGGCGCTGATACCGCCAGACTTTTTATTATGTTTGCTGCCCCGGCAGAACAAAGCTTAGAGTGGTCAGACATGGGTATTGAGGGCTCTCACCGATTCCTTAAAAAACTTTGGTCATTAACTTTCATTCACCAGAATAACAGTAAAGATTTAGGTAGTATAAGCGAAAAGGAGAGAAATAACTTACGTTACAAACTTCACTCTACGATAGAAAAGGTAACCGATGACTTAAATAGGCGTAATAGTTTTAATACGGCCATATCCTCAATTATGGAGCTTATTAATTCTTATACAAAGTCTCATGATATGAGAACGATATCATTTAAATTAAGGCAAGAAATGTTTGAAAATGTCATATTAATGTTGAACCCATTTGTACCTCATATTTCAAAAGTATTGTGGGAGATTATGAATCCTAAAAATTCAATTGAAAATTCACAATGGCCAAAAGTAGACAAAAATGCTCTAATCAAAGATGAAATTTCAATCGTACTTCAAGTGAACGGTAAGTTGAGAGCAAATATGCTAATATCAATTGAAGATTCTGAAAGTGAAATTAAAAATAAAGCACTTTCTCAAGAAAATATAAAGAAATATACGGATAACAAAGAAGTATTAAAAACTATCTATGTTAAAAATAAATTAGTGAATATTGTGGTTAAAAATTAAATGATGCAAATTTTTCTAAAAGAATTATCTATTTTAGGGCTTATCTTAATGATAAGTGCATGTGGCTTCCAGTTAAGGGGTAATATACAAGCAAATTTTGATTCAATTTCAATTTCAGGAGGAACGCCTAGCTTCAATAAAACTCTCCAAAGGAAATTTAGACAAGGTGGAATCTCTATAAAAAGTGTCTCCGAAGCAGAAAAAATTGTAGAAATAATAAAAAATAACTTTACTAAAACAATATTGACATTAACAGGCACAGGTCTGGTTAGTGAATATCAATTAGATTATGTGGTTACTTATAGATTCAAAAGTAAAGATGGACAATGGAACCAACCTTTATCTATTGAAGCTTCAAGAACTTATACATATGATGATTCAGATATTCTTGCTAAAGATGAAGAGGAAAAGAGACTTGTATCGGGTATGGAAAATCAGTTAATTAAAACAATGGCTACACAAATCTCACTCTCAAAATAAAATGCTATTAAAATTTGCACCCACCAATATACTTAAAAATCTTGAAGAAAATAAAAAAAATTGTTTAGTCGTTGTTGGAAAAGAACCAGTACAAATTTGTGCTGTAAAAGACGACATCAATAAGTCATGTCAAAATAATTCTATAGATAAAATTAAAATAAAAGTTGAAAACAGCATTGACCTAAATCAGCTTGATCACACGTTTAATAATCAATCACTTTTTAGCTCACAAATAATATATGAATTTGAAGTATCTGATGGGGTTATCAAAAAAGAAATTAAGGAATATATTCTAAAGAAAATAGATGAAAATGTAGAAGATATTTTTATTTTCTATTTTAAAAAAGATTTTAAAGAATACAAAAAGCAAAATTGGTTTGAGCTACTTAAAAATTTAAGTCTGGTAATAGTTGCAGAGGAACCTGATATTGAAAAAATCTCTCAAGCAATAAACGATAGAACTCACTTTCATCAAGTGAAACTTACAAATGAAGCCAAAGAACTTCTTATCAATTACTCAATGGGCAATCTAATGCAAGCTGAGAATGATATAAAAAAAATAAAATTAATCTATGGTAAGCAAGAAATTGATGAATCATTGCTTTCAAGTTTTATAACTAATGGCTCAAAATATGATGGCTTTAATTTTATTAAATATTGCATCAATGGAGACATAAAAAAAACAAATGAAGCCGCCCTCTATCTTGAAGAAGAAGGTATGCAGCCTGTAATGATTAATGGCTTATTCGCTTGGTTTTTCAAAGCCGTTTCTAGGATTAAGTTATCAAATAATCAATCTTTTAACTCAGATATCTTAAAAAAATTAAAAATATTCGGTCCTTCTCAGAATCTAGCCTCGCAAACAATTAGATCATTAAGTACAAAACAGGTAAAAGCTTGCTTAAGTAAAATTCAAGAGATAGATCAAATAAGTAAGGGAATTAAAATAGGAGACCCTTGGTTAGAAATAAATAGGTTTTCAATGGGAATAGCAAAAATGATGAATAGAGGAATAAATTTAAAAAATGGATGAATATATTCAAAATATTGGAGCTAATGCAAGAAAAGCAAGCCATAAACTTTCTAGTGTAACAACCAATCAAAAGAATTATTTTCTTGAAATTTTAGCAAAGTCTATTAAAGAAAATCACAAAAATATTATTGAAGCTAATTCTTTAGATCTTTTAGAAGCCAATATGGGTAATTTTGATGACGCCTTTATTGATAGGATGACGTTATCAGAATCTAATATAGAAAGTATGTGCAGTGGAATATTACAAGTAAAAAACCTTGAAGACTTAATTGGTAAGGTAATCAATAGAAAAAAAAGGCCTAGTGGAATAGAGGTCTGTCAGATGAGGGTTCCAATAGGCGTGATCGGAATGATTTATGAATCAAGACCAAACGTCACAGTTGATTCAGCTGCTTTATCTATAAAAGCAAGCAATGCTATTATTTTAAGGGGTGGTAGTGAAACAATAAATTCTAATAAGTATCTAGGAACATTAATTGCTGAAGCGCTTATTAAATCCGGATTACCCGAAAAAGCTGTACAAATTATTGAATCTACCGACAGAATGCTTGTTGACAGTCTTATTAAGATGGATGAATTTGTTGATGTCATTATCCCAAGAGGGGGTAAAAGTCTTATCCAAAAAATTACTGATAGTGCAACAATTCCTGTTATTAAACATTTAGATGGAAATTGTCACATTTATGTGGATGAATTTGCAGATATTGATAAAGCAGTTTCTATCGTAGACAATTCAAAAACTCAAAGGCTAGGAACATGCAATACGCTTGAGTCACTTGTTGTATCATCAAAAATAGCTGAAGAGTTTCTTCCTAGAATTTATGAAATATTTGTTCAAAAAAATATCGAAATACGCGGGTGCAGAAGAACAAAAGATATTATTGGTGAAATAAAACTTGCCACTGATCAGGATTACTTTGAAGAATATCTTGGTCCGTATATTTCATGTATTGTTGTCGACTCTCTTGAGGAGGCAATAAATCATATCAATAAATATTCATCTAAGCATACTGAAGCAATAATTACAGATAACGAAGCTAATGGGCTTGAATTTATTAGATCAATAGATTCATCCAGTGTCATGATAAATGCCTCAACAAGATTTGCTGATGGTTTTGAATACGGCCTAGGGGCAGAAATTGGTATCTCAACAGATAAGATTCATGCAAGAGGGCCAGTCGGGCTTGAGGGGTTAACATCTCTAAAATATATTGTATTTGGTCAAGGTGAAATTAGATCATAATTTAAAATCGATGCCTCTTGTTGGATTGTTTGGTGGGGCATATGATCCTATTCATAATGGTCATTTAATGATTGCCGATAGCCTGACTAATAAATTAAAACTTGATCAATTATTTTTTATTCCGACTGGAATATCAGCAACAGATAAAAATTTAACATCTGCAGATCACAGGTTAAATATGATCAAGCTTGCTCTAACAAATAGCAAGATAAATGTGTCCACTTATGAAATAGATAATAGCCTTAATGCCAAAAAATCGTTTACTTTTGATACGGTTAAACACTTCTTTAAAAAAAACAATGCTATTAATTTTTTTATCATGGGAAGTGATAATTTCTTAAAAATTAATACATGGAAAGACTGGGATAAACTACTTAAATATGCTCATATTATTTTAGTTGATAGGCAGGTTTCGAATCTCTCTTCTATTGAAGACTATGAAATAAAAAAATTTTATGAGCAGCATTTAGAAGAAAATTTTAACAATTTAAAGTTAAAAAGAAGTGGTTATATATATAAACACCAAATAGATTATATTGATATAGCCTCTTCAGAAATAAGAGAAAGACTCCATCAAGATAAAGAAGTGAGTGATGTAATACCGGAAAAAATTAAAAGATATATAGCTACTAATAACCTCTATAAATCATTTGGCCAAGTTATATAATTTTTTAAATTTTCGGGTTTTTGGTCTGGGCTGTATGGAATAATACCAATAAGAGGCTGCTTTATTCTTTGTTTTAATGAGGAAATATTTGCATTAACCTCAAGCATATTATTATCTAAAATATTAGCTACCCACCCAAAAATTTTTTGTCCTCTTTTTAATATTGCTTCAATTGTTAAAAGGCTATGATTTATACAGCCTAATTTAACACCTATAACAATAATGATTGGAATATTAAGTTCTTCGACTAAGTCAGCTATGGAAGTGCTCTCGCCTAATGGAACTAAATAACCGCCTGCCCCTTCGATTAAAAGGTAATCTGCCCTATTTTTTAAGGTTTCAGCATGCATTTTAATTTTTTTAAAATCTATCTCAATATTATGTTTTTGAGCAGCAATATGTGGAGCCATAGGCTCATCAAATGAATACGTATTAACTTCACCTAATTCTAATTGCAGGGTTGATTCATATTTTAGTAAGTTAACGTCCTCATTGGAAGTTTCGCCATTTTTAATATCAACACCTGCAGCAATTGGTTTCATGCCTATGACTTTTTTATGATGGAATTTAATGAATTGCATTAAAATACAAGTAACAAAAGTTTTACCTATACCTGTGTCTGTTCCTGTAACAAAAAAAGTATTATTCATGTTTTATCTCAAATGTTTTAAAGTTTTGATTTTTATTCATATTCCACGCATGTCCATAAATAACCTCATATGTTGCAGGAAGTAGTCCAGATTTCTTATATTTTTCATATTCTGCAACAATTTTTTTAAAGTAATTTTTGCCTCTAAGGCCATTTTTTTTCTGACTATGTGAACTTGTTGCACCTATATTTTTAATATCTATAAATAATTTTTCTACATTACTATAAGTAAGTGTATATTCATCTGAATCTAAAACGGGGTCAGAAAAACCGTTTGCCACTAACATATCACCAATTTCGTGCATATCGGTAAAGCTATTCACGGTATCATCTTGAGATAGTTTTTTATTGATTGCTGATAATTCAGTTAATGTTTTAGGTCCAAATGTACTAAAAATGAAAAGGCCACCATAGTTTAAAATCTCTTTAATACCTTGGAATGTTTTATTTAAATCTGTGCACCATTGAAGAGAGCTTGAAGTCCAGACCAAGTCTATTAAATTTTTTTTAATTGGTAAATGCTCCATATCCCCACAAATATATGAGATATTATTCTTACCGAGTAATTTATTTAGCCCTAAAAAGTCTTTTTCTTTTGATTTAGCACGCATTAACATTCTTTCTGAAAAATCGTAATTGATAATATTCTTATTCTTATAAATATTTTTAAAACCTGAATTATTTTCACCTGTTCCTGAACCTAAATCTAAAATAAAATTTGGTGCTATCTTAATAAGTGATAGACGATCAAATAAATCTAATGAGATTTGTTTTTGTAGAACTGAATAATCATCATATGTCATTGCAGCTCGATTAAATGCTATTCTTTTTATTTTTTTATTGATCATTTTGTAAGAATTCTTTAACTGATGCAGTTACTGTTTCCCTATGGCTAATAAATGGCATATGGTTTGCTCCTTTTACCTCTTTTAAACTAGATTCCCTAATTTTCGCGTTTAGCCATACGGATGCTTTTTTATTGGTAAGCCTATCCTTATCCCCTGTAATTATTAATGTAAGCTTATCAATTTTTTTCACTTCATTTCTTAGATCAGTTTTCTTTAAAACATTCAGTGCGGACTCCATACCACTCTTATTTATATCTCTAAATTCAATAAATGTTTTTCTTAAAAAACTCATTACTTTTTTTGAATCATTAATACCCATTGTTTGAATTAGAAAAAATTTCATAAGGGTATTGTTTAAGTTTTTCTTTGCTTCCATTTCAAAATTTGAAAAAAATTGTTTTTTTACACCGTAAGGCCAATCCTTTTTTTCAACAAAACATGGGGTTGTAGACATTAAAATTAATTTTTTGACGAATTCAGGCATTTTAATTGCCAAGTACATAGCGACTTGCCCCCCTAAGGACCATCCTAAAATATTGCACCTCTTTAGTCGCATATTTGCTTTTATCTCTTTTGCTATATTATCTAGAGTATATGGTGAAATTGATTTGCTGCCTCCCATACCAGGAAGATCAACCACATAGACTGTAACAAATAACTTCAGTTCGTCTACTAAAGAAGTCCATATTTCGCTATTTACACCCCACCCATGGATCATCAAAAGAGGCTCTCCCCTTCCCCCTAAGGACTTAATTTTCATTTTTAACTATTTCATTTATAGCTTGAGCTAATTTTTTTATGTCCCCTTCGGAATGAAGGGCTGAAATTGAAACTCTTAAGCGTGAGCTATCTATTGGAACAGTTGGAGGCCTTATAGCAGGAACATATAACCCTAATTCGTTAAGAAGTTTGGAAATCTTTATTGTCTTTTTAGCATCTTTAATCATTAGTGGTTGGATTGGAGTAATTGAGTCAACTAAGAGATTTTTTTGATTGATTAACCTTCTAAATAAATATACATAGTCATTTACTTTCTTTCTAAGTGAGTGATTTTTCTTAATTATTTCAAATGATCTTTTAATCCCATACATAAGTGCAGGTTGCTCAGCCGTTGTATAAATATATGCTCTAGATTTATTTATTATGAGATCAACAATTTTTTTATTGGCACATACCAAGGCTCCTGAAATACCTACAGCTTTACTGAGTGTTAATGTATAAATAATCCTCTCTTTTGAAATCTTCTTAATTGAATTTTTTTTTTCAAAATGTTCCAATATTCCCTGACCACTTTTACCAAGAATTCCATATCCGTGAGCATCATCGATATATAAGTATGCATCATACTTTTTAACTAATTTAACCAATTCAGGAATGTTTGCTAGATCACCATCCATACTAAAAACACCATCAGTAACAATCAACTTCTTTTTTTTTGTTTTATTTTTTTTAAGATGATTCTCTAGCGCGACCATATCGCTGTGTGGAAACCGAATAAATTTTCCCCTACTTAGAATACAGGCATCATTTAGTGAGGCATGATTAAGTTTATCCGCATAAATAAAAGAATCTTTTTCAACAATAGTTGTAATTATTCCTAAATTTGCAAGATAGCCAGATGAAAATAATATTGATGATGCAAATCCTATATTATTTTTTGTTATCTTTTCTATATTTTGATGGGCTTCTGTATGCCCTGAAACAAGATGAGAACTACTACCACCATTCCCATATTTATTAATTCCACTGATGATAGCTTTTTTAATTGAGCTGTTTTGAGATAAGCCTAAATAATCGTTACTAGCAAAATTAATTAACCAACGTCCATTTATTTTAATTTGATTTTTTTTTCTACCACTAACTACGACTCTTTTTCTGAGAAGTGATCTTTTTTTTAAATCTTTTAGAGAGGAGTCAATTTCGTCCAGCAAAATCATTTATATAGGCTTTATATCTAAACGCTTAAATAATTGCTGATCTTTTTCA
>ERZ1049444.3214-NODE-3214-length-10014-cov-3.944171_pt1 | contig 10014 bp, 9 predicted proteins | sample MGYA00383101_ERZ1049444 | MGnify/ENA primary metagenome ERZ1049444 (study PRJEB29581, sample SAMEA5548371) | metagenome | biome: marine; feature: coastal; material: water | depth 50 m | study: Short-term variability in the microbial, nano- and picoplankton...
ACATTCCGCACTGCGGCCGAATTGTTCTTCTCCGTCACAGTTTGGAGTGCTAGCCAGCCAGGGATAGCATTCACTTCAAGGATCCATATTGAGCCATCGTTTCCTAGCATTAAATCAACACCTGCAATTTTCACACCGAGTGCCTGCGCAGCAGAACGAGCAAGTTGGACCCATTCTACCGGCGGAGTAAATGGTTCTGCTCGACCGCCTTGTGAAATGTTTGTTCGCCACTCTCCGTCTGTTGCGATTCGTTTCATTGCGTATGCCTCAGAGCCAATGATTAGAATGCGTACGTCCCACCCTTCGTTGGCAATGTGTCTCTGAGCAACGCAGACCCCCGTTTTTAAGAAAAAAGAGGGTAATTGTGTTGTGGTATTTCGGAATTGAACGAGTCCTTGTCCGTTCGATCCAAAAATTGGCTTCAGCACGACGTTGCCATCGTATTCTTCTGTAATGCGCTGAAGGTCAGCGTGTGATTGAATAATCGCAGTTGGAGGTACTGGTATGCCGGCATCTAAGAGTCGTGTTACCGTCAAATATTTGTCGATGGCAGCTTCCAGTGATTTTGGATGGTTTAGTACAATTTTTCCAGCTTCAGATATGCGCGCAAGAATATCCATACGACTAATCACTTGCTCGAGAGTTCCTGAGGGCATGTTGCGGACTAATACGGCATTCGCCTGATAGAGACATTCTGGCCAGAAGCGTTCTCCGTGATCATCAGCCGAGCCTCCTAGTGTTCTCCAGTCGACAACGACGCCCAAGATATTTTCGTGGGAACACGCTTTAAGCATCTCGGCCACATGCCAGCTTGATATTGATCCGAGTATCGCGAGTGACGAAAGCATTGCGAGGTCAATGAGTAGCGGAGAAAGATATTTCTACGATGTCGGGTGAGGTCGATCCGAAACGATGATGGCGACCAGAATCAAGATTTTTGAATTCAAGGACTGCCGGTGCAAAAAGAGCTGGGTCGAGTGCATAAAAGTCTTGATTTACTTGTTCGAAAAGTTCCGAAAATAACCTGCCGTGGAGATCCGAGCAGCAGCTCACAGCCTTCGGTCCAATGTCTTCCAGGCTGCGATCGTCGCCAGTCACTTCAAGTTGGACAGCACCACCGTAGAGAATGGAATCATTTGTGCAGCCAAGAGCAATGAGTGCATCTTGTGTTTTAGGGGGAAGTGGTGCAATCGCACTGCCCCGAACAATTCGTTCTAAATTAAATCCACATTCGTGAAGCTGGTGAAGCGATGTCTCTAGTGATCGAGCTACGATCTGGACTATTCCAGCAGGACTTTCTGTTGCGGCAACAAGTAGAGTTATCGCGTGAGTCGGAAGTCTCGTGAGGGCAGCGAGTTCCTGGCAGACAGTTTCCGGCGGCATTCTGCTTGTCTCAAGTAAGCCGATTGTCATACCTGGTCGTTCCCGTCGCCCAATGGTTTCATAAATTTTTTCTTTGCCAATAACGGCACGGATTGGACCACTCGCCATTGCCCTGTAATTTTTGTGGTCAATTTTCCAGCCGGCGTACTGAGAAGCAAGGCATGCCGATACAGGGTCGTCAGAATGTACCTGAACCAGTGGCCATGGGCACTTCGACCAGAGGTCTGGTAAAACTTCAAGTTCTTGCCTGTTGCCGATTGTCACTTTTCCACGCCCACCCATCGCAATTTCAGCCATGATGACACCAAGTTCTGACGATCCACCTGCTCGCACACCGCAATCGATGATTCGTATGCCAGAACAATTGGTAATGTCTGCCTGATACCGCTCAGGATTTCCGAGAAGTTCATGAAGGCGTGACGCAGCCCCATCGTTTAGTGACACTTTCGTCGTCGGCGTACTAGGTATTGTTGTTTCTGTATTATGCAACGACTGATGATATGTTTGAGAGAGTTTGGTGATAACGGGTACCCAATAATCTATACAGCAATATTTATCTCGACTTTGTGGTGATCAAGGGATTATCTTGGTATGTTTCCGTTCAATTCGCAATTCGATTTTAAGTAGTGTACACCGAGAGCCCTTGTTTTTTCGGAGATTACTGTGCCTAGCCTTACAGTAGAGAATTACATCAAAGTTATTTATCAGATTTCAGAACAGCAGGATAAGAAGCCTGTGACTACGGGGCAGTTAGCATCTACTCTTGGGGTCGCGCCGGGGACTGTAACCAGCATGCTGAAGACACTTAATACTGCTGGCCTTGCACTGCATACTCCATATGAAGGTGTGTCGCTATCACGAACAGGCCAGGTTTTGGCATTACGGATGATTCGTCGCCATCGGCTCATCGAACAGTTTTTAGTACAAACACTTTCAATGAATTGGGATGAAGTGCACGATGAGGCAGAGCACATGGAACATGCTGTCAGTGATCTGTTAGTCGACAGGATCGACGAATACCTTGGCAAGCCCGAGGTGGATCCTCATGGTGATCCAATTCCTAGAGGAACGACTGAGTCAGATTCGGAGCGCATAAATAAATATCAGCCGTTATCTACGCTTCCAATGGGCGTCAGTTTTCGAGTGACACGCGTTCTTGATCAATCACCAGTTTTTTTACGCTACCTTGCCGAAACAGGATTAGTTCTTGGATCGAGTGGCCGTGTTGAAGAGACGAAAAGTCCAACGGGTGTGTTTTATGTACGAGTCGATAACGCTATGGTTGCTCTAGCGATTGAGGCTGCAAGCAACCTGCTCGTTGAAGAATTAGCTAGTCCATAACCTTTTCCCAGATTGCCGATTGCCCAAGGCATTCGTCCACTTCAAGGCGAATGAACCCGGGTTGTCTGAAGCCGTTTTGTGTCAGAAGCTTCAGTAATTCCATACCAATCCACTCTGCAAGTAGTTCGGCAGTGGTGTTGACGAGTGGCAGGAGTCTGCATTCATCGGCCGGAAATATCCAGCGTCGTTTTTCAAACGTTACAAGAACCTCTTCGCGACCTGCATGTGTTTGTTGAGTTACGTGAAGAAAAGGATTTTTTGTTGGTAGGAGGAAACTATGATCAAGTCGAGCAATAATTTCTGAAAGGGTGTCACGTAGAAAAATGAAATCAATGACCATTCCATGGTTGTCAGGAACACCTGAGGCGGAGCATGCTACCGTCCAATTGTGTCCGTGTATGGCCTCGCAAAGGTCGTCTTTAAGGGTAATAAAGTGGCCAGCTGAAAAAACATGGACTGCTTTTTTTAATGATACGGAAAAGTTTTCTGTCATTTTACGATTTAGTTATTAAAAGAGTTCATGGAAACATGAGTTCCATAGATGGACGTATAATGCAGCAGCAACAAGATCCGCAGTAGTGCCGGGATTTATACGGCAGGGGTGCCGAAGACGCCAGTCAAATGCCTCGATAGCGGAGAAACGATCTTGTTCCGGTAACCTAAGCAATGAAGCAGCTTCTGAGGAAACCCGAAGGGATTCCTGTCTCCCATGACGACGGGTTATGAGGGAGTCTGGGGTGCGAGCAAGTTGGGCTAAAGCGGTGTTGACAATAGACTGTTCCCAGGTTGCTGCACGAGTTTCGTAGTTTTGCAGATCAGAGACCGCGTTGTCCCATAAGGACTGATAGCCAAAGCCCCAGAGAGCAGCGATGCTATCTTGCGGTTCTGTTGTGGCGGCATACCGCATTGCTTCCCGGATTGATTGCGGAGGTGCGTTTTGAATGTCGTATCTATTGCGTTGGCCCAGTGATTCAGCAGTTGCTTGTTTGATCGCAGTGTAAATGTCACGTGCGTCCTGTGCATCACATTTATTGATTGCAGTGTCAGGATCATTTGCTGATAAAGGAACATTTGGTGATGTGCTTCCTACGACAAGAGGTGCTATTGCAATGATAATTCCTAAGTTTGCATTTGAACGAGTTGTTGATTGTGATTGAGTGACCGCATCCCGAATTGTTTTGCCTAACGGAGTAGTTGCGGCCTTATCCAAGATGGGCACTATAGCTATCGCTGCATTGCAAAGCTCGTCGTAGGAAAGATCTTCAAAACTTTTCCTCGGACTGACATTGCCAGGTTTACGTGCAGTTGCCTCCAAGATACTTGCTATGGCTGCACACCAGCCGGGAGTTAGGCGGGAAGGCCGAGGCAGTAGTTCCCTACTGACTGCCATAGCCGCTTCCAGAAGTGTCGAATTGGCAGGTATTTCGGGCATTTCGAAGGAGTTTTTAGCCACACAGGCGTTTGGAATATGAAAGAATTAGGGTGTGTATAGAAAAGTTTGTAATCCGGTTGTCGGGTCGACTGCTGTTGGCAGTTTAATTTATGCAAAAGAGCGAGTATGAATCGCTCGAAAGGATAGCGACGTTGGCTGAAGAATCCACAAAGAAGATTGGACCAGAAGCGTTCATTAATCGCGAATTGAGTTGGCTTGAATTCAACCTAAGAGTTCTGGAAGAAGCTGAAAACGAAGAGAATCCGCTCCTTGAGCGCATGAAATTTCTTGCAATTTTTAGCTCAAATCTAGACGAGTTTTTCATGGTTCGTGTAGCCGGTATTCGAGAACAAGCGTTTGGTGATGGCGCACCTCAGGACTTTGCTGCTGATGGTTTAACTGCTAGTGAGCAGCTGCGTGCCATAGCGCACCGCACGCAGGAACTTGTGGCCAGGCAGTATCGATGCCTTCGGGAGATTATTGGCCCAGCTATGCAAGAGGCCGGATTTAAACTTTTACGAGATACGGAACTCACAAAAGAGCAAAGAGAGTATGTTGATCGATTCTTTCATGAGCGAGCGTTACCGATCCTTACCCCAATGGCTTGTGATCCCGCTCATCCATCACCTCGGTACCATAATCGTGGCCTCTACCTCGGCACTATGCTCGAACATGAAGAAGGCCTTGGGCCAAAGCAGTTGTTTGCTGTTGTGCAAGTTCCTCAAGTTTTGCCACGAGTGATTCTATTACCAGATGAAAATCCAGACACTGTTTGTTTCGTACTGTTAGAAGAATTGGTTGCAGCACGGTTGCCAGAATTGTTTGGTGGATTTTCAGTTAAGTCGTGGACAACCTTTCGTATTACACGTGACTGCGACCAGGAACTTCTTGAGCAAGAATCAGATGACATGCTTCGGCTTATCGAAGAGCGACTCAAGGAAAGGCAGCGGGGGCAAGCTGTTCGGTTAGAGATTGCAGCAAAGGCTGACGAGTCAATTGCCCAGCGAATTATTGATGATGAGGATTTGAGGTCGAATAGTCAGGAGCCAGGTGTTACGACGTATAATGAGGTCTATCGCATTGACGGACCACTTGATCTCACTGGCCTCTGGGAGCTTTACAAACTTTCAGGTTTTGAGAAGTTTCATGATAAGCCACATACGCCAAGAAGACCTGCTGCATTCCGTCAGCAGCGTGACATCTTTTCGACCGTGGCTCGTGAAGACGTCTTAGTTCATCATCCGTATGAATCATTTGACCCAGTTGTTGATTTTGTCACGTCAGCGGCAAGGGACCCGAGGGTTTTGGCAATCAAGCAGACCCTTTATCGCACCAGTGGTGATTCACCAATTATTCGAGCCCTCATGGATGCCGCAGAAGCCGGTAAACACGTTACAGCGCTCGTGGAACTTAAGGCACGATTTGATGAGGCAAACAATGTGAGCTGGGCGAGGCAACTAGAGAGAGCTGGGGTTCACGTTGTTTTTGGTTTTCTTGACCTCAAAACACATTGCAAGGTTTCGCTTGTCATCCGGAATGAGCGTGAAGGACTCAAGCGATACGTTCATCTTGGAACCGGGAATTACAATCCAGCGACAGCAACTTCATATACTGACCTAGGATTGTTTACGGCAGATATTGAAATTGCAGAAGATGCTTCTGCTCTCTTCAATTTGCTGACAGGGTATTCGCAGGGGCATTCTTGGAAAAAGCTCATTGTTGCTCCGAATGATCTGCACAGCCGAACACTCGAATTAATTGCTTCTCAGAAAGCCCTTGCTTGTGCCGGTAAGCCATCAAAAATTTTTGCAAAAGTAAATTCATTAGCTGACCATCAGATCATTGAATCTTTATATGAAGCAAGCCAGGCGGGCGTGCCAATAGAGATTCTATCCCGTGGAATTTGTTGCTTACGTCCGGGTGTTATTGGATTAAGCGAGAATATCCAAGTTCGGAGTATCGTTGATCGGTTTCTTGAGCATAGTCGGATATTTGTATTTGGTGACGGAGCAGATGCTGAAGTGTATCTGGGTAGCGCAGACTGGATGCCTCGAAACTTCTTCAGGAGAGTTGAAGTCATGTTCCCAGTGCTTGCAGGGCCACTCAAGGATCGCGTGCTCACGAGTATTGTGCCGACATATATGGCTGATAACACACGGGCAAGGAAGTTGCGACCAGACGGCGCTTATGTACACGATGTTCGGGCAAGAAACCAGAGTAAGATTCGCAGTCAGATTGCATTTATGGAGGAGGCTACAGCAGCGAATGAAACGATTACGAAACTTCCAAACAATGCAGGTGGTGCGGAGAAAAAACAATCGCCGACCTCCTCACGAGTGGGCGGTGCGTCCCGCAGTGCTGTGCCGCAGCCGCAGAACCGTTCGAGGTCGAGGAAGAGGCGATCATAAGCTAGACGTTTTTTCAGAGTCCGGTAATCTATTCCGTAGAGTTTGCAAGAGTTCCCGAGAGCACAGGTGAGAAATCGAATGGCGGATGATCATTATCAAATACTGGGTGTTTCTCGCACGGCGACATCTGATGATATTCAGAAAGCATATCGAGAAATGGCAAGGAAATACCATCCAGATCTGCACCCAGATGACGATGCCGCAAAAGAGCAGTTTAAAAAAGTTCAGACAGCTTTTGATGTACTCAATGATCCAAGTAAGAGGGAGATGTACGATCGGTACGGAAGCTCCTTCGAAGGCGTCGGAGCTGGTGGAGGCGGCGGCTGGTCACCGCAGGGGCAGTCTGGTGGATTTCAGTCCGGTGGAGAGGTAGATTTAGAAAGCCTTTTCGGTGGTGGTGGGTTTGCTGATTTATTTGGTGGCGGAAAGCGGCGTTCAAGCCGGACGAGACGTAATCCGCGAACGCCGGGAGAGGACATCACGGCAAATATTCGTATTCCATTTCAGTTAGCAATCGATGGTGGAAAAACTGAGGTGCGATTTGAGCGGGATGGTAAACATGAGACCCTAAGCATCACCATTCCACAAGGACTTCCTGATGGTTCTCGTATGCGTTTACGTGGGCAGGGAAGGCCGGGCCATGGCGGTGGAGTGGCTGGTGATCTTCTTCTTGACGTGGGTGTTGAACAGCACTCGGTGTATCACCGTGAAGGAGATACACTTGCAGTAAGTTTGCCTATTTCTCTTTCAGAAGCTTTAGAAGGAGCAAAAGTTGATCTACCAACTCCATGGGGAACGATCAGTTTGAGAATACCGGCAGGAACGTCCTCTGGAAAAAAATTGCGGGCTGGCGGAATGGGAGTTCGCCACGCAAACGGTTCTAAGGGCGATCTGATTGCAGAAGTGCAGATTGTATTACCGACGTCAGGTGATGAGGCGGCATCAAAAACACTTTTGGAGTCAGCAAAGGTAGTCGAAGCGAGCATGCACGATGATCCACGGGCTACTATCAAGTGGTAATAACACCAGAGACAAACTTTCGTTTTCCCAGGAAGCTACGATTACTCCGTACTGTAGACTTTCATCGTGTTTATAAACAGCGGCAGTCAGTTGCGAGTGGACCGCTTATAATTTACGGTGCACAGCAGGCTATGAGTCTGGCTTATCCTCGTATTGGTATCTCAGTCTCTCGCCGAGTTGGAAATGCTGTTGTTAGAAATCAGTGGAAAAGAAGGCTTCGGGAGGCTTTTCGGCAAGTACGATTTCAAGTTGTAGAAAATAATATTGATGTCATAGTGGTTGTTCGGGCTACCGGAAAACCTGCGACCGGTCAAAAAGCAATGCAGGATATGGAACGCGATCTCGTAGCGTTGATAAGGCGAGTCATATCAAAAATTCGTGCCTCGCATAGAGGGCAGGCGACGTGCTAAGCATTTATTATGCGTTAACGTTTTGAAAGCGACGGCAATGTACCAAGTACTTCATTCTTGTGTTTGTTGGTCAGTCAGTGTTTTCAGTCGTGCTGTAGGTAAATGTCTCATTGCTTTAGTTAGGGTGTACCAAGTTGTGATAAGTCCATTGCTCGGGAATCATTGCCGATTTCAACCAAGCTGTAGCCGGTATTTTCAGGAATCTGTCATAAAGTACGGGCCTCTCCACGGGACATGGAAGGGAATTATTCGTATTTGCCGATGTCATCCATGGAATCGTGGAGGCTACGATCCACCTTAAGCGATGACCGAAGACTGGTGTAACCAATTGACGACAGGTGCATTGGCTTTCGGAAAAGTGCACAGTTCAAGTTCAGCACGAGACAGCCACTCGAATGGTTGAAGAGGTTTCTGGCTTTTAGAAGATTTCAGGCTTCCTACGAAAAAATCTATTTCGAATCCCTCTTCATCAGTGAGCGTGCTAGCGAGTAGTCGCTCAATGCAGACGGCGAGTCCCGTTTCCTCAAGACATTCACGTATTGCTGCTTTTGTCCCAGATTCATTTTGTTCAATCTTCCCGCCAGGGAACTCATGAAGTCCCTTTGCGGACAGGGCGTTATTTGCACGCCTGCCTACAAGTACTCGTTGTTTGTGGATAATAAGTACAGCGACGATACGAGTTGTTGTAGACACTTCGAGCGGATCATTCTTGTTTCGGAACGAGGTCGAGCAATCGGCCTGGTGATCCCATGATGTTATATCCCGCATCAACGTGAAGAATTTCGCCGGTTATACCGAGCGAGTCACGTGACGCAAGCCAAGCACCAGATTTCCCAACCTCTTCATGGGTGATATTTCGTCCCATTGGGGACATGTGCTGATATAAGCCGAGCATATCTTCGACACCAGCACCACGGCCTGCGAGAGTGCGCAGGGGGCCCGCGCTGATTGCATTTACACGAACACCCTGAGGACCAAGGTCAAACGCCATATATTTCACGCAGGCATCGAGAGTTGCTTTGCACACACCCATGATGTTGTACCCGGGCACAACTTTCTCACCACCAAAATAGGTGAGAGTGAGGATTGAAGCATTTTGAGCGAGTATTTCTCGAGATAGTCGACCAACAGCAAGCAGGCTGTACGCACTTGTTTCCATTGCGAGGCGGAAACCGTCTCGACTACAGTTTGTGGTTTCGCCTTTGAGATCTGCCAATGGGGCGTATGCTATGGAGTGAATCAGGAAATCAATAGTGCCGAACTCTTCTTGTGTTTTCTTCATGACGGCTTCTATTTGCTCGTCACTCGACACATCCATTGGCACTAGAAATTTTGCATTCGGCTCATTATCAGTGAGCAACGCAACGCGTCGACGATTACGTTGACGTTGGTCATCTGGCCTGTCTGGGAGATGACTAAAGCCAATCGAGGCACCCTCGGCAAGTAATTCTTTTGCGATTGCCCAAGCGATAGAGTGATCATTCGCCACGCCAAGGACAAGGCCCTTCATTCCATCATACCGGCCCATGTAAAAGTCTCCGTTTGAATAGTGTCTGATGTTGACGAATGTAACTGCTTCTATCAATACACTCAATGTGGGATTGAGAACCTAAGAAAGTTTCGCTTTTCGAGAGAGAGGGCCGCCCCTTGCCACTCGGTCAGACGACAGGTAAATTTTGTCAAGATGCCCCGTTAGCTCAATTGGTTAGAGCATCTGACTCTTAATCAGAGGGTTCCAGGTTCGAGTCCTGGACGGGGTACTCATCTCTCGAAACCCATCGATTCCTAAGGGAATGCGTTAAAGGGCTCTGCGTGATTTCGCTAGATTGTCTTCCTCCGAGCCCGTAGCCAATGGGTTGCTCGGTATTCCTCAGGTAGAGATATTGGGCAAACGTGCGGTTCACGAAAATGAATTGCTGTCACCTCTTTGCACCTGTTCCCGCTGACAGGAATGTCAGAAAATCCAGTTCGGATTGTATGGAACGCCTTGCGGAACAATCAGTTCGTCATCAGAAATTAT
>ERZ1049444.3217-NODE-3217-length-10008-cov-4.650357_pt1 | contig 10008 bp, 8 predicted proteins | sample MGYA00383101_ERZ1049444 | MGnify/ENA primary metagenome ERZ1049444 (study PRJEB29581, sample SAMEA5548371) | metagenome | biome: marine; feature: coastal; material: water | depth 50 m | study: Short-term variability in the microbial, nano- and picoplankton...
CTAGTTGGTATTTTAAATTCTTTTTTTGTTAGCTTGATCTTTGACTTGGTATAAGGCAATTTATAAAAATCAGCGCCAAACTTACTACTAAAATTCTCAAGTTTATCCAATGCATTTTCTGATTCAAAAATTGAAGCATATAACTCCATCGCAGAAAAAGCTGAATAAATACCTGCGCATCCACAACTACTTTCTTTTTGATGTCTAAAATGTGGTGCGCTATCAGTACCTAAGAAAAATTTATGAGATCCTGATATAGCTGCTTTTATAATTGCTAAACGATCCTCTAATCTTTTTAATATTGGTAAGCAATAATGATGTGGCTTAATTCCATTAGATAGCAAATCGTTTCTATCTAAAAGCATGTGTTGCGGTGTAATTGTTGCACACATTTTATCTCCTGAATCACAAACAAACTCTACCGCTTCTTTTGAAGAAATATGTTCAAATATAATTCTAAGACTAGGAAAATTACTGTGTATTTGTCTTAAATTTCTATCAATAAATACTTTCTCTCTATCAAAAATATCTATATTTTTATCATTAGACTCAGCATGAATCAATAAAGGTACATCAAATTTTTGCATTAATTCAAAAATATTAAAACACTCTTCAATTGCATCAATTCCATCATTTGAGTTAGTAGTAACACCTGATGGATATAATTTAATACCGTGAATAAATTTAGAATCACTTACTTTCTTTATTTCATCACTATTTAATGTGTTATTAAAAAAAAGTGTCATCAATGGTTCAAAGTTTGAATTAATAGTATTTTTTTTAATCTCTTGATAATATATTTCAGCTTGATTAACGCTTTTAATAGGATCTTGTAAATTCGGCATAACAATCGCTCTAGCAAATTGCTTTATAGTATCTTTAATAACATGTTTGAGAATATCTCCTTCACGAAGATGAAGATGCATATCATCAGGCTTTGTAATAATTAATTCAGTCATTTTTTTAATTCCAATGCTTGATTATAAACTTCCTTTTTATTTTTTTTAAAAATTGTAGAAATAAGTTTTACTGATTGATTTAAAGGTAGCTCCTTCATCATTAACTCTAAAGCTTCATTAATAGATAAAGTTTTAATATTTTCAATCTGACTTGATTCTCCACTAAAAATAATAACAAATTCCCCTTTCTGCTCTTCTGGATAATTTTCCAGTCTTTCTATTATAGATGTAACCTTATCTTTATAAATTGTTTCATATATTTTAGTTAACTCTCTTGCAATAAATAGCTCATAAGTAGGGCCAAAAATATTCTGTACTAAAAATAATGTTTTTAAAATTCTATGTGGTGATTCAAAAATAATTGTCGGTAAATCTTGATTATATATTTGCTCTAGTACTTTTTTACATTTTCCTGATGTATTAGGAAGAAAACCATAAAATTTAAATTGAGTTGTCTGAATTCCCGATACCGAAAAAGCAGTAGTAAGAGAAGATGGGCCGGGTATTGGAGAAACTTTAATGCCTGATTTTAAAGCTTGAGCTACCAAAAAAGCTCCTGGGTCACTTATACCAGGAGTTCCTGCATCTGATGTAAATGCAATCGACTTACCATTTGAAAGTTCATTTATTAAAAAATCAGTCTTATTTTTTTCACTATATTGATGCAAAGATATTAATTTTTTATTAATACTAAAATGAGTTAATAATCTATTAGTTTTTCTAGTATCCTCACAAGCAACTATATCAACCTTTTTTAAAATCTCTATAGCTCTCAAAGTAATATCTTCGAGATTACCAATAGGTGTTGCAACAAGATATAAACATGTTTTCATAAAAATATATTTATAGATTTAATCAATTTAGTTTCTAAAAAAATTATTTAGTTATATAATTATTATTAATGAAATCATACAAGCTTTTCATACTTTTTATTTTATTTATCACTCAATTGATCGGATGTGCTCCATCAACAATCACAGCAATACCTTTATCAATTGCGGATAGAAGATCAACCGAGGCGCAAATCTCTGATAATTCAATATTCTTAGCTTCATGGAGTCCGGTTCAAGAAATTGCTGAAAATGCAAAACAAAAATTGCATTTTAATATTGTGTCTTATAATCAAGCTATTCTTATAGTAGGAGAAGTTCCGAGTGAAGATGTAAAAAATAAAATTACAGAGGTGCTTCTAAAAATTAAAGATGTAAAAACAGTGCATAATAAAATGATTATTGGTAAAGCTTGCTCTCTAAAACAACGTGCTAAAGATACTGTAACAACAACTAATGTTAAAACAAGATTATTTTTAGAATTAAAAAACGAAGTACATCCATTACATGTCAAGATTATGACTGAAAATGATATTGTATACTTACTTGGTATAGTTAATGATAAAGAAGCTGACGAGGCAATTAAAATTGCTAAATCATCAAAAGGTGTTAAATTGGTAGTCCCTATGTTTGAATTAGATGAAAGTGTAAAAAATAATTATTGATTATAATTTTTTTATGCATTATCATTCAATTTCAAGCAATACATCAATAAACCAAATACCATAATTTCAATTAAAAAATTTAAAAGTAAACCAAAATAATTATGAGTAATAATATTTCTCATCTAACTGATGAAACATTTGAAAAAGAAGTGCTGGAATCAAATATGCCCGTATTAGTAGATTACTGGGCAGAGTGGTGTGGTCCTTGTAAAATGATAGCGCCTATTCTAGATTCCCTAACAAATGAATATGATGGAAAATTAAAAATATCTAAAATCAATATTGATGATAACCAAAAAACCCCTCAAAAATATGGAGTTCGTGGAATACCAACACTAATGATTTTTAAAAATGGAAATGTTGAAGCTACCAAAGTTGGTGCTTTATCAAAATCTCAATTAACTGATTTTATTAATAGTAATTTATAAAAAATATGCATATATCTGATTTAAAACACTTATCTGTCGCTGAAATTGTAGATTTAGCAATCGCTGATAAAATTGAAAATACAGGAAGAATGCGCAAACAAGATCTTATATTTGCACTTCTTAAAAATAAAGCAAAAAATGGCGATAAATTATTTGGAGATGGAACATTAGAAGTTCTTCAAGATGGTTTTGGATTTTTAAGATCGCCTGAAGCATCTTATTTAGCTGGCCCAGATGATATTTACGTATCACCATCTCAAATAAGACGTTTTAATCTACACACTGGAGATACTATTGAAGGTGAGATTAGAACCCCAAAAGATAGTGAACGTTATTTTGCATTAGTTAAAGTAGACAAAGTTAACAATGATGCCCCAGAAAATACAAAGAATAAGATTTTATTTGAAAATCTTACCCCTTTATTTCCAACTGAACCGCTAACTCTTGAAAGAGATAAAGGAGGAGAAGAAAATAATACAAGTCGTGTTATAGATATGATATCCCCTATAGGAAAAGGTCAACGCGGTTTAATTGTCGCTAGTCCAAAAAGTGGTAAAACTGTTATGTTACAAAATATTGCTCATGCAATAACTGCCAATCATCCAGATGTTTCTTTGATAGTCTTATTAATTGATGAAAGACCTGAAGAGGTTACTGAGATGACTCGTTCTGTTAAAGGTGAAGTTGTAGCATCAACTTTTGATGAGCCAGCAACAAGACATGTCCAAGTTGCCGATATGGTTCTTGAAAAAGCAAAAAGATTAATCGAGCATAAAAAAGATGTTGTTATTCTTTTAGATTCTATTACACGACTTGCTAGAGCTTATAACACTGTAATACCTTCCTCTGGTAAAGTTCTTACTGGTGGTGTCGATGCGAATGCTCTTCAAAAACCTAAACGTTTTTTTGGAGCGGCGAGAAATATAGAAGAAGGAGGATCTTTAACAATATTAGCTACAGCACTAGTTGATACAGGATCCCGAATGGATGATGTGATATATGAAGAATTTAAAGGTACAGGTAATATGGAAATTCATCTAGATCGTAAAATGGCTGAAAAAAGAACATACCCAGCAATTAATGTAAATAAATCAGGTACTCGTCGAGAAGAATTATTGATACCTCAAGATATTCTTCAAAAGATTTGGGTTTTACGTAAATTGCTTTATCCAATGGAAGATTTAGAAGCAATGGAGTTTTTATTAGATAAAGTAAAATCAACAAAAAATAATGATGACTTTTTTAATAGTATGAGAAAGTAAAATTACAATAAATGATTGATTTTTTTAGAAATATCAATGATAATTCACTACTTAAAATTATAACAATATAAATTAATTATGAAAAAAGATACACATCCTAATTATCCAGAAGTTAATGTAACCTGTAGTTGTGGCAATAAATTTAAAACTCAATCAACTATTGCTAAAGATATGGCTATTGAAGTATGTGCAAAATGCCATCCTTTTTACACAGGAAAACAAAAAATTCTTGATACAGCAGGTAGAGTTGAAAAATTTAAGCAAAAATATGGGATGTAAAATTAATTACTTTAATTAATAAAAAAAGCAGCTTAGCTGCTTTTTTTTGTTTATGATGTATTAATATGAAATTTGACCTTGAACATGACTGGCAAGGAAATATGTCAACACCTAGAAAAAATCTAGGTGAAAAAACAAAATTACATTTGTTTTTTATACTGTCCTTAATTTTTCTTTTGACTGGTTTAATCGGACACGAGCCTTGGCGGCCTCTTGAATCAACTTCAATTAGTATTATTTTAGATATCATTCAAAATAATCAAATTATTCTTCCAATGGCAGCAAGTGAAGATTTTATAACGCATCCTCCCTTATATTCTTATGTTGCAGCAGCATTTGGAAAACTTTTTTCACCAATACTTCCATTACATGATGCTGCTAGACTATCAAATATTTTTTGGTTATCTCTAACTTTAATAAGTCTTGGATTAATAACAAGAGAATTATGGGGGCAAGGTTTTGGTCGTCAAGCTGGCTTAATTTTTATAGGGTCAGTTGGTTTAATACTAAATATTCATAGCTTAATACCTGAAGTAGCAACACTTCTAGGTTACACAATGAGTCTTTATGCTCTCTCATTGTATTTTAGAAGGCCCTTCCGAGCGAGTATGGTTTTTGGTTTTGGTTCAAGTATAGCTTTTTTGTCAGGAGGAACTGCTCCTTTATTAGTTATCCTTCTATCATCTATATTTTTATTAATTTTCAATAATTGGAGAAACAAAAGATATTTTATTTTTATTGGGATATCACTAATTATAATTACCTTAGTAATAAGCCCTTGGTTATATTTATTTAACTATTTAAAACCAGAGCTATTTATTTCTTGGTTAGAATCAGCAAAATTTTCATCTAAATTATTATTTAATTATCATCTTCAAGGAATTTTATGGTTTACTTGGCCAGCTCTTCCATTAGCAATTTGGTTGATTAGCAAAGATTACAAAAAGATCATAAATCAAAAAAAACTACAAATTCCGATTGTTTTCTTAATCGCATTATTAACGATATTGTCTACAATAGGCGAACCAAATCAAACAAACCTTATTCCTTTTACTATTCCATTATCAATCATTGCAGTTGGTGGAATTGATAGATTAAATAGAGGTACTGCAAGTGCTTTAAATTGGTTTGGTATTTTAATTTTTGGATTCATTGGCTTCTTAATTTGGCTAGGTTGGTTTGCAATGATGACTGAAATACCTCAACAAATTTATGAGCGTATGTTTTATCAATCTGCAAATCATGTAGCTGAATTTCAATTCTTTAATTTTTTATTTGCTTTAGTTATAACATTACTATGGTTAGCTTCTATTATTAAATTCAAAATTACTAATCGATCAGTAATATCTAATTGGGCGATAGGGGTTACTATGGTCTGGATTACTTTGATAATGCTTTGGACGCCATTTATTGATAATCGTAAAGATTATAAATTAATTTTTACTGATGTAAAACAACAACTTATGAAAAGTTCAAGTTGTGTTTATGTTAATAATTTATCTGATAGTCAAATAAATTTATTGCATTATTATACTGGCACTAAAGGTACTAATTCTAACTTAGAAAATAAAGCTTGTAGATTAGCTTTAATTTCATTGGCTAAAGAAAAAGAAATACCAGCAGAATATAAATTATGGAGAGAAATTTGGACTGGTAGAAGATTAATTGATAAAAATTATTTTGTTTTATTAGCTAAATAAACCCTTACTCTTTTAAATATTTTTTTATTGCATCGTTAACTATATCATCTAAAAGATTATCTGTTTCCTTAGATGAAGCAACATATTCCACTATTTCTTTTCTCATAACAGGAGGCCAAAATTTTTTTAAATGCGTAGCAACATCTTTTGTTGCTTGTTCTCTATCAGGATAGCTTTTAAAAAAACCCCCGATTTGATTTGCCATAGTAATTAACTGATTTTTTTCCATTGCAGAATTTTACTCTATTATTCTTTCATTATGGCTATAAATTGTATATCTTGATTCTCTAGCAAAACCTACTAAAGTAATTCCCAAATTTTCTGCTAATCTAATTGCTAAGCCAGTAGGTGCAGAAATTGCTACCAAAAGCTTTAAATTTAAGTAAGCTATTTTTTGAACCATTTCATAACTTGCTCTACTTGATGTAATAATAAAAAAATCTTCTTTAATTATATTTTTTAATCCAGCGCCTATTAATTTATCTAATGCTACATGTCTACCAATATCTTCACGAATTATTTTAATATTCCCTTCCTCTGAAAATAAAGCAGAGGCATGCGTTGCCCCAGTTTCTTTTTGTAACATTTGATTATTAGAAAAATTATTTAAAGCTTTTAAAATATTTTCTGATTTAAATTGATGTTTAGATTTTTTTATATCCGGGATTCTTATTGCTTGAGAGAGACTTTCTGCTCCACAAAGACCGCATCCAGTTCTACCAGTTAGATTTCTTCTTATCTCTTTTAATTTTGAAAAAGACTCTGCAGATATTTTAATATTTAATTCAATTCCATTGTTTTGTTTTTCTATTTGAACAGAATATATATCAGATATTTCATTTACAATTCCTTCTGTTATAGAAAAACCTACTGCAAAATCTTCTAAATCTGATGGTGTTCCCATCATTACAACATGTGATATACCATTATAAATTAAAGCTATAGGTGTTTCTTCAGCAATATTTTCAATTCCCTTTAAATTTAAAGATGTACTTTTGCGAACCTCTGAATGTATTACTGTTTTTTTTGTTTGGATAAATTTAGATTTGCTCACTTAGAATCTAATCGACCTGCGCCTCATTCTTTTTTGCAAACTTAATTTGTTTTTCACTAAATTTTTGATAATTAGTTTGCCATTCTGATGGTTGTGTAACTTTAGTGACTTGGACTGCAGTAACTTTAAATTCTGGGCAATTAGTTGCCCAATCCGAATTATCAGTTGTTATAACATTTGCTCCAGAAACTGGATGATGAAATGTTGTATACACAACTCCAGGTTGAACACGTTCAGTTATTTCTGCTCTAAGAACGGTATCTCCAGCTCGACTAGTAATACCAACCCAATCACCCTCATTTATACCTTTTTCTTCTGCATCATGTGGATGAATTTCAATTCTATCTTCATCATGCCATGTAACATTTTTTGTTCTTCTTGTTTGAGCGCCAACATTATAGTGCGTTAAAATACGACCAGTAGTTAATATCAAAGGAAATTTTTTATTTACTTTTTCTGAAGTTGGAATATATTCAGTTATGAAAAATTTACCTTTTCCTCTAACAAATTCTTCAACATGCATTGTTGGAGTACCTTCTATATGATCTTCATTACAAGGCCACTGAATACTACCTAATTTATCTAATTTCTCATAATTAACTCCTTTAAATTGAGGAGTTAATTGTGCAATTTCATCCATAATTTCACTAGCATGCTTATAATCCATTGGATAGCCCAAAGCATTCGCAAGCATTTGAGTAATTTGCCAATCTTCATAACCATTTTTTGGTTCCATAACCTTTCTAACACGAGAAATTCTTCTCTCAGCATTTGTAAATGTCCCATTTTTTTCTAAGAAAGATGAGCCAGGTAAAAATACATGGGCATACATGGCAGTTTCATTTAAAAATAAATCTTGAACAATTACACATTCCATTGATTTAAGAGCATGTGTTACATGTTGCGTATTAGGATCTGATTGTGCTATATCTTCTCCCTCACAATAAACTGATTTAAAATTACCAGAAATCGCACTATCAAGCATATTAGGTATCCTTAAACCTGGTTCATCATATAATTTTTTATCCCAAGCATTTTCAAATAATTCTCGAGTATTAACATCTGAAATATGTCTATAGCCTGGTAATTCATGAGGAAATGAACCCATATCACACGCACCTTGAACATTATTTTGACCACGCAATGGATTGATACCAACCCCTGCCCTTCCAATATTTCCTGTAGCCATTGCAAGATTAGCAATTCCCATAACCATTGTTGAGCCTTGACTATGTTCAGTTACACCAAGTCCATAATAAATAGCTCCATTATCTACTTGAGCAAATAATCTTGCAGCTTGTCTAACTAATTCAGCAGGAATACCTGTCTCAGATTCTAAAAATTCTGGAGAATTTTTCTTTTCTGAAATAAAATCTTTCCAATAATTAAATGCTTCGGATTCACACCTTTGTTTAATAAATTCTTCATCTATTAATTTTTCAGTTACAACAACATGCGCTATTGAATTTATTGTTGCTACATTAGTACCTGGCCTAAGTTTAAGGTGAAAATCTGCCTTAAGATGTGGTGTATTTTTAACTAAATCTATCTCTCTTGGATCAACTACAATTAATTTTGCACCTTCTCTCAATCTTCGCTTCATTTGAGAAGCAAATACTGGATGACCATCTGTTGGATTTGCTCCAATAACCATAATAACATCTGACTTCATAACAGAATCAAAGTTTTGAGTTCCTGAAGACTCACCCAATGTTTGTTTTAATCCATAACCTGTAGGTGAATGGCAGACCCTAGCACATGTATCAATATTATTATTTCCATATGCTACTCTTACAATTTTTTGCATCAAATAAGTTTCTTCATTTGTACATCTTGATGAAGAAATTGCACCTACTGAATCAAATCCATGTTTTTTTTGTATTCTTTTTATTTCAGAAGCTGCATAATTAATTGCTTCTTTCCAAGAAACTTTTTTCCATGGGTCTTTAATACTTTTTCTGATCATTGGAGTTGTAATTCTATCTTTATGAGTTGTATATCCCCAAGCAAATCTACCTTTTACACATGAATGCCCATGATTTGCCCCACCATCTTTATTCGGAGTCATTCTAACTACTTCTTCTCCCTGCATCTCAGCATTAAAAGAACAACCAACTCCACAATAAGCACAGGTAGTAATAACCGATCTCTCTGGCTGTCCATTATCAATAATACTTTTTTCTACAAGGGTTGCAGTTGGGCAAGCTTGAACACAAGCGCCACATGAAACGCATTCTGAATCAAGAAAATCTTTATCTCCAGCAGAAACTTTAGATTCAAATCCTCTTCCATCTATTGTTAAAGCAAATGTTCCTTGAGTTTCTTCGCAAGCACGGACACACCTTGAACATACAATGCATTTTGATGGATCAAATGTGAAATATGGATTTGAAGTATCTTTTTCAGAATTTAAGTGGTTTTCTCCTTCATAACCATAACGAACATCCCTAAGTCCAACAGCCCCAGCCATATCTTGTAATTCACAATCACCATTTGTAGCACAAGTTAGACAATCCAACGGATGATCAGATATATATAATTCCATCACTCCTTTTCTAATATCAGCCAATTTTGATGTTTGCGTATGCACCTTTAAATCTTGCTCTACTGGAGTAGTACAAGATGCTGGATAACCTTTCTTACCGTCTATTTCAACAAGACATAATCGACAAGAACCAAACGGATCTAAACTATCAGTTGCACATAATTTCGGAACACTTACTCCTGCCTCAGAAGCTGCACGCATTATAGATGTTCCTTCAGGAACGGATACTTTTATTCCATCAATAGTTAGATCAACTAACTTTTCAGATATTTTTTTTGGGGTACCG
>ERZ1049444.3224-NODE-3224-length-9986-cov-5.907059_pt1 | contig 9986 bp, 7 predicted proteins | sample MGYA00383101_ERZ1049444 | MGnify/ENA primary metagenome ERZ1049444 (study PRJEB29581, sample SAMEA5548371) | metagenome | biome: marine; feature: coastal; material: water | depth 50 m | study: Short-term variability in the microbial, nano- and picoplankton dynamics...
AGTTTTTGACTTCAGGTGAACCTTCGGTTAAAGTTCCAGTTTTATCAAAAACAAGGTCAGTAACACTTTCTAATGTTTCAAACTGGACTCCGCTTCTAAAAAGAATTTTACGTTTTGTCGCTGCGGAAAGTCCGCTCAAGACTGCAATCGGTGTTGCCAGTGAAAGTGCGCAGGGGCAGGCAATTATCAGCACAGCAACTCCGTGCACTAGAGCGGATTCTAGAGATCCGTATTGCTGAAAATTCCAGCTGAAAGTCAGCAATGCAGTTAAGCTGACTCCGGAGACAAAATATTTTGCGAGCAGATCAGCCAGAACTCTGGTGCGTGGTTTTCTGCTGAGTGCATCATTGATCAGTCTGACAATTCTGGAAAGGGTGGAATCCGCCACTTTTTTTGTCACTTGAAACTGCAGGACACCCTGTTGATTAATACCACCGCTGGTCAGTAATGCACCACATTCTTTTTGCACAGGCAGTGATTCACCTGTCAAGTGTGATTCGTCAACCATTGAGGTGCCGTACAGAACTATGCCATCCGCGGCAACTCGCTCACCTGCTTTTACTTCCAAAATCCAGCCGGGTTCAACGTCTTCAAGCCGAACTGTAGTTTTTGTTTCGTTGTTTTCACTATCTTTGATAATTCTAGTTGCAGAAAATGGAAGCAGATTCTGGAAAAAACTGCTTGCTTCTGAGATTCTACGGATGGAAAGTTTTTCCAGGTATTTTCCTACAGAAAGGAAAGTAATAAACATGGCAACTGCTTCAAAATAAGTATCGCCTGTTCTACTGACTGCAGCATAAATGCTATAGGCATAAATCAGCAGACTGCTGAAAGCTACCTGAAAATCCATTGTCAGTGAATGTTGTCGTATAGCCTGCCATGCGCCTTGAAGAAAAACAGTTCCGGAGTAAAACAAAACCGGTGTTGACAACACAAATCCTGCTAAATTGAATAAATCCCGGTAACGTTGCTCCATGCCGGAAAAATATCCCGCATATTGCGCTATTGCAATCCACATGATGTTCATTGAACAAAAGATCGCAACAACCAGCCGCTTATAACTTTCTGCTTCGTCTTTTTGTTGAGGTTGGTTGAGATCAACTAAGGCTTGAGGCAGACCTTCAAAACCTGATTCCTGTAATGACTCAAGGGCAGATTTGAGCGAGGCTTGCTTTGGGTTCCAGACGAAACGGGCGCGGTGGTTGCTGTAATTTACTTCTGCTTCCACCACACCTGGGATTTTACGCAAAATGGATTCACTGGTATGTACACAACCTGCGCAGCGTAGACCTTTGATCAGGAGCCGTGTTTCAAACAAACCATCTGCTCTTTCTGCAACATAACGTTCACGAAAAGCCGCTGACTCAAAGTCCGGCAAGAGAGTTTTTATGCCTTCCGCAATGTCCACACTTTCATTATTCATTGAATATTTTTGTTGAATTGTGAATCATGGAAAAATCATTTTTCCAGAGAAGCTTTTCTGGCACGTGCGTTTACTCTTCTGGTCTGCGGAGATTTGAAATCTTTTGAAAACGGTATAGTGAGATGTGACTTCCTGATTATGCTCAACTCTGCCAGTTTCACTTCTACATTTAAGATCCAAATTCCGGGTTGTGATAACTCAACCGGCTCTGCGTGATATATACCGTTTCTGTAAACGAGCAAGCCTGCGTCAATATCATCCTGCGTAGTTGCTTCACGGGTTACAAGCAAATGCAGAGAAGCGTCCCTAACTGGCTCCCCGCTGGAGTTCTGCAGTAAAAATGAAAAACTATTTTCGCCGAGTTTTAACTGCTCCGGAAAATGTAGTTTTAAACCTTGCGCATCGAATTCCTCTGACATGAGCTGCAGTTCGTTGATGTTTGCATCGACATAATGATAATCCTGCCGGAAATGATTATCCATTTCTACCGGATAATCCACTGTAGCAATTTTTACAGTCAAAATAATTAAAGCTATAAAGATCAGGAAGACAATTAAAATGCCCCATGCCCAGCCGTTATCAGGTTTCTTTAAGCTGACCGTATCTTTTGCTTCATTCATTGTCATACAGTTTTAAGGCTTCATCTGGACTTCTCCCGCAGCGGGAAACATGAAAAAAGATGAATGTTCGGAAAATATTTTCTCCGGATCATCAGTCGCAAATGCTCTGATTATGAAGTCAAGTGAAGTATTACCTGCCGAATTGTTGACCAGCAATTTTGAAGTGCTGATGATAAGAACTTTTCGTACACGTCCTCCTGCTTTAATTAAAAAAGGTCTGCGCGGTCTTTTGATTGTTAAACCGTTTAGATCTTTAGTAGCTATCGTGAATGTATGAGCTTTGTCATCTATATTTGTGAGCAACAGCACATAGTGATTTTCAACGCTTTTCCCCTCATCTTTCAGCTTATACAATTGAGTTGTGCGGTTTATGTTAAGCAATAGAGTTTCACGGTTACCACCGCTATAGAACAGGATAGCAGAAATTATGACAATTATTGTTGCATAATACCAGACTCTCGGGCGTAATAAGTTCAATTTGAAACCTGCTAACACTTTTTCACTGGTCCAGCTGATCAGGTTCTTTTTTGCTAAACGCTGCATCACCGGCGCACATGCATCCGAACATTCGAGACAAGCAATACAGGCAAGCTGCAGTCCATCACGGATATCAATTTCCGCCGGACAAATACGTACACAGGCCAGACATCCTGTACAATCTCCGCTGCTGTCAACTACGCCCTTCTTGTTGCGGTTGCTTCTGGAACCATCTGTGTTGTCACCTCTTGCTTTGTCATAGATGGCAACCGGTGTGTCTTCGTCAAACAGGACAGTTTGAATACGTGCGTAAGGGCAGACGTAGTGACAAAAATTTTCTCCAAACCAGCTGATATCGATGACCAGAAACAGCGCCAACAAAATCCAGAAAACAAAGAGAAAGCTGTGTTCTTGAGGATGGTTCAGCAGCAGGTAAAAAAATTCCTGAGGTGCCACAAAAAACCAGAGGATGTTGGCGGAAGCAGCAAACATCAAAGGTGTTAAAAGTAGAATACCAAGCAGAAATTTAAAACGTTCCTGCCACTTTTGTAATTTGAGAGGACGTGTCTTAAGGTGAAATTTGCGTAGGCCAAGCAATTTTTCTTGAATAAAATCTCGATAGAGAGTACGGAACATGGTTTGCGGACAGCCCCAGCCGCACCACATTCTGCCACCTAATGAAGTCGCCAGGAAGACAAAAACAAAGGCCAGAATCAAAATCAGCGGTATCAAATAGAGTTCCTGCATATCATAGGAAACACCAAAAAGATGAAACTCCAGATGCAGGAAAGAAAGTAAAAAAACTTGATTCCCGTTAATTTTGATAAATGGAAGAATCAACGCAAAAACGGTGAAAAGTAAAAATGCACGATGCCTAAGTTTGTAATATGGTGTTTTTGAAATCCAGGCACGCAAGCCTGATGCTTCAGTTTCGTGTCTGGATGAATTTGGGAGAACCATGAATTCGCTGATAAAAAGTGTCAGTAATTTTCCGTACTGTTTCCTGTTAAAAACAGGCAAAAGAGACATGTTAGTCTTTTTCATCAGCAGGGATTTATGCTGAACAAGAGGAAGCAGGAAACTGTTAAGCAGAGGCAGGAGTAGAACCGAACATAATCAGCGGTCAACCTGATAGTAGTTGGTAGCATTTTCCTGTTGAATCACTAAAGCCTTGTAACCAAGACCTGCCACAATTCCTACTAAAGTAACCACCAGAATGAGAAATGCAAGCAATCCTTGTAATCCGTACATTGTATGCTCCAGAAAATGTAAAATTATTATTCGTTTAGTTCTGTGCTGACAAAGGCCGCAACAGCGCGATACTGAATTTCACTGAGAGTTCCTTCTTCAGCAAAATTCGGCATGGTACCAATACTACCTTTCTTGCCTAATTGAAGTGTGCGGATCACATCCACATCAGTCGCATAAGTGGTAAGATCTTTGGAGAAATTAGGTATATTACCTGCCGCTCCTTTACCATTTCCTTCAGGTCCATGACAAGACTGACAAACTGCCACAAACACTTTTTGTCCTGAAGCAGGATCTCCATGTTTTGCTGTCCGTCCTGAAAGCTGCATCACATACGCAGCAACATTATTTATATTTCCGTCCAGATTTTCTTTTCCAAACATCGCTTCGATGGCAACTGTCTGGGGTGGCATTTCCGGAATCAGATAACCTAGTCCTTTTGAACCTTTCCGGATGACTCCGGAGATGTGTTTCTCAGTGCCGTATTCCAACAAATTTGCCGCCATACCGTTTTGACCTTCACCTGTATAACCATGACAGGCCACGCATTTTGCGTTGAAAATTGATTCACCCATCGCAATCAGCGTGTTTTTATCCGCGTTTTTCCACGTTTCGTCAAAGTTTTGTTTGTATGTAGAAACTTCCTCATCATACTGATCAGCCTGATTCCAACTCCAAATCGGATAACCGACAAAGATATACCAGAAGAAAAACAAGACCAGTCCGCACATTATCAGGTGCATTCCAACCGGAGTAGGGCTTAGTCCTTCCGCAATTCCATCGTAGGTATGTTCTCCAGCCGGAACCGCCGCAGAACTATCACGCATGTGACGGAGCACATATTTTATGATAATCACCATGGCAACAATCAGGATAACAGAAACTACCAGAGTTATCTGAGTTGCCGTATCATTTATTAAGGCCCACATAAGTTCTTCAGTTGATGAATTCTAAGATTGTGATTAAAAAAAGCATCAGTTCGTCTTATTTCTTTATTCGCTGATACGCGGTTCAAGCGGCGTATCGGAAAAAATAATTTCCCCTCTTTTCTCAATACCAGCTCCTCGTTCTTTTGAACTGTACATATACCAGAGGAAACCGTAGAGAGAGACAGCCATAAAAACCGTCATAATTACGAAGAGCCATTGTTGCCAAACCATCTTTGTTTCTTTACAAAAAATTAGCTTAAGTTATTTCATCCTGTTCAGATAAGCAATCATCGCCACAATATCCTTTACCTCACCTTTCGCAAGTGCATCTTTGATCGTCTGAGTTTTCATGTCCTTGACAATTTCTGCTGCCTCAACAAGTCCCATGGCCTTTATTTCTTTCAGACTGCCGGATTTTGGATTATCACCCTGATCATACGGTACACCGAAAATCGTTTTTACAGTTATAATTTCCGCATGAACAGTTCCAAAATCTACGTTATCTTCAAAGAACCATGGAAAATTCGGCATCACTGAACCGGGGCTGACGTTACGCGCATTGATGAAATGTGCTTCATGCCAGTCAGTTGTACGGTAATTTCCGATACGGTGCAAATCCGGACCAGTACGGCGGGAACCCCACAGAAAAGGACGGTCATAAGCATATTCTCCGGAAAGTGAATATGCACCGTAACGGTCGGTTTCAGACTTAAAGGGTCGGATCAACTGTGAATGACAGGCATTACAACTTTCCCTGATGTAAATTTGCCGTCCTGCCATTTCAAGGGTGGAATAAGGTTTAAGACCTTCGATTGGCCGTGAATTTTGGGTAAAAGACGGAATAATCTCAACCATTCCGCCAATAGTAATCGTAATAAAAATACAAAGCCCCAGCAAGAGCGAATTACGTTCGATGAACTCAAACATGCACTTTCCCTTTGATTAAGTTGCTGTTACGCTGCTGAGCGCAGACTTAGTTCCGGCTTGTGCCTGAAATGCTGCTGCTCCACGTATTGTGCGGTGAATATTATAAAAGAACATGAAAAACCCTGTCAGGAAGAGACTACCTCCGACTGCCCTGAGTGCCCAGTAAGGAACCATAACATTTACTGTGTCCAGAAAAGAGTAGGCCAGTGAACCAAACTGATCGGTTGTCCTCCACATTGCACCTTGTGTAATTCCTGCTATCCACATACTTGAAAAGTAAAAAACTATGCCGAGAGTCTGAATCCAAAATTGATTTTCAGCGAGGCGTTCAGAATACAATTTTGTTTTCCACATTCTTGGAACCATGTGATAAATTGCTCCAATTATTGTAAATGAAACCCAGCCCAGCGTGCCATTATGAACATGACCAACGATCCAGTCAGTAAAATGCGCAATTGCATTAACTGATTTGATAGCCTGAATAGGTCCTTCCAAAGTCGCAAAGCCATAAAACGTGCTGCCGATGATGAGGAATTTTGCAATTGGATCTGTTTTTAACTGTTCCCATTTGCCTGACATGGTCAATAATAAATTGACCATTGATCCCCAGGACGGAATGATTAAAACCAGCGAAAAGACCATTCCCAAAGTCTGTACCCAGGACGGAATTGTTGAATACATCATGTGATGTGGACCGGCCCAGAGGTAAACAAACATTAAACCCCAGAATGACCAGAGGGAGAGACGATAAGAATAAACCGGCTGATTGGCTTGTTTAGGAATGAAATAGTAGGAAATCGCGATGATCGGTACTGTAAGTACAAAAGCCACCGCATTGTGTCCAAACCACCACTGAACCTGTGCGTCGTTTGTTCCGGCAAACATGGAGACCGAGTGCCACCAGTTACCTGTTTGTGTGACGAACCAGGTTGGAATTGCCAACCCATTGATCAGGTAGAGCATGCTCACCGCGATAAAACAGGCTACGTAATACCAGATGGAAACATAGAGCGTTTTTTCTTTCCGTGCGCCGAGCATAGCAAAAATATGTACACCCCAGGTGAGCCACATAATTACCACTAAAATATCAAGCCACCATGGTAGTTCATGATATTCTTTAGAAGATGTATGTCCGGCGAGCAGAGTGTATGCGGCCAGGATAATAATTAGATTGAAAAGTATCAGATGTAATTTAGCCACTGCCGGCAAAACCATACGTACCTTAAGCACACGCTGTGAAACGTAATACCACGTGGCAAATACTCCGGCCAGAGTAAAACCGAAAATCACCGAGTTTGTATGCAGTGGACGCAGTCTGTTAAAACTGAGCCAGGGTAAATCAGCGTTTAACTGCGGAAAGACGAGTTCCAGAGCAATCGTTAGCCCTACACTCATGCCTATCGCACCCCAGACCAGCGTGGAAATTGTGAAAGCTTTTGCTACAGAATAATCATAATCCGGTATCGAGGCTGTTTGTGACATGAAACTATAATGCTAAAAAAGTAAATCAATTGGTTATCAGTTTTCTACTGATCTTCTAACCTGAAAAACAGTAAAATGAATATTGGTTTTTTCAAGTTAAAGCTGAACTGGTTAAAAATAATCAGTAAGTCTAATTATAAATGCTAAATAGCTCTATTAGTAAATTTACGTAGACGCTCCTAATTAAACTGAAAAATTCAAAAAAGCTTGACATAAACAACATACCCCCATAAGGTACATTGAAATAGCAAAATTGTCATTTGAGATGAGGAAAAAAATGGAGCAAGAAACAGAGGTTATCAATTTAGATATACAGGGTATGAGTTGTGCCAGCTGCGTAAATGCTGTTGAAAAGGCTTTAGGAAGCGTGGAAGGAGTGGAATTGGCGGAAGTCAATTTTGCCTTGAATAGGGCAGCTGTTCATTACAATCCGGAAATTGCGAATCCAGCAAAATTTGAATCAGCGGTTGAAGCTGAGGGTTTTGAAGCTCATCGTCTGAAAGATTCGGATGATATTCCGGAACCCTCGGAGAAGTCGGAACAGGACTATGTGAAATTCCGTGGAAAAATGTGGTTAGCAATTGTGTTTACTGTGCCACTGGTTTTGCTGGCGATGGGGCCGATGCTCGGATTTTCACTTCCGGTCTGGATTGCTCCGGAAACGAATCCGCTACGTTATGGACTGATTCAATTGCTCTTGACTTTACCGGTTCTCTGGGCCGGACGTGAATTTTACACAAAAGGTTTTTCCACTTTCGTTCACCGCAATCCGAACATGGACACCCTCGTTGCGATGGGAACCGCGGCAGCAGTCGGCTTTAGTTTGTGGAATATGTTTGGTACAGAGTTGAATGCGGAAGGTTTTTACTTTGAAACCGCAGGTGTAATTATCGCACTCATTTTGTTGGGAAAATCACTGGAAGCCAAAAGCAAAAGCCGTGCTTCCGCGGCCATCAGTTCGTTGTTAAAGTTGCGTCCAAAAGAAGCAATTCTTGTGCATGAGGGTAAAGAATCGAACATTTCGATAGATTTGGTGCATCCCGGAGATATATTGCGGGTACGCCCGGGAAGCATTATTCCGGCAGATGGAATTGTGATCGAAGGTTCCAGTTATGTGGATGAATCGATGTTGACCGGCGAACCGGTTCCGGTTGAAAAAACGTCCGGCGATTCCTCGGCTGATGGTTCGGAAGTTACCGGAGGCACGCTTAACACAAACGGTTTACTCACAATTCGTGTGAAACGTGTGGGGGGTGAAACCACTTTGGCGCGAATCATTCGTCTGGTTGAAAAAGCTCAACTCGCGAAGGCGCCGGTCGCACGTTTGGCTGATCAAGTAGCGGGAATTTTTGTTCCGGTGGTTTTAGTAATTGCGGCTTTGACCGGATTTTTCTGGTGGTATTCCGGTGCATCCGCAAATGAAATTTTAAGTTATACGGTCGCGGTTCTGGTGATTGCCTGTCCCTGTGCTTTGGGCTTGGCAACGCCGATCGCGATTATGGTTGGTACAGGAACAGGAGCGCAGCACGGAATTTTATTCCGGAATGCTCCAGCACTTGAAGCCGCGCATGGGCTGGACACAATCATTATGGATAAAACTGGAACTCTCACCGAAGGTCGACCAAAAGTTACACAAATTCTGACAGTTGATGCAGATAGTTCCACGTTTGCTGAAGCAGAGGTCTTGCGTTTTGCTGCGGCGGTAGAGCAGGGTTCGGAACATCCGCTTGGCAGAGCTGTGGTTGCCGAAGCGGAAAAGCAAAATCTGACAGCGAACCTGACAGCGAACCTGACATTACCGGAGATTTCAGGTTTTGAAGCAAAAACCGGATTTGGTGTAAAAGCAGTTTGCAATGGAAATTTGATTTTAGTCGGCAATCCGGCTTTGATGCATGCAGAAAATGTTTTTTCCGAAGTGCCGGAAAATTTGGAGAAACAGATTTTTTCGGGAAGCACTCCAATTTACGTGGCTGTTGATGGCAGATTAATCGGTGTAATTTGTCTGGCAGACGAGGCTCGTCCAGAAAGCAAAGCAGCCGTCCGTAAATTTCAGGAATTAGGTTTGGAGCTTGTGATGTTGACAGGAGATCAGCAAAGTTCTGCAGAAGCAGTGGCTGTAAAAACGGGGATTGCAAAATTTCATGCCGGAGTTCTTCCTGAAGAGAAAGCGGAAATTGTAAAACAATATCAGGCTCAAGGTGCTCGTGTGGGTATGATCGGCGATGGAATTAACGACGCACCGGCGTTAGCGCAGGCGGATGTCGGAATCGCGATGGGTTCCGGAAGCGATGTGGCGATGGAAACCTCGGATGTTGTGTTGATGAAAAACGATTTGCGGCACGTTTCCGATGCGTTAATGCTCAGTCGGGCGACTTTGCGGAATATTCGCCAAAATCTGTTTTGGGCATTTGGATACAACGTAATCGGAATTCCGATCGCGGCTGGACTGCTCGTACCTTTAGGAGGCCCGGCTTTGCATCCTATGCTCGCTGCAGGAGCAATGGCGTTTAGTTCAGTTTCTGTAGTGATGAATTCTTTGCGCTTGCGAGGTTTTTCATTTTTTAAAAGTTGACTTAAAGCTAAAAAGTCGATCAGTTTTGCCGTTTTCGATAATTCTTCATTGTCATTCCCCTAGGCACGGAACGGCGTTCCCTTCGCTAGAATATTCTGGAAAAATTGTGAATACTTCATTGTCATTTAAACAAATGTGGGAATCCAGGGAGACTACTTGAATACTAGTTCTCAAACTTTGTGGAGGACTTAATCCCAGCTCAAATCCTTGCTGATAAACAGAAATTTGTTTTCAGAAAATCCAATTTATATTTGCAATATAAATATTGTGTCTTTTATCTGTTGTCAATATATGAGATAATAAACAGG
>ERZ1049444.3236-NODE-3236-length-9973-cov-4.558681_pt1 | contig 9973 bp, 10 predicted proteins | sample MGYA00383101_ERZ1049444 | MGnify/ENA primary metagenome ERZ1049444 (study PRJEB29581, sample SAMEA5548371) | metagenome | biome: marine; feature: coastal; material: water | depth 50 m | study: Short-term variability in the microbial, nano- and picoplankton...
ATCTCCCTGTAGCCATGACAATATCGTCACGAATTTGATGGGCCACAGAAGGAAGTATCTCAGGATCTGGATTTGCTAATGCAAAAATTATGGGATTAGCTGACATACTTAACAAATGTGATTTTTTAAGAAGATTTGCCCCAGAAACACCTATAAAAACATCCGCTCCAGTCATACAATCTTCTAATGTATTACTATCAGTTTCTATTACAAGATCTTGATGATATTCCTTTAAATTATCTCTATTTTTATTTAAAACTCCTTTTCTATCAACTAAGGTAATATCTCGTGCACCCATTTTTTTAAGCAGCCTGGCGCACGAACATCCAGCAGCACCAGCACCTAAAAAGACAATCTTAACTTCTTCAATTGTTTTTTTTTGAATTTCAAGGGCATTTACTAAACCTGCTGCAACGATAACTGCAGTTCCATGTTGATCATCATGAAAAACAGGGATATTTAGTCTTTTCTTAAGCTCATTTTCAATATAAAAACAATTAGGAGCTGCAATATCTTCTAGATTTATGCCTCCGAAAGTGGGCGCTATATTTTCGACTGTTTTTATAAATTCATCTGGGTCCTTACAATTAACCTCTATATCAAATACATCAATATTTGCAAATCTTTTAAATAACACACCCTTTCCTTCCATGACAGGCTTACCTGCTAACGCACCAACATCCCCTAAACCAAGCACTGCTGTTCCATTTGTAATAACAGCAACCAAATTGCCTTTATTTGTGTATCTATAAGCATTTTTTGAATCTTTTGCTATTTCTTTAACTGGTACAGCAACACCTGGCGTATAAGCTAGTGACAACTCTTCGGCAGTCTCACAAGCTTTTGAAGGCTCAACACTTAATTTACCTGGTATGGGAAATTCATGGTAGTCAAGAGCTTTTTTTTTATTTGAATTCATTAGTTTTTTCCTAGTCAAGTTCTGATCGGTAATAGTGATTATCTGTTATACAAAGTCCAAGTCGCCATTCAAGAGGTTTATTGTCATATGTGTAAGACAGACGCTCAACGCTAAGAAGTGGAGAATTTTCTTTAATATTTAAGAGTGATGCAGACTCAAAGTTTGCAGAAATAGCTTTAATTTTTTCATCAGCACGTAACATTCGTATACCAAAATCCGTTTCATACATTCGATACATGGATCCTTTCCTTTCAACAACCATTTCTGCAGTTAAACCTCTAAAATATTGGGCAGGTATTTTTATTACGTCTAAAATTAACGGTTTTTCGTTAAAAGTTAACACCCGTTTCATCGATATGATGGTTGATGATGAATTAATATTTAATATTTTTGCAAGTTTATTTGTTGCTTTTTCCTTAGAAAATGAAACCAATTGATTATCTAGTTTTTCCTTTAACCCAAAGTTAGATGTCAACTTCAAAAAGCGAAGCTGAATATTTTCCTCGGTATGGGTGGCCACATACGTCCCCTTCCCCTGCCTTCGAATAAGTACACTTTCAGCACTTAATTCATCAATTGCTTTCCTTACTGTGCCCTGACTAACATCATAGACATTTGCTAACTCTATTTCACTAGGTATCACTTCTCCGGGATTCCATTCACCTTGGACCAAGCTCTCCGTGATTTTCTTTTTTACTTGCTCGTACAATGGTTGCATATTTTATTCCTACAATTTTAAAAATTCTTATATATCTTATATAAGAGTTATGAAATAATCAACCTATTTTTTTAAAAAATTTTAATAGCTAATTAATTTATTAAAATATTGTTTTTAAACAATATTTTTTATTTAAATCATCTAATAATACTTTAAGTCTTATATAAGACTTTAAAATTTTATTGACATATATTTCACATATGCCTAAAATCATTCCAATTATATAAATAACATTAAAATTTTATGTCAAAATATTTTCGCCCAAGAAGATCAATGCTTTATGTGCCTGGTTGCAATAGACGCTACCTAGAGAAAGCAAAAAGTTTAAAAGTTGATTCGGTCATCCTCGATTTAGGTGATCCTATTCTTATTGATGCTAAAGAGGAATCGAGGATTAATGTAATTGATTTTTTAAAACAAAAAAAGTATGGCAAACGAGAGGTTGTTGTTCGAGTGAATGATTTTAACTCACCATGGGGTATTGATGATATTAAATCAATCGCCCAATCTGAGCCAGACGCAGTTCTATTTCCTAACATTGAATCAAAAGAAGATGTTTTAAATGCTATTAATGAATTAGATAATGCTGGGGGGGAACAAATACCTATTATGTTGATGATTGAAAGTCCAAGAGGAGTTTTACATGCTGAAGAAATTGCGGCCTCATCACCAAGGATAGCCTGTCTTATCCTTGCTACATCAGATTTAATTTCTCAACTCCACGCTAGAACAACTCAAACACGTATAGCAGTCCTACATAGTCTTTCAAGAGTTATACTCGCTGCCCGAGCTTATGGACTTGCTGTTATTGATGGTATTCATAGCAATCTAAAGGCTACAGACGCTTTCGAATATGCTTGTAGAATAGGAAGAGATATGGGTTTTGATGGGAAATCCTTAGTTCATCCTGACCAATTACCCTATGCTAACGATGCCTACTCGCCTAAGTTAAGCGAGGTAGATAATGCACGTGAAATCATTACATCGCTCGCTGAAGCAAACGCTTCGGGAAGAGGAACAGTGGTAGTAAATGATAGATTAGTTGAGCATCATCATGTGAATGCTGCCAAGCGACTCCTCGAACTTCATGAAATGATAGAGGATCGTAATAATGACTAAAATTGGTGGAAATTTTTTAGAGGATTTTAATTGTGGCGACATGATTCATCATGCAATACCTAGAACTATAACTGAAGGAGATGCTTCAGTTTTTCTTGGTCTGACGGGCACTAGGTATCCCTTATTTTGCGCTAAAAGCTTCGCAAATTCTCTTGGCTTCAAATCGACACCAGTTGATGACATGCTTTTATTTAATATCGCTTTTGGAAGAACTGTTCAAGATATTTCACTTAATGCTGTGGCTAACTTAGGTTACGCAGAAGTTATATTTCATACACCTGTTTTTATAGGTGACACTATCTCGAGTCAATCTGAAATTATTGGAGTCAAAGAAAACTCAAATAAAACTAATGGGATTGTTTATATTCATTCATCAAGCTTCAACCAAGAGAATGAAAAAGTACTAAGCTGGAAACGTTGGGTGATGATTCCAAAAAGAGAAAAAAGTACAAAAATTAAAGAAATGATCCCTAAAAACATTGATTCAGAGGTTACGGTTAAAAAAATGCATATTCCCAAGTTTTTAAAACTAAATAACTTTAATCAAAGAATCACCGGTTCATCAAAAATTTGGGAAGATTATCATGTTAATGATGTAATTAATCATAGCCGCGGACTTACCATTGACGAGGCATCACATACATTAGCTACTCATCTTTATCAAAATGATGCAAAACTTCATTTTAATGCTCATCAGATGAAAACTTCGCCATTTAAAAAAAGACTAGTCTATGGTGGTCATGTGATGTCATTGTGCCGCTCTATTACTCATGAGGGTCTAGAAAACAACCTCTTTATAACTGCCATCCATGCAGGAACTCATTCAAACCCTGTTTTAGCGGATGATACTTTGTATGCCAGAACAATTATTGTTTCAAAAGATGAGTTACCAAAACACCCAAACATTGGAATTCTAAAACTAAAACTTATTGGTATTAAAAACCAAAAATCAATCTCGCTTGAATCTATCTATCAAAAGAGTTCAGAAAATAAAATTTATAATAAGAATGTTGTTCTAGATCTTGATTACAGCATTGTTTTGCCAAGAGGAAAATAACATGAAATTAATTCATCCAAACGAAGCGCTTTTTCATGGGGAGAAACCATTTCCTGCAATACCTTGTTGTGAACATTTTGCAGGTAGTGAGAAATTAATAACAAAAGCACTTTCTTTTCAAGATGAATTAGGTCCTATTTTTGATATTACTTGTGATTGTGAAGATGGCGCTGCAGCTGGGCAAGAGAAAGAACATGCTGAAATGATCGTGAAAGTTCTCAATTCTGAACTCAATAAACATAAAATGGCTGGAGTAAGAATCCATGATTTCACACACCCTTCATGGAAACAGGATGTTGATATTATTTTGGAGGGTATTGGAAACATTGTCTCCTACATCACAATCCCAAAATCAACCTCTATCTCCCAGGTTGATGAAATGACTTCCTACATTAAAAGCAAATCTAAAAAACTTGAAATATCTAGGGAGATACCTATTCACATTCTTATTGAAACACATGGTGGGCTTAAGGATGTTTATGAAATTGCAAAGATTGATTGGGTTCAAGTGCTGGACTTTGGTCTAATGGATTTTGTAAGTGGGCACCATGGCGCGATTCCTGCCAGTGCAATGAGAAGTCCAGGTCAATTTGATCATAAGCTTTTATCGAGAGCAAAATCTGAAATGGTTGCTGCTGCTATCGGTAACGGCGTTATCCCTGCACATAACGTAACGCTAGATTTAAAAAATGCTGAAGTAACACATAATGACGCAAAACGTGCCCGTGAAGAGTTTGGTTTTTTGAGAATGTGGAGTATCTATCCAACCCAAATTAAAGCAATTGTTGATGGGATGAAGCCTGATTATAGCGAGGTTATTGATGGAGCAAAAATCTTACTAGAGGCTCAAAAAGTAAATTGGGGGCCAATACAATATAATGGTGAACTTCATGATAGAGCTACATATCGATATTTTTGGGAAATGCTTCAGACTGCAAAGTTATCAGGGATGAAACTTCCAGCTGAAACTGTTGAAGCTTTTTTTTATTGAGATGAATATGGAAAAAATTACTTCCCCAGGCCTTCTTTTTAGGGAGGCTATTAAAGAAGAAAAACCGCTTCAAGTTATTGGTACAATTAATGCCTATCATGCCAGACTTGCTGAAAAGTCAGGTTATAAGGCAATTTATCTATCAGGTGGAGGCGTCTCCGCGGGCTCTTTAGGTGTTCCTGATCTGGGTATTTCTACCCTAGAAGATATTTTAATCGATATAAGAAGAATTACAGATGTATCGTCATTACCTCTTCTTGTTGACATAGATACAGGATTTGGTGGGGCTTTTAATATTGCAAGAACTATCCGGAGTGTTGAAAAATCAGGTGCTGCGGCAATTCACATAGAAGATCAAATTCAAGCAAAAAGATGTGGGCATCGTCCAAATAAGTCAATCGTCAGTCAAGATGAGATGGTAGATCGTATTAAAATTGCAGTAGATGCGAAGCACGATGCAAATTTTGCCATCATGGCCAGAACAGATGCTTTGGCTGTTGAGGGTTTGCAGTCAGCAATTGACAGGGCTTGCGCATGTGTTGAAGCAGGCGCAGATATGATTTTTCCAGAAGCAATAAATGATTTAGAAACCTATAAAAAATTTACTCAGTCTGTTGAAGTTCCTGTTCTAGCAAATATAACTGAATTTGGGGCAACTCCCCTATTCACATTAGAAGAATTAGAGTCTGTTGGGATATCTATCGCACTATACCCATTAAGTGCTTTTAGGGCGATGAATAAAGCAGCTCTCAATATATATAAAGGTCTTAGAAATGAAGGTACTCAAAAAAATATGATTGACCAAATGCAGACAAGAGACGAATTATACGAATATCTTGATTATCACGAATACGAACAAAAACTCGACCAACTTTTAAAAAAAGAAAAGGACTAGGGGGTAAGTTAAATGTCAACTGAACCTAAAAAAGTAAAAAAAGGAGTCGCATTAGCTGGAGTTAATGCTGGCACCACTGCTGTTTGTACAGTAGGTCATTCAGGGAATGATCTTTATTATCGTGGCTATAACATACTTGAGTTAGCTCAAAAGTGCTCATTTGAAGAGGTTGCTTTTTTATTAATTCATGGTGAACTTCCAAACGTTGAGCAACTGAGTGGTTATAAAAATAAATTAAAAAAACTGAGAAACTTACCGAGTCAACTCAAGATTATTTTAGAACAGATTCCAAAAGAAACTCATCCTATGGATGTAATGCGAACGGGTTGTTCTATGTTAGGAGTGTTAGAGCCTGAGGGTAATGATCAAAATATTGAGAAAACTAAGGAGATAGCAGATCGACTTATCTCATGCTTTAGCTCAATCTTGCTTTATTGGTATAAATTTACCCACGAAGGAGTTCGTATAGAGCTGGAAACAAACGAGGAATCAATTTCAGGACATTTCTTATACCTTCTTCATGGTAAATCTCCTTCTCCCTTACATGAGAGATCTATGAATATTTCATTAATCCTCTACGCTGAACATGAATTTAATGCATCAACATTTGCGGCAAGAGTAATTACAGGAACATTATCAGATCTTTATTCATCTATTACTGGGGCCATTGGTGCCCTAAGAGGACCAAAACATGGAGGCGCTAATGAAGAAGCAATGGAAATTATTAGTCGTTACAAAACTCCTGATGAGGCCGAGACTGATATAAGAATGCGTATGGCTAAGAAAGAAATAATTATTGGGTTTGGTCATCCTGTCTATACAATTTCTGACCCAAGAAATGAATGCATAAAAGAAGTATCGAAAAATTTATCTGAAGATTCCGGGAATATGAACCTTTTTGAAATATCAGATCGTATTGAAAAAGTCATGTGGGATGAGAAAAAAATGTTCCCAAATCTAGATTGGTATAGCGCCTCTTGTTATCACCTAATGGGAATCCCCACTTCAATTTTTACACCTATTTTCGTTATATCAAGAACCACAGGGTGGGTAGCGCATACCATTGAACAAAGAATTGATAATAAGATTATCAGACCTAATGCTGAATACAACGGTCCCGAAAATCGCTCCGTACCCTCGATACAAGAAAGATAAAAAAACGAAAGGAATGAATTGCAAACTAAAATGAAATCAAACAATCAAAAACCAGATAAGGTTCTCGTAGATATTGCGAACTATGTTTTTGATTATGAAATTAAGAGTCAAGAAGCTTTTGAGACTGCAAAAAACTGTCTTATTGATACTCTGGGTTGTGGCCTAGAAGCTCTAAGTTATCCTGCCTGCGTTAAGCTTTTAGGTCCTATTGTTCCTGGATCTTCAGTCCCCAATGGAACAAAGATACCTGGTACAAGCTTTCAGCTTGACCCGGTTAATGGGGCATTTAATATTGGAGCTATGATACGCTGGCTTGACTTTAACGACACTTGGTTGGCAGCAGAATGGGGACACCCATCAGATAATCTAGGTGGAATTCTCGCTGTAGCAGATTGGATTTCAAGAACAAGAGCAGCTAATAATGAAAGCCCTATTCTCATGAAAGAAGTACTCGAGGCAATGATAAAGGCTCATGAGATTCAAGGTGTCATTGCATTAGAAAATAGCTTCAACCGTGTTGGGCTTGATCATGTTGTCTTGGTAAAAATAGCGACTACAGCTGTAATTGCGAAAATCTTAGGCGCATCAAAAGAACAAATAATCGATGCATTGTCTAATGCATGGGTAGATGGACAGAGTTTAAGAACTTACCGGCATGCACCCAATACAGGATCTAGAAAGTCATGGGCAGCTGGTGATGCAACTAGTCGTGGCGTAAGGCTTGCAATGATGACAATGAAGGGGGAGATGGGTTACCCAACAGCACTAACTGCAAAATTATGGGGATTTTATGACGTATTATTCGACGGTAAGCCCTTTAAATTTAATCAAGATTTTGGTAGTTATGTTATGGAAAATATACTGTTTAAAATCTCTTTTCCTGCAGAATTTCATGCCCAAACTGCCGTTGAATGTGCGCTGATACTTCATAAAAGCGAAGCTACAAATTTTGATAGTGTTGAAAAGATAAACGCAATAGATCGAATTTATATTTCAACGCATGAGTCGGCAATTCGTATCATAGATAAAACTGGCCCATTAAATAATCCGGCTGACCGCGATCATTGTATTCAGTATATGGTTGCTATTGGTTTGCTCAAAGGAAACTTAACAGCCCAAGACTACGAAGATGAAGTAGCAAAGGATCCTAGGATTGACCTACTAAGAAGTAAAATGAGTTGTCATGAAAATCCTGAATACACAGCAGACTATCTAGATCCTAATAAGAGATCTATTGCAAATGCTATACAAATTTTTTATCAGGACGGTAGCAAATCAATACAGGCTGAAGTCGAATACCCAGTAGGCCACAAAAGACGACGTGGTGAAGGTATACCAAAGCTAATTAAGAAGTTTAAAATAAATCTAGCTCGTCAATTCGAATCTAAACAGGCGACAAAAATATTAGAAAAAAGCCTGGATCAAGACATTCTCAAAGTGACTCCAGTTAATGAGTACATGGACCTTTATAAAGCGTCCTTAATTACCGAAAGTTCATAATCAGGATCCTTATAACTCTCGTATGATTTTAAACCTGAACGATTATACCAATAGCGACTATTATGGATATCACCCTCAATTTTATGTAAAACCGCATGTATCCATTGCGCATAATCAGTCTCAATTTCTTGAACAATCGAATGCGCCTTATCCCATTCACCCTCAAGCGCTAGGTCGACAGCTTCAACACAATCTTGTCTATTCTGAATCAATTAGCTTCTTCTCATGCTCAGTTCTATACCTACAATTAATATCATGTTTTTCTAATAAACCATTGATTTCTAATGAATTTATTTTACAAATAGAGCATCTATAAATATTAACCCCCTGTTCAATCTTTTCTTGAGGGTAGTCAATATAGAATTTATTTTTCATGAATTATTCAGATTTTATAGAAAAACTACGCTTAATGAATATATTGGATTGACAAGCATCCTTAATATTCTTTTTTGTTAAAAGAGCAATCATTTTATTATCTAATCTTGCCATACTTGGCAACATAATAAAAAATGGTTTAAAAAATTCTTCCAAAGATTTTTTACCTAAAAATACTTGCTCTCCATCAATTAATATTGGTTTTAAATTTTTATGCTCAGCGTTAAAGACTAAAGTAACAAATCCAGCATCATTTAAGACATTATCATACAGATCCATAAGAAAATATTTCCACTCAGCTACATCCCAAAGTTTATCAGTTGTGTGGCCGTTAAAGAAAATCTGAAAAGCAGTAACAACATCAAATTTATTTTTAAACTTTAATAAAGGTGTATTTTTTTTGACCATAAACTCATGCTTTTTTACTTTTAATAATTTTGTTGCCTCTTTTAATATAGGGCTAGCATTAGGCATATCTATTGAATCTACCTTATGACCATTAAACGTTGCAATATGGGAAAACAAGCCAAATCCACATCCAATATCTAAAATTCTCGAATTTTTTTTAAGCCTTAATCCATTGAATCTTTCAACATTTCTTGCAAAATTAGTATCCAAATCCCTTGCATATTTTGCATAAAAATCATCATCACCATGAAGTCGGCTTGCATTTGTCTTTTTATTGTTATGCAAATTTCTTAATTTATTTTTTAAATCATCCGATAAAACTGGTTGGAAATCCTTTTTTAAATGAAGATTATCTATATTCTTTTTTAAATTATTTGTAGATTTTAAAATTTCTTCTAATACAGACGTATTATTAAGGCTACCTAATAACTTAAAGAATAAAATTAAATCCTCTATTACCTGTAAGTCAGATTGGTAAATATTTTTTCTAAAATATGCGTTGCAAATTAAACAACAATATTCATCTGCAGCAAAAGACATAGCGCTATTGACTGCGCTCTTTGCCTTTGCCATATGGGAATTAATTTCAATTGCGGTTCGCTCATCTCTATTTTTCATATATTTCACTTAAATTTGAATTTGAATGGTAAATTATATCAACAAAATTAAAAACTACTTACTTTATCAAATCTTATTTAACTTCTTTCTCAATCCATTTTAAATATTTTTTTAATCCATCATCAACAGAAATAAAAATTAATTCGGGATTTTCATATGTATGATAATTTTTAATAAATTTTTTTATCTTTTCTCGATTGGAACTTAAAGTTTTTATA
>ERZ1049444.3239-NODE-3239-length-9971-cov-4.655809_pt1 | contig 9971 bp, 9 predicted proteins | sample MGYA00383101_ERZ1049444 | MGnify/ENA primary metagenome ERZ1049444 (study PRJEB29581, sample SAMEA5548371) | metagenome | biome: marine; feature: coastal; material: water | depth 50 m | study: Short-term variability in the microbial, nano- and picoplankton dynamics...
ATTCGTCTGTCCGCTTGGGATGTAATAAACAATTTTCATCCTATATGCTTTTCCTGATTCAACAGTAAATGACCTATGTAAATAATGATTATCAGTAGTAGCGGTTGGATACCACTTAATACAATTATCTTTACTTGTAGAGCCATCAGAAATACCATCTTCATTACCAGTAGCATTAACTCTAATGCTTAACCATCCATCTGTATCAACGCTCCAATCGCTTGAGTAAACTGTGCTTACCTCAGTGGAGGTATCTCCTTGAATACTCGCACCACTCTTTGTCCAATAATCATCTCCAAATGATTTTGGATATGTAACCAAGTTAGTAGAAGCTGGTTCTGTTAATAAATATGGGTCTAAACCATTGTCATACTCATAAGAGGGAGTATCAGGCATTACATAGTTTAATAGTCCATCACGACTAACTGCATACTTACTTGAGCTTCTGTCAACGTCAAATCTACCATAGTCATTAGCTGGTATCAAAGAGTCCATATAGTTAGCCCTACTAACGAAAGGTGCAGTCATTAATGCTACATCACCTAATATCCCATCATCAGCAAGTTCTGCTATGCTACTAGCGGCTGTGTTTATAATACTATCCCCATCGTTAATCTCATTACCTCTTGACTTAACTATAGACATACCAGCAGACAAGCCTTGAAGACTTACTGGTTCAGAACCGTTTACCGTTATAGAGTCTGCCTCAAAGCTATCAGCAGTTAGATTGCCAATAAAACCGTCTACAGCTTCAATTTCATATGTAGTCAGGTCTGTATATGTAGCATATGAACCATCGTAAGAAAAGTTAACTAAGGTTACCCAAGCTGAATTGTAGTATGCTTGTAAGTCTAAACCACTACCGTTGTCATTTATTCTAACAGAAGTAGCATCTACAATGCTATCAGCATCTATTAAAACATCTTTAGAGTAAACACCGTCAACTCCTTTTAATATACAAACACTACCCTCTTCTACTACTATTGGAGTAGATGTATCATCTAAAAAGTTTGTGTAAGTGCCACCACCATTAGTAATATACATTCTTGTATTATCGTCTGTTGATGGAGATGTGCTTGTGGTTGCAAGACCCATATAAGCGTAGTCCTGACCAAATGTACTAACGATAGATTGAAGAACTGGATTATGCTCTTCCTCAGGTCTAATACCAGTAGGTAGTCCTGATTTAATCTTATCATTAATTAATGTTTTTAATGTTTCAAAAGCCATAGTTAGTCTTTTTAATTTTGTTTATAATTATTATAGGTTAATAAGGATGGCTACTGACAACGCAACAGAAATTGTTAGTTGTATTACAACCAGTAAGTGAATCATACTGTCGTTATTAGATAAAAATTCTTTTATTCGTTTCATACCCTCTTATTTAAATAGTTTAAAGTTAATTCTCCAATACACTCCAACTGAAAAGTCTTTTCTTATAACATCATACGCAGTCACTAGTAAAAGGTCTGGGTTGTATAGAACACCAAGTTGAACGTTAAGTCCTAAGCTCTGTTCGTTACCAGCTACTCCTACACCCCCAAAAAAACTTCTCTTAAACTTTTTTTCCTTGTACTTTGTAACCTTAGTTACTCTTGGGTACAGCTTCATAGATGTTATAGCTCTTTTCTGTATCCTATTCATACTTATAGAGTCTTCAATTACTATAAAGCCGTTAGTATCATTAAGTATTGTGTCAACAGCGTAAACTGATGAGTAGTACCCCATAATTACTGCTTGTGTATCTATTACTGATGGTAATAAAACTGTATCAATCCTATAATGGTATAAGTGTATTGTGTCGTTATTATATATATATTGAGCAGGAGTATAGACTGTATCTCTATATGTTATGTTTCTGTATATAACTGTTGTGTCAGATATTTCCTTATATTCATTGCTTTTTTTACCAATGCTATAGCTATATATAGATATGCCAATCATAAGCATTACTACAAGAAAACAAAGTGCATTGTTGATTATATCCTTAACCTTTTTCATCCTTACCCCTATTTCTTTTTCTAATCATATCTTCTACTTGCTTCCCAACTATCATAGCTGATGCTGCTGGTACTGCTATAGAAAATGGTGTTACACTACCTAGTTCTAGGGTTAACCATACGCTAATCCCTAAAACCACTAGTGCTATTATCTTGCTATATGTTAGTCTGATTCTTACTGAGAACTCCATATTACTTGTTTATTTTTGCCTCCAACAAAAGTATTCTATTACTATTGCTTATGCTCCTATCGTGATTAGGTATTACAGTGTTTTCATAAATAAATGTGTTGAACTTTTCAATATCATCCAACCTTGCTTTCTCCTCTATATAAAGCCCACTTCGTGTTTTTTCTGACTCATTAAATGCGTCAACAAGGTTATTAAATTTATCAACCGTACTGTATGTAAAAAACAATAAAACGCCAAGTAAACCAGATATTATAGATAACAGTAAATCTGAAAAACTAATCTTGTTATTGTTCATAGTTTTATGTTAAAAAAATGGCGACAACAACTGAATGCCATCGCCATCGTGTAAAACAAAAAGAAAGAAAGTTTCTTACGCTAGTGAACCAACAACGCTTGTCCAAGCAGTTGAGTCAACTGAGTATGATAAGTGGTCTTCTTCACCAGTAAAAGTAACTTGGTACATATTCTTTTCAGAACGACCAGTTCCACTTTGACCAGAAACCAATGAGCAATATGCTCCAAAGTCTACACCTATTGCGTGGTAAGTACCAGCAGCAGTTTCAACCCATACTATTAATTCTATTCCAGCTACAGAGATTTGGTCTAACTCAGCACGTTTAGAAGCAGTCATTTTTGGAAATTCAACTACTACAGTAGGTACTACGTTTACAACTCCGTTAGCTTCAACAGTTTTCTCTTCACTAAATGCAGAGAATCCGTCTTTGTTATTAAACTCTAGTTCAACAGTATCTCCTGAGGCGATAGTTGCAGCAGTTATTTCTCCTGAGGTCTCGGTAAGAGCAGCGTCAGCAGAAAGTGTGTAAAGAACTCTTTTAAGTCCACCTACAGCGATATCGTCACAAGAATAACTAATTCCACCTAAAGTTAATGATGGTGTACATCCCATAATTTTATATTATTTAATAAGTTATCAAAAGGAGGGGAACTTAATCCCCTCCATATATTGTCTAGTTTAATTTACTATGATAAGTCAGCAGCAAATACGATATCTCCACCTTTAAGGTAAGAAAATCCTATTGTGAATTGACCCCAAATATAGTCAGAAGAAACTTTTGCTTCGTACTCAGCGTTAATAGCATTTGTATCAGCATAGTCATCAACAACCATTACTAAGTTGCTTGGGTTAGTCAAGATGATTTCACCATCAGCCATAGTATTGAAAAGAATGATATCCATTCCCAAGAAAGGCATAATTTTACCCTCAGCATAACCGTCATATACAGTAGTATAAGCAGCAGCAATTGCAAGTTGGTAAGATTGAACCATATTAGCATTCATAAGGAAAGCTGGTTTGAACTCTCTATCAGCACCACCAAACAATTGGTTAAGTAGGTCGTTAGAAAGAAGTTGGTAAGCACCCTTCATTTTGTCAAGGATGTTAGTTTCGTCTATAGCAGCAGTACCCATATCATAGTCGATAACAGCAGCGTCACCTACTAATTCAGTACGGATTTCAGAAGCAGCCAAAGTTACAACTTTCTCTGAACTCAATTTAGCGAAGTAGTCATAAGTCCACTCACCGAATTGTGCGTCCATAGTTTCAGCGTTGTTAGCTCCTTGTTTAAGCATTTTTGAACGATAAGAAGTTTGAAGTGCAGTTTTGCAATTTTGGTATGCCCATTTCCAGTTGGTAACAGTCATTTCTTTTTCGTCAATAGCGTTAGTTGATTGTGGGTCAAAAACACAAAGGTCGCTTCCCCAGTTCAAGTCACCTGAGAAAATAGGTACTTGTACTTTACTTTTCACATTGTCAATTAATGTAAATAGATTTAATACATCAGCATTTTTTACTGCTGCGTCAATAAATCTGTCAGGAGTTCTATTACCCCAGTCTAATGATGCAATTGTTATTCCAGTTGCCATAATTTTAAATTTTTAAAAAGTTTATTTTCCCCAGTCAGAAATAGCTCTGTAATTCTCAACTGAGAACTCGTTTACTACAGCTTCATCGGTAACCGCATCACTCATTATTTCAGCTTCAGCAGTTTGTTGTTTTAATTCTAGTTTAATTTCCTCAATGTTTGCAGATAACTCTTCTACTGCTTCAGTAGGCTCTGCTGGTTTCATACTCTCAAAGTAGTTGTTTACAACTGCTGTAAGAGAATCAACCTTTTCGTTTAGAGATTCAATTGAATTGAAAAGATTATTATCAACTGGCTCAGAAATAGGAGCTTCATCAGACTTAGCTTCAACAGCTACATCTTCTTCAACAACTTCTTCTACCACCTCTTCTTCAACTTCTTCAGTAGCAGCCTCAAGAGCTACTTCTTCTTTAGTTTCAGCTTCAGCCTCAGCAACAACCTCAGTTACGTTAGTTATACTTCCGTCTTTAACGGTACAGTTACAACCATCGTGAGTGAACTCGCCTGACCAGAACTCATTGCCTGATACAACCACTTCACCCTCTGCTAGAGTGTTAAATAATAATGTTTCCTCACCAACTACTATCTCGTTTTTTAAGATTCTTGATAAGTCCATATTTTTATTTAATTTTGTTTCTATAATGGAGGCATCAAGTTCAATTGAGAAGCCATTTAATTTGCTCTCCTTGATATTCTCCCATAACAATTCACTTTCTATTTTAACCTTCATAAATAATGTTCCAATTGGCTCATTAATTCCAAAGGCATTTGATTTATCTTCGTCTGTTTCTTTAATCCAAGACTCAAGAAACTTAACTGTGTTACCAGCTTCCATTTCGTGTCCAATAGTAAATACTTTATTAAATCCCTCTTCGTGCATCTTAGCATTTAACTGCTGAATTACTTCAGATGTAAATTTAACGTAGTATTCATTACCATAACCATCTTTACGATAGATTAACTTGTCTGGTACTAATACAGCTCCTAGTACTTCCCTTTTCTCTTCGTTAGAAAATCTGAATGTAGCTTTATCCTTATTAAAGAATATAAAGTCAGATTCAATCGCTGGGTAATCTACTATACTAGTTGCCATAATACCTTGACTAAAGTCATCTAGCGTTATGTCATAAATAGGTAAATTCATTTTGGTAAGTGTATTAAAAATTATTAATGTTATACTATAATAGACAACGAGCCAAAAAAAATCTCATAAATAATTGATATATAGATTTATAAAACTCCGACTACCCCAAAAGTACTAAGTCTATTGATATTGTATTTTTACGTTTATTGTATTTAATTGATGGTTTGTCTATATTTGTTAGCCTAACTATAGGACTACAACTACCACCACCAAACTGCTTATAATAATTATAGTTTGTTATATCAGACCAATCACTAGTAGTGGTAACATCTGTTCCATATTCAGTATCATAAGTGTTCTCATACTCACTCTCATCAGGGATAACATTATATAAATCACTGTTACCTTTTATTGCAGTAGCTGTAGAGTTAACTAATTGTTGTAACTTCCACTCAGGTGTATTAGCTGGTACTTGAACAGTAACAACGTCTTCCCAATTGTTTTGAAACAACTGCTCTCCATAACCAAATGTCTTGTTACTTGTTTTTAACTTTACGTTAGATATATAAGCATCAAGGATTCTGTTATTATCATTACCCCTCGCATATTCTGATGCATCCTCCACTATTACGTTGTCTATTGAACCAGTAAAAGCTGTTCTTGCATCAAACAAAACTATTGTGCCACCTCCTACAAGTACTTCTGTGTAAGTACCATTTGCAGACCTTGTTGTTCCAGCATAAGCGTTACTTGGTAATTCAACCCTTACAGAACCACTAACATAATTAGATATTGTATAAGTAATCCTATATTCCTTACCAGCTTCAACAGCATTTTCTTGGTATAAATCACTAGTACCACCATTACAATTTGCACTACCACCACTAATTGTCCATCCAGCTCCTTTAACCCAATTACCATCAACAGCAAAATCCCCATTAACTACAAGGTTTGGTACTTGACTACCCTCTTCTTTGTATCCGCTACCATCTAAGCAGTACCAGTAACCATTTGTTTTCTGTTCGAATACATAAGCATCTATCTCTGAGTAACCCTCTAAGTAGTTTGCTGAATGTTCTCCGAACGCATCGTAAGGTAATCCTATAGTAACATTGTTATAATATGTATCTGATACTCTACCTCCAAAATAAGGCGTAGCTATAACATCATTAGCAGATATATTAACGTCATTATAATCTTCTGCATATTGACCATAAATAAGGAATGATTCATCTGCATAGTTACTTGTAGATACACCTAAGTTACCGTTAGTTAATTTTTGTATTGGGTTATATAATAACTCCACCTTTTGACCTACATCAAATCTTCTATTTCTTCTTACTTCCATTATCCTAAAAGTTTTATACTAATTTCATATGTACTCGTTCCTCGTTTCTTTTCAATACTGTTAGATATTATATGCCCTTGTCTAACCATTGGATTATAACTACCACCACCAAATGCTACTAATTCATTAGCTCCATCAGGTATACTCTTTGTTGCTGTATAGTCTATATCACAAGATATTACAGCTACAGCATCTGACATTAACAATTGAGCTATAACGTCAAAGTTAGATTCCTTTATAGTAACCTTTATAGTGTCAATAGGGTTAACCTTATAGTTAACACCATACTTACCATACTTAACTGACTTAGAACTTGATGTGTATTCAGAGATATAAGCGTTTGATATAACTGGACTACTACCGCCCTCAAACAAATATATTTTATCACTATAATCCTTTATGTAATTATTATAGTTGCCATTGAAACAATCTTTAGGAACTTTTATGCCAACAAATCCACTAGCATAAGTACCACTATCAGTTTCGTATCCACCATCAAAGTCACTATCAGACTTTAGTGATGATATCTCCCCACCGAATGCACTACAAGTAGCAACATCAATATCAATGCCTCTTGATTCAACTGGATTACTAACGGATAGCATATATCTAGCTGTATCTGAATTTGTATTGCTAATTAATGACGAGTTCCAATGACCATCATCTCTTGCTTGACTAGGGTTATATCTTATAGATACCATATTACCCCTTTTAAATCTTTCATTCCTATAACTATACATAGCTTACATATTTTTTTAATCTTAATTTAACTACTGACTTCTCCTGGTCAAACATAAATCCCTCTATACTTAACACCTTAAAGATTGCGTTAGACGCATCCAAACCAAAAATCCTTACCATTGCTCCATTTAATATAGAACTCTTCTCAGAATGGCTTAAAAGACCCTCTACGGTGATTGTATGGTCTGTTGGGTCTAGCATATATTTAAAGTTGTTATATAAATTCAATGATTCATCTACGACTCCATCAACGCCTAGTTGTATACTTCCACTACCATTAGCCTTTGTTAGTTGAGGAACGTGCATCTTATACTCTGATATAATCTCCTGATTTGTTGTTGAGTTACTTCTGTCGGTTGCATACTTATATCCATTAATAGTGTAATGTGTATAAGGAGAGAAATCTGATACACCGTCATCTCCTGCATCAAAAGCCATAACCCTACTTAGTCTTGGTGTAATATTATATTTATTATCACTTATATATCCAGTCATAACTGGAATAGAGTCTGGGTCTAATTGCTCATTCTCTGAGAAACCCCATAGTCTAAAGTCTGGAACTATATCTAAAACAGAATAACCCTCTGGTTCAACTTTGTCACCATATATTAATGGTGTAGACGGAGAACCCTTTAAAGAGATGTCAAGACTCTTTCCATCCTCACTAAACTCTTGTTTATATACATCACCCTCATTATATTGTTCGTCCTCTATCTCTGTACTCTTTATTCCATTATACTCATTCTTATACGAAAACGAATGTACTAAATTATCTGTGTAATCCTTTTCATAAGGCTCTCCACTTGATTCATATAAAGAAACTATTTCAGTATGGTCATATCTATCATTCCAGTTAGACAGCTTTAAAGTACCATTTGATGTAACCCAAAACCCTAAGTTATATCTGTTTACTATTTGTGATAGGGCATCCTTTACTGTTAGCTCTGTTGCTTTAAGTGTAGCATCCATATCAATCTCGTCTGTATGAGTATAGTTGTACTTCTGTACTGGAGTTTGATACTCTCTTCTAAGGGGAGCTAATGCTTCTATAGGCACTAAGTTAAATATTGGTGAGTTACTATCAAGAATAGTACTTACTTGAGGTCTTGTTTGTGTTAACGCATTTACTATTTCATTAGCACCATATGTATCAACTAGTGTTGTTATGGTATCATTAGGAGATGGCTCTACGTTATAATTCTTAACATCGTTAACTAAGTAGTAATTGAACCTAAAGTTAGGTCTAAGCGAAAAGCTACTTGCTGTATACAATTCGAATTCAACGTCCCAATCAATTAAATCTAGGTCTATAACGTGAGTCTTTTGATTCTCAGTAGTGTAACCATCTGGTAGTGGATATGGTTGACTATAAGCCCTTGACTGAACCCATTGTAAATCTTCTTCCAATACAGCAGTACCAACAACCTGACCATCAACCAGTGCCTCTAATACTAAATCCACAGTACCTTGCTCATTGTTAGATTCTATATAAGGTCTACACGCTTTATAATCAGTCTGTAATGTAATATTACTGTTAAGTTCTAACCTATACTTTGTATCAGTAGTACCAGTTATCTCTCTTGCTATCTGACCAGCAGCATCAGTCATAATCTTGTCTTGCTCAACACCATATATAGTATCAAACACTTGTACGTCACAAGTTGAGTTACCATAGTAATTAGAAGCTTCAGATGAGAATGTACCCCAAGTACTTCCACCAAACTGTCTTATAGTTTGCCTTACCATCATCTTGTCGTTTGTTACAACATACTTCTTTACTGGAACAAATAGATATAATTCATTAAATTTAGTTCCTTTAAAAACATCGTCATCCTGACCAAAGTAATGGTCTACCTGATAGTAATCAAATACCTTGTCTAAAAATACATCAAGCCTAATAGTAAGGAGTAATTGATTTTTATGTGATATTGTTTTTGCTGGATATATGGTCATACTATCAAAAGAATCACCTTTCCTACTAAATCCATTAAAGTCTGCCGTTGTAAAAAACCAAGTGTATCCGTTAGCTACATTAGGTATCTTTGACGCATTATCTGCAAAGCTCCAAGTGGCTATAGTTTCCTGACCAGTTATATCTATAAGGTCTTCCTCCATTTTATCAAACGCTGATTTTATGTAGTCGTATAGAGTAATACTAATACTGTCATCAATAGAATTAAAAGTTTGTTTATCTATACCTACAGTTCCAACAAAAGGCGTTCCATACTGAGATGTTAGTGTGGCTTCTTGTTTAGTTCCTATTGTTATCTCTGATAGGTTCTTATCTGTTGATGGTAGGTCTAAGCTAGAAACAGTACTAACTAAGTTAGATGCGTCTGCGGAGAACACTTCATAGTCCACCGATGCTTTAGCATCAGCAGACAAGTCCATTGTTTTATTGTTTATCTTTAACTCCATTAAAATAAGTTTTTGTTACTAGTTCTTACTAATTTGTTTCTTTCATATGCATCTAAATCTTTTTCAGTAACATATGCTCTAATTACTGTTGGCTTATTAGCCTCTACACTAGGAGTTTCAATTTGACCACCGTTTGCAAAGTGAGTAGGGTTATACCTTGTGTCATTATTTATAGCATCAAGTAAAGGAAGTGTATGACTATTTACGGATGACTTTCTAATAACATACTCTCCACCCTCCATTTCATATCCGCCTTGACCACTAACTGTAAATGGTATTCCACCTTGTGCGTGTGATTTACCCTCT
>ERZ1049444.3243-NODE-3243-length-9962-cov-4.933885_pt1 | contig 9962 bp, 9 predicted proteins | sample MGYA00383101_ERZ1049444 | MGnify/ENA primary metagenome ERZ1049444 (study PRJEB29581, sample SAMEA5548371) | metagenome | biome: marine; feature: coastal; material: water | depth 50 m | study: Short-term variability in the microbial, nano- and picoplankton dynamics...
GACCTATTGGAATCTAGCAAATCTAACTTTGTAAGTACTGAATATTTATTATAAAAATCAGAATATACCAATTGTTTATTACCAATTACTATGAATTGTTTACTCCCTTCAAAAGATTCGGATAACGTCCAAGTATTTTTAAAAAATTCTTCGTCAAAAAACTCTAAAAAATTTGGTAACACAACTGCTGCTTCCGGAACCTTGTAGTTCTGTCTTAATTTTTTACTCATAGCAGAACTAATTAATTTTGAGCGTGAATCTCTCTTTACCTGTTGCTCGAGATCAGACTTTAATTGCTCATAAGACGCTAGAGGCGTTTTGTTGTATAGTTTTACGATGTGCCATCCGTAACTAGTTTTAAAGGGAATTGAAATGTCACCATTGTTTTGCAAACTAAACGCTACTTTCTCAAACTCAGCAGAGGCTAATTGACCTGTTTTAAAGGATTTTAATTTACCTCCCATCTTAGCCGAGCTTTTGTCCTCTGAAAATTGTTGCGCTAGTGATTCAAATTTTTGACCCTGCTGTAGCATTTTATAGAGTTCGTTAATTCTAACTTCTGCCTTAGCTAAACTATCATTTTCGTTTAAGGAAATCATGATATGTCCTACGGTAACCTCTCCTTGAGATTTGCGCTTATCTAACACTTTTACAACATGATATCCATATTGGGTTCTGAAAGGATCTGAAATCTCTCCAACGCCAGTGTTATAAGCAGCACTTTCAAAATCGTAAACCATCTTAAAACTTGAAAAATATCCTAAATCTTCCACAAAAACTGTGTTGCCATTATGAACTGAAGTTTTAACACTTTCAAAACCTTGCTTAAAAAATCGCTCTTTGAAATTCAATATTTTTTTATAGTAAGCAGTCGTATCTTTTTCATACTCTTCTATCCTAACTAAAATGTGTTGAGCTTTAATTTCATAAGACATTCTGTCATAAGCTTCTTTAATCAATGCTTCTGTAACGTTACTTTCTGTTAAATATTTTTTACTCAGTTGCTTTTGATATCCTTTTAACTCTTTAAGGTAAGACGGCTTTTTATCTAATCCAAGAGATTTTGCCTCTTGGAGTTTGAGTTTATAGTTGACAAAAAGATTTAAATACGCATCAATATCCTTTTGAGATTCATCTTGAACAATCTCTAAATTTTTATTGTAAACTCGGATAAATTCTTGAGCGAGGATCGGTTCATCACCAACAGAAAATAAAACATCATCATTACTAATCTGACTAAAAACAGTCATATGTGCAGAAACAAGTAACAACCATAAAAACGAAAATTTATTCATTTGTATACATTTTAAAACCAAGCAAAAATAGTAATAATAACCTATAATGCAAGTCGTAAAATATGACAATAATTTCAGGGCTTAGGATGTAGTAAATTGATTAGAAAATTCTCACAAACAAAAAACATTTCTCAAAATAAGTTTATCCAATTTATACGCAATCTGGTTTACAATAACCATTAAATCTTTTATCTTTGGCACATGGGATTAACTAACAACGATATCTTCAAAAAACTTAGAGTTGCGCACAAACTCCGTGATGATGATATCATAAAAATTTGTGCATTAAAAGATTTTAAAATTTCAAAAAGTGAATTAGGTGCAATTTTTAGAAATGAAAACCATCCTAAATATATGGAGTGTGGGGATCAATTTTTACGAAATTTTTTAGATGGCTTAATCATACATTTACGCGGACCACTTCCAAAGAATAATTCTACCAAGGTTCAAACTAAAAATTTCTCAAAATCGTAATATTGAGTCCTGTAAAAAATAGAACGTTTAAAAATAGAATTATTCAATCCATTTTTTAAAATCTCTTACGCGGTCACGAGCAACTATTAAATCGTGTTCCTTATAATGATTCAGACTGATTTTTAATCTTGAATTGGTATAACTCACAATATCTCTTATGGCTTTTAAATGAATAATTTGTTTTCTATTAATTCTGAAAAAGAAATCAGGTTCAAGTTCAAGTTCAAGTTGCTCAAGGGAACCATCAATACAATAATTTCTGGAATTCTTCGTGAAAGCATATGTAGCCTTATTTTCACTAAAAAAACATTCAATATCTTCAACATCAATGAGTTTTATATGATGCCCTATAGTAACAGAAAATCGTTTCTTATAATCTCTGCCTTTGGGATTTACAAGTAATTCTCTAAGATCATTAAAATTTAAACGCGTCGCTTGTAGGTTTGAGATACGATTCTCAAATTTTTTTAATGCTTCAGCCAATTCTATTGTATCAATCGGTTTTAATAAGTAATCAATACTATTTAATTTAAACGCTTTTAAAGCATACTCATCAAAAGCCGTAGTAAAAATAACTGCAGATTTAATATCGACATTCTCAAAGATCTCAAATGACAAACCATCACTTAGTTGAATGTCTAAAAAAATCAACTCAGGATGTTGGTTGTTATTGAACCAAATAATAGATTCCTCAACAGAATGCAGCATCTCTTTTACGTTTATATCATGTGCTAAAAGCATTCGATTTAATCGTCTTGCGGAAGGTTTCTCATCTTCTATAATGATAGATTGTATCACGAAATAATAAGTTTTTAAAAATTAAATTTTCTATTCTATAGCTCTAAAGAATACAGATGGATGTGCCAAGGCATGGTTAGTTTCTATTAATTTATTTAAAACGTTGGTATTCTTGTCTATCTTTATCCATATATTCTTTTATTTTATTGGCTTCCCATTTTTTTCCAAACATTAATCCTGGACCGTAAACTGCCATCAAATGAAAAAGTAAACCAATACCCCAAAATAAAGCAGTTGCATAAGTACCAAAATGCCAAAAGCCATTATCTGACTGTGTCCCAATGAGTACGATTAAAAATACATTAATTATTACATAAACAGCTAAATGCCAATAAAAAGCGATTAACTTATCTAATTTTTTCTTTGCCCTTAAGTAAGCATCCTCTTTTTCATAATCAAATTTTGAATGCTGCACATTTAATGATTCCTCTTTAAAATTTTCCATCTTGCTTCTTTGTTAATCGTTACTTTGCTCTTCGTTAATAAATTGTTTAATTTTTCGCTCCTCCCAGTCGTGACCTATTATTAAGGGTAACAAAAACACAGAGAAGGCATGAATACTGAGGCCAACTCCCCAAAATAACCACATCCCAGAATAATTCAGATTAAATAACGAGTCAAATTGTCCTGAATTCCTTATAATCTTAAAAACTACAATGATCGTATTAACTGAAAGATAGATTCCCAAATGATAATAAAAACCTTTTAATTTTTGGACTCTTGTTTTTGCTCGTAACAAGGCTGATTCTTTACTTAAATTTTTCATATTGTATTGTTTTTAATTCCAACGATCATCGGAGGCTTCATTTTCCATATACTTTTCAATTTTTCTCTGTTCCCAAGAGCGCCCAAACACACCATCATTAACATAAACTTTATAAGCATGAAAAAGTAGTCCAATACCCCACCCAAACATTGGGAACCAAAACCACTGAAACCCCCAAAAAGTACGATAATTAATAAATATTAAAAAAGGAATTACGATGACGTACGACAGTAAACTGTAGTAAAATTCTTTTACCTCGTCAACATGTTTACGTGCTCGTACATAGCTGTCGTCAAATTGGTTTTGTGTTCTTGTTTTCATAATTGATATTTGTTTTGTAAGCATGGGTATTGCAACTGTAAATAATTCTGCTTTTTGATTAATAATTACTTTTCTATCTGTTAACAAATGGTACCGTTGTTTGATATTTTCGAGTCCAACTCCGCTACTTTTTCTAAGTATCTGTTTTGGCTGTAAATTATTCTCCACAACTAAAAATCCTGATGACTCAAATATTTTAATTTTCAATGGTTTACTTGTTGTAACTATATTGTGTTTAACCGCATTTTCAAGTAATAATTGCAATGATAGCGGAACAACTTTACTGTCTGAATTTGTAACTTTCTCAGGAGTTTCAAATACAATACTATCTTCAAATCTCATTTTTAAAAGTGACATGTAAATTGATGCGAAATTTAACTCTTCTCTCAATGTCACCAAATCTTTATTTTTCTGCTCCAACACATAGCGATAAACTTTCGATAATGACGCTGTGAAATTTTTTGCATTTATTGGATTTTCATCAATTAAACTTGTTAAAACATTTAGACTATTAAATAAAAAATGAGGATCTAATTGATTTTTTAATGCATCAAATTTCGCACTTGCAGTTCCAGCAATAACCTTTTGCTCTTGTATTTTACTTTTTTGTAATTGTTGATAAAAGTAAAATACATGAAAAAGTGCTGATATTACAACCATACACAAAAAAGCCAAGAGATACATTTTAATATTTTCTGTCTTCAAAAAATATTCGTAATCAATACCTTCTATTGCAACTCTATGAAGTAGTCGGAGAATAATAAACGAAACCATAGTAATCACAACGGAACTTAAAAATCCTATAATGAGACGATATTTTTGATATCTGTACCAAACTACATAATGGTTTAAATACTTAAAAAAAGCAAAATTAATTAATGCCAAACAGACACCATAAAACACATAAAAGCCATTAGATTGAATGTGCTTTAGGTTTAATAGAAGGCTTCTTTTTGGATCAACATTGAAAACCACAATAACCATGAATAAAAAAATGGCTATCAAAAAGCTAAACCCTATTGTTTTTAAAATTAATTTCATAAGTTCTGATATCTAAAATGGTTTTACTTAAGCTCTTCGTGTCTCAATTTAAATAGAAAGCCTTCATCAAATTTATTGGAGCTAGGTTTTTTTTGTTTATCATCTGCTTAAATTTTAAAATAATATATTCACAACGAAAAAAACAATTTTAATAATGATAAAAATTAATCTAAACATAACACCCACTTATTTATACAGCAAATATCCACTATTGTTAAATTTTACAAAAAACAAAATTACCCAATCGTTGTATTAGTGTGCTGAACTGTCTAATTGAAATTATAACAGCATCCTCGAGTTTATTTCAATTAGTATTACTGGAATATTTTATTGTATGACAGATAAATCATCTACCATTTTAATAACTAATAATATTATTGTATCAAATGCTTTGTATGAAATTAGTTAACTTACACTAATAAACTTAGTTTCATGAAAAAGCTTTCATCTCTATTACTCGTGCTCATTTTTTGTAACTGTTCAGGCAATAGCCAACAAAAAGAAGATAGTGATTATATTTCTGAAGTAAATGCTTACTTTAAGACTTTGAACAATGAGCGTAAAAATAATTATCTTCAATTAATTGCCTTATATCCTCTGAAAGAAGGTTCAAATACCTTTGGAAAAGATAGTTTAAATGATTTAATATTAAATTTTGACTTGATTCCAAATTACGTTGGAAGTTATTATAGACAAGAAGATAGCTTGATATTTGATGGTGCCAAAGATTTAATGGTCCAATCAATGGATTCCACCACCCTTAAAACGCCTGTAAAAATTGATGTTCAAGGTAATTCTGAAAAATTATTTCATCAAAATCTAAGCTGGAAAATTATTTCTCGATCAAACCAATATTATCTTAGAATTTGGTACAAAAAAAATCCTAAAATCAACACCTTTAAAAAATTTTTACGTTATCCTACAAACAAGGATTATTTAATTAAGGCTCAATTCACTAGTTATGAGCAAGAAAAACATGAAATTGTAAAAGCTAAAATTGATGGAAAACGAATGACAAGCTTTATTGGAAATGTAACGTTTGCTTTAAATGACAAGAACTTTACATTGGAAGTAGGACATAATGGTTTTATCATGGTTGGAGATTTGACAAATTCTAATACGACATATGGGGGTGGTCGATACATGTATATCACGGTTCCTCAAAATAACGGAGATGTTAATTTAGATTTCAATAAACTCTACAACCCTCCGTGCTCATATTCTGTGTTCACTACCTGTTTATTTCCTCCAAGTCAAAATCAATTGTCATTTCCTATTTTTGCAGGCGAACAATCAATTTAAAAAAAAACATTCATTACCTAAGCGTAATAATCTAAATTAAAATGAAAATTAAAGTTGCAGTTGTCCAAGATAGTCCTGTTTTTTTTGATAAAGAAGCTACCTTTAAAAAAATTGAAACCATATGTATTAACAATGCTTCAAAAGGTTGTCAGTTAATTGTGTTTCCCGAGTCATTTATTCCTGGCTATCCACGAGGACTCTCTTTTGGTACGACTATCGGTGAACGAACAGAGACCGGGAGACAACAATTTGCTGATTACTACAATCATAGTTTTGATTTAAAAAGTAATGATTTGGTAAGATTAGAAATACTTTGTAAAGAGCAAAATATTTTTCTTGTTATTGGAGTTACTGAAAAACAAGAAGTAAGCGGCAGTTTGTTTTGTTCTATGCTTTTTATTTCACCATCAAACGGTTTATTAGGAGTACATCGTAAATTAAAACCTACAGGCTCTGAAAGAATTATATGGTCAGAGGGTGATGCAAAAGATTTAGTTACTTTTAACACTAAAATTGGCAAACTTGGAGGACTTATTTGCTGGGAAAATTACATGCCATTGGCACGTATGAGTATGTATCTTAAAGGGGTTGAAATTTATATTGCCCCAACAGCCGATTCTCGAAAACAGTGGACCGCAACTATGCAACAAATAGCCATGGAAGGGCGATGTTTTGTGTTAGGTTGCAATCAATACATGACAACAGCATTATATCCTGATAAATATAGGAAAGAAGTTTCGCATCTCGATGAAAACTTTTGTCCCGGGGGTAGTGTTATAGTTTCTCCACAAGGTACTATTCTTGAAGGACCTCTTTTCAATAAATCTGGAGTTCTGGTCACCGAATTAGACATGGAAGATATTAAGAAAAACAAACTAGATTTTGATGTTATAGGTCATTACAGCCGAGATGATATTTTTAAATTTGAAGTAATTAATCAACCTGAAATTAAAAATAACAACTAAAAGACACATACAGTTAATAGTCTCACTTGCAGAATTTTAATGTTTTATTTATTTTTGAAAAAAATATGATTTGATCTTTGATAAAATAAATAAATCTTTTGGTTCCTTATTCCTACTGATTCTTTTGATTGAGGTAATTTCAAGTAAAAGTGAAGATTTCAGTAGACTTCATACAGTAGCTATGCCTCTGCTATTGGCGTATCTTTTTATATTTTTTTACTTGCGTCGACAAGGAATATCTATAATATCTAAAATACTTTTATTTTCTGCCCTAGGGTGTGCATTTACGGGAGATATATTCTTGTCTAAAGAGTTGAGTATTTTTGACAGCGAAAATAGTCTTGGTATTATATGTCATGCATTGGCACATGCCTTCTTAGTGATATTGTTTTACAATGGCAGAAATAAAAAAAACAAGGGATATCAATTTCTCTTACCACTATTGATAATTGCTGGTCTTTTTATGTTTTTCAATTATAAATATCAATATGAAGAAACTTTTAACCTTTTTTCTTTTGTGCAATTGGTTTTAATATTAACAATGATTTATTTTTCTTTTTTAAGAAAAAACAATGTCACAAAAGAGAGCTACACATTTATTTTAATAGGTTCAGTGTTATTATTCATCTCTTTTATGTTTGTAAATTTCCAACCATCACTTCAATTTGAAGCTCACGATTTTATCATGATACCATATGCAACAGCATTTTTATGTTTCGTTATCGGCATTATTAAAGAAAAGCAGACCTCTTTTAATTTTTAAAGATATTGTCATTTCTCATCTTAAATAGGTCTATTGCAATTTAAAATAATATTGCTTTTTTTTTCAAAAAAAATTAATTTGCACAAAAAAAAACTTGACAAATTTTACCATGAAAAAAAAATTGAACTTTAGTGAATTTGATAAATCATTTTCACTTCTCTATTTTGTGATTTTAATCATTGAATTATTTGCCCATCCGATACAAGGCTTAAGTGATTTACACTTTGTTGCAAAACCACTCTTAATTATTTCTTTACTCTATTATCTTTATATCAAGCGTTTTGAGATAAAAATGAATTCCCGCCGTCTTTTGTTTTGGGCACTATTCATTTCCTTAATTGGTGACACCCTAATTTTATTCGAAACAATTTCTAATAATAATATGCTTTTTATTTTTGGCGTGTTAGCTTTTATGGTAGTTCTAATCCTTTATTCCTTTATTTTTCTTCAAAAAAGAAATAATAATTTACGATCATTTAAATTTTTATTTACCTTAATCATGTATACCATAATATTATTTTCCGTTTTGTGGAAATCACTTGACCATATGCTAATACCCGCAATGTTATATGCTCTAGTTATATTGATGATGAATTATATTGCCTCTTTAAGATCTTTTAATGTGACAAAACTGAGTTTTAATTTTGTGCTTATTGGTACATTGTTAATGTTAATTTCAAATACTTTAGTTGTCATAAACAAATTCTATTTTCCACTATCATGGAGTCATTTATTAATTATGTCGACCTATGGACTGGCCCAATATTTAATTATTTTTGGTGTTTTAAAACAAAACAATACTGTCTATAACAAATTTAATATTTAGTAATTTTTATCATTTATTGTTATATGTTTACTAAGCGTCACTATGTGCTCTGTGCTCTACAAATGATAAAATTCACAAAAAGAACTCATTTTACAGAATGAATAAAATAAAAAAAGACACTTATATTTGACTGAGTATTTAATTAAAATAACAATGATAACACGGCTATCAACTTTTGTAATCTTACTTTTAAGTTTACCAATTTATGCTCAAAATAATAATCCTCTTGCTGACTTAGATATAAAGACCCCTTTTTATGAAGCCATAGCAAATGACATTTGGAATTATGCAGAAATGGGATATCAAGAACATAAAAGTAGTGAAAGATTAAAACGTGTACTTTACGATGAAAATTTCACAATAAGTTCGGGGGTCGCCGGTATGCCAACAGCATTCATTGCAGAGTATAACAATGGAGGACCTGTCATTGCCTTTTTGGGTGAGTATGATGCCTTGCCAGGTTTATCCCAACTCGCCGTTTCAATAAAGAAATCTGCAGGAAAACTTGCAGGTCATGCCTGTGGACATCATCTTTTTGGGACAGCCTCTGCAGCAGCTGCGATCCGTGTAAAAAACTGGTTAATTGAAAACAACGTTAATGGGACTGTAAGGTTTTATGGCTGTCCTGCAGAAGAAGGTGGATCAGGTAAAGTATACCTATCTAGAGCTGGCTTATTTGATGACGTTGATATCGCTCTTCATTGGCATCCGTCATCTGTAAATGCAGCAAATCCAGGAGCTGCTTTGGCTAATAAATCAGCTAAATTTAGATTTAAAGGAGTCTCTGCTCACGCAGCCGGCTCTCCTGAAAAAGGACGATCTGCGCTTGATGCAGTAGAAAGTATGAACTATATGGTAAATATGATGAGAGAGCACATCCCTCAGGATGCACGTATTCATTATGTTATTACCGATGGGGGGAAAGCACCAAATGTAGTCCCTGATTTTGCAGAGGTCTACTATTATGCAAGGCATCAGGATAGAACCGTTGTCATTGATCTTTTTGAGCGTGTAAAAAAAGCTGCTGAAGGTGCTGCACTGGGCACAGATACAATTATGAGCTTTGAAATGATAGGTGGAACTCATGAGTTACTACCAAATATAACCTTACAAAAAATCATGTATAACAATCTTGTTGAGATTGGCGGCTATCATTATGATAGCGATGAACTAAATTTTGCTTCCGAAATTTCTCACAGTTTAGGAGATTCATCACTAGATTTAAGCTATTCAAAAGGAATTGTTCCTTATACTGAAGAGACTAAAGCTTATGGATCTACTGATGTTGGAGACGTTAGTTTTATAGTTCCAACTGTTGGTATGAGTGCTGCAACTTGGGTACCAGGAACACCTGCTCATAGTTGGCAGGCAGTTGCTGCAGGGGGGACATCCATAGGCATAAAAGGGATGA
>ERZ1049444.3244-NODE-3244-length-9962-cov-4.332896_pt1 | contig 9962 bp, 8 predicted proteins | sample MGYA00383101_ERZ1049444 | MGnify/ENA primary metagenome ERZ1049444 (study PRJEB29581, sample SAMEA5548371) | metagenome | biome: marine; feature: coastal; material: water | depth 50 m | study: Short-term variability in the microbial, nano- and picoplankton dynamics...
ATCCGAGAAAGAAAAAAGACAAGATTGAAATGTGGTATTACAAAAATGTTGTTGAATATGCTCCAAAAAAAACTTATCAGAAGGTAGAATTAACTCTTATTAATGATCGAATTGTAAACATAGGATTTTTTAATTAAAAAAACCACCCATTACAAGATAGGGTGGTTTTTTATTTTTATTGCTTATTTATTATTTTCTTAACCTAACATGCCAGCTACTTTTTCTGAAGCTAGTCCAGCGACTGAGCCAAGAACAAAAGAAACAGACATCATAATTACAGGATTAGAGAAATTAGTTGCAAGAACTTCCATATTGCTTGCTAAAAGCATAAATCCAAATGTAGCGGCATAACCGAATACGTTAGCAGGAATATTTGGACATTTTGGAAGAGCAGTTAAGCCCCATACTGTAACACCTACAGCTACCGGCCAAGCAAGATCTCCAACCACTCCAAGATAACCGTGAAGAATAACTGCGACAGCAGCTAATATTGAACCATAAATTGTTGCAGTTATTGTTTTAGGTAGAGCATCTTTACCTACTGTAAAATATGCACCCCAAGCAATAAAGCCGCCCCAAACTTGTACAAAGTCACCTAATACAAAAAGCGCGATGTAGGTCCAGACTAAAGCGCAGATACCTAAACTTACTCCTAAAGCGTTTTTCATTTTACTTCCTCCTGTTTTAGTTTAATTAACATTTAACTATCAATTAAAATTGAAAATTAAATGATTTTACAAATATAACATGATTACTAAATTTGCACTTACATCTAAGTCACAAAATTATGTAATTTTCATACAATGACCTACGAATTTTTTACTGTCAACCTTTTTTTTATATTAAGACATTAGCTTGTAATTTTCTTTAAATCATAATAACCTAGAAAAAAATTATTTTTTATTGGGAGTACTAAATAAATGGATGATATTTCTTCAAAGAAAGTTAAGGAGTTTCATGGTGGATGCCCTCATGATTGCCCAGATACTTGCTCAATGGTATTTGAAGTTCAAGATGGTAAATTAAAAGGAGTTAAAGGGAATTCTAGTCATCCAATGACTAGAGGTGGTTTGTGTGTAAAGTTAAAGGACTATGAAAAGCGTCATTATCATCCTGATAGAATTTTATATCCGCAAAAAAGAGTAGGGCCTAAAGGTAATAAGCAGTTTGAAAGGATTAGCTGGGATGAAGCTTACGATACAATTATTAAGAAATGGAAAGAAATTATAAATGAATATGGCCCACAAGCAATTATGCCTAATAGTTATCTTGGTAATCAGGGTTTAGTTCATGGTTTAAATGGAGGTGATGCGTTTTTTAATCGAATGGGAGCAACAGTAACTGAAAGAACTTTCTGCGGTGAAGGTTCGGCCACTGCATGGCTTCTTACTATTGGACCTACTGCTGGTGTTGATCCTGAGAGCTTTATTCATTCTAAATATATTATTGTTTGGGCATGTAATTCAGTAAGTACCAATCTTCATCATTGGCACATAATTAAAGAGGCGCAAAAAAAAGGATCGAAAGTTGTTGTTATAGATTCTTATGCTTCAAGAACTGCTAAAGAAGCAGACTGGCATGTATGTCCAAAACCAGGAACTGATGGTGCCTTAGCCATGGCTATGATTAATGTCATAATTGAAGAAGGTTTAATGGATCAAGATTATGTTGATAACTATACAGTTGGCTTTCAAGAACTAGCAGAGAGAGCAAAAGAAAGATCTCCAGAATGGGCTGAAAAAATTACTGGAATATCAGCTGATGATATACGAAATTTAGCAAGAGAATATGCAACCACTCAACCATCAGCAATAAGAATTGGTGTTGCGTTAGAGAAAAGTTGGGGTGGTTGTCAAGCAATCAGAGCTATCACATCACTTCCTGCAATAACAGGTGCATGGCGGCATGTTGGCGGCGGTATTCTTCAATTTCCTGTATGGGAGCATCCATATAAATTTGATGTGATATGTCGGCCTGACTTAATCCCTGAAGGAACACAGGTAGTTAATAATTTGCAGCTTGGTCGTGTATTAACTGGGGAACAAAAACTTAAAGTACCAATTAAATCTATGATGTGTTGGAATACTAATCCAGTTACTCAATCAACTGAATCTGAAAAAATTTTAGAAGGATTAAAGCGTGATGATTTATTTTTAGTTTCAGCTGAGCACTTTATATCCGATACAGCGGCTTACGCGGATATCTTACTTCCAGCTTCTATGGGTGCAGAACAAGAAGATGTTATTCTGTCCTGGGGGCATTTATATTTAACATACAATGAAAAATGTGTTGATTCTCCTGGTGAATGTATACCTAATAATGAAATATTCAGACAACTTGCTCAACGCTTAGGATTTGAAGAAGATAATTTGAAATGGAATGATACTGAGTGTTTAGCAAACTATATAGATTGGGACTCTCCTGCATGTGATGGGATTGATTTTGATTATTTAAAGAAACATGGTTATGCGAGACTAAATTTAGGTACCAAAGATAATCGTGCTCCACATAAAGAAGGCAATTTCCCAACACCATCTGGCAAATGTGAATTTAGACTTGTTGGAGCAAAGAATTTTGTAGCTGGCCCATTTAGACAAATGTATGAAGGGTTTCAACCTGGAGAAGATATTCCTGAATTACCAGATTATGTCGCATCAAAAGAAACATTATCAGCTAATCCAGAATTAGCTAAAAAATACCCATTAAATATTCTTGCGCCTAAAAGTCATGGATTTATTAATTCCAGTTATGCAAATATGGACCATAAACTTAAAGCGCAGGGGGACCAATTCGTTTTAATAAATCAAAAAGATGCAGCTGATAGGGGAGTTAAAACTGGCGATAAGGTAAAAGTATTTAATGATCGTGGTTCCTTTGAAGCGCTTGCTAAAATTACACCTGATGTTAATAAGGGTGTTGTAGTAACAACTCTTGGATATTGGCGTCAACATAATAATGGTGTTGTTAATTCAGTTAGTTCAAGCGCTTTTGGTGATATGGGTAATGCACCAACTTCTCATGATTGTTTAGTTCAGATTCAGGCTCTTTGAATAATTTAGATGAAATAACTATAACATGTACCGATAATGGAAAATCTGTTATTGGGTATCTACTTAATTGTCGACCAAAAGATCATTTAGAGGTATCTTTAAATACAGTTAAAATATACCTTCAGTATAAGAATGGTATATACGTTGGATCAATGTCTGGCATGGAATTCACAGTAGAAGAAGATAGCTTACCTAAACATCATCAAGAATATCAACGCTAATAAATATTTAAGCTTGATATGACAAAAAATACACCATTCAAGGTTTTGTTTGCAAGTCTGGCAGGAACTACAATTGAATTTTTTGATTTTTATATATATGCAAATGCAGCTGTTTTAGTATTTCCATCTTTATTTTTTCCTTCATCTAATCCCTCAACTGCAATGCTTCAGTCATTAGCTACATTTGCGGTAGCTTTTTTTGCAAGACCACTTGGATCAGCTTTTTTTGGACATTTTGGTGATCGAATTGGAAGAAAAACTACCTTAGTAGCCGCTTTGTTAACAATGGGTATTTCAACAGTTATTATAGGTTTATTACCCACATATGATTCAATTGGTATTCTTGCTCCAATCCTTTTAGTTTTATGTCGTTTTGGCCAAGGTTTTGGTTTAGGCGGTGAATGGGGTGGGGCGGTATTATTAGCTGTTGAAAATGCACCATCAAATAAAAGAGCATGGTATGGGATGTTTCCTCAGCTTGGGGCACCTATCGGCCTTGTTTTATCAGGAGGTATTTTTCTTTACTTATCAAGCATTTTAAGTAATGAAGAATTTTATAATTATGGCTGGAGAATTCCTTTCTTATTAAGTTCTATTTTAATTATTTTAGGCCTTTATGTTCGTTTGAATATTGATGAGACTCCTGATTTTTTAAGTAATATTAAAAAAAGAAATATTATCTCTACTCCTCTTTTTTCGGTATTTAAAAATTATAGTAAAACAGTATTTTTAGGTACTTTTATTGCTTTAGCAACATTTGTTATTTTTTATTTAATGACAGTTTTTATTGCTGGCTGGGCTATTTCTGAACTTAATATTTCAAGAGATGAGTTTTTAAAAGATCAAATTTTTTCTGTAATTTTCTTTACTATTTTTATACCAATTTCAGCGATTTTAGCAGATCGTTATGGAAGGAAATTAATTATAATTATTGCGTCTTTAATGATTGTGATATTCGGTATATTTTTAGCATCCTTACTCAATTTAAATAATGGTGATGGTTTACTAATTACGCTCTCATTAGGGATGGCATTAATGGGATTTACTTATGGCCCTCTCGGTACTATTTTATCTGAGTTATATCCTACAAATGTTAGGTACACAGGTACATCGCTTTCATTTAATCTTGCAGGTATTGTTGGAGCATCTTTTGCGCCTTTTATTGCTATGTGGTTATCAGCTAATTATGGTCTTCAATATGTGGGTTACTATTTATGTATTGCAGCATTAATATCAATGATTGCAACAAAGCTGTCATCAAGTGTGTAAAACAAATTGGTAGGGGATGCGAGGTTCGAACTCGCGACAAATTGATTAAGAGTCAACTGCTCTACCAACTGAGCTAATCCCCCAAATTTGTTCAATTTTTTTTACTTAAAACATTTAATATTTCATTTACAGACTGTGAAATATTATTAGCAACATAGCCACCTTCTAACATATATAAAGTTCTACCTAAAGCATATTTTTCAGCAATATTTTTTAATATTAAGGCAGCATGTTTATATCCATTTGGGGTGTAATTTAATTGGCCTAATAAATCACCTTCTTGTGCGTCAAAACCTGCAGATACAAGAATAAATTCAGGTTTAAACTTATCCATGGCTGGCTTTAATTGATTGTTAAAGGCATTTAATAAATCAACATCTCCTGAACCCTTTGAAAGATCTACATTTAAAGTGAAACCTTTACCTTTTCCACTACCTATTTCACTTGGTCGGCCACTTTGTGGGTAAAAAGGGTGTTGATGCAAACTAAAGTAAAAGCCGGAATTGTCTTCATAAAAGATATCTTGTGTGCCATTACCATGATGCACATCAAAATCTACGATTAATATCCGTTTAAGTCCGTATTGTTGTTGTAAATAACGTGCAACAATGGCTATATTATTATATATACAAAAACCCATTCCTCTTGAAGCTGTTGCATGATGGCCAGGCGGCCTTACTAACGCGAATGCTGATGATGCTTTACCTTTCATTATCTCATTTACTCCTATAAGACCTGCACCAACAGCTAATTTTGCTACATTATTAGAGTCTTTTGATATTACTGTGTCACCAGTAGATAAATAAGATATTTTATTGTTCTTTATTGATGCAATTTCATGAGCAACTAAATCAATATATTCTTGAGTATGTACGAGGCGTATTTCTTCAATACTAGCTTTTCTGATAATAGGCCAAAGTAAAGAGGAGAGCGATTTATTTTTTTTAATGTCATTAACAACTTTAGATAACTTTTCTGGCCTTTCTGGGTGGTTTGGACCTGTATTATGTAAAAGAAATTGGTCACTATAAAGCACGGCAACATTTAACCTAGTATCTTTTGTATTAGCAAACAAACTGTATGAGGTTAGGGTAATTATTAAATATATAAAACATCTTTTTAATATCGTCATATCATATTATTATTTCGTATAATGTATATTATGTTAAATAGATTATTAATTAGCGGAAGTCAATAAGTCCTTAGCGCCTATTTTTTTAGCGATACTGGTACCAGAGTTAAATTTAGCTACTGATTGCTTAGTATCTCCCTTCTTTTTAAAAACTAATGATTGCTCAAGTAATGCTTTAGCTTCGTAGTACTGACTTCCGTTGTCTTTAGCAAATTTTTCTAGCTTTTTTAGTACCTTTAATGAGAGATTTGGATCATTATCAGCTAAGTGATACGATGCTATTCTTACTTGGCCATCAGCATATTCGTTGTACGCGCCAGTTTTAAGATGCATATTGGAAGCTTTTAAACCGTATTCAATAGCCTTTACTATTTTTTTATTGCCATAATAAGCTTTAGATAGCCCGTCATAACCTTCTGCTCTTTCATTATCATTAGCTGAAACAACAGTAGATTTTGCAAAAAAGTCTATTGCATCTGAATATTGTTCTTTTACTAAGTAATTTTGAGCTAATTGGTAGAGGAATCTTCTTTCCATTTGAAGATATTTACTATTGCCTAATTTCGCTGTTTCAAGACCTTTGGTAAAAGTTTTTGTTGAAGAATCAAATTCTCCTAAATCCCTTTCAGATATACCTTTATAGAGCATTGAAAACATTTGATTTACTGGTAATTTAGCATATTCTTCACTGTCATTGAATGCTTTCACTGCAAGTTTATGCATATTTGAACGATAATAAGCTTTACCAAGACAAAAGTTTTTATCGTATTGATCCTTAATTTTTTTTGCAGCCTTTATTGCATCAAGATTATTCCCTTTTTGTATTAATTTTTCACAAGGATTTTCCATATTATATGAATATATATTACTTGAAAACAATAATATAATTATAAAACTTAAAGTATTTTCTATTTTCATTATGATCCAATATTTTTAGTTAAAATTAGTAATTCTGCTTCACTTAATATTTTTACGTCAAGCTTTTCTGCTGTATCTAGTTTGCTACCAGCATCTGCTCCAGCAACAACATAATCAGTTTTTTTTGATACGCTGCCTGTTACTTTACCCCCACATTTCAAGATTAAACTTTTAACTTCATCTCTTTTAAGCGATGGTAACGTCCCTGTAAGGACAAACGTAAGCCCTTTTAGTTCTTTACTTTCATTATTAGCTGTTATTTTCTCAAATACTATTCCCATACTTAATATATCCATTATTTGATTATATTTTGACTCGTCATTAAAGTATTCATTAATTGATTTTGAGACGGTTGGGCCTATATCTTGAACCTCTTCTAGCTCTTCTATACTTGCAGCTTTAATCTTTTCTATAGTTTTAAAATGTTGAGCTAAGTCGGAAGCTGTAGACTCCCCTACATTTCTTATTCCAAGAGCATAAATTAATTTAGCTAAAGTTGTATTTTTTGATGCTTCAATAGCATCAATAATATTATCAGCTGATTTTTCTGCAAATCTTTCTAGTTTAATTAATTGCTCTTTACTTAGTTTGTATATATCAACAAATCTATCGACTAGTTTTGCTTCTAATAATTGATCAACAATCTTTTCTCCTAAGCCATCTATATCCATTGCCTTTCTCGAACAAAAATGCATTAGACCTTGCTTTTTTTGGGCTTTACAAGCTAATCCATTTAAGCAACGTAAAACTGCCTCATCTTCATCTTTTGATAATTTTGATTTACATACAGGGCATTTGTTTGGCATTTTAAACTCTTTGACGGCATCAGTTCGGTTTTCTTTAATTACCTTAACAATTTCAGGGATAACATCACCAGCTCGCCTTACTACAACATGATCGCCAATAAAGATATCTTTCTTTCTTAATTCATCTTCATTATGAAGAGTGGCGTTAGTGACCTGAACACCTGCAACCATAACAGGTTTTAGTCTAGCTACTGGTGTAATTGAGCCTGTACGCCCTACTTGAACGGATATATCTAATATTATTGTTTTAGCTTCTTCAGCTGGAAATTTATGAGCAGTTGCCCATCTGGGTGCTTTAGAAATAAAACCTAATTCATCTTGTTGATTTAAAGAGTTTACTTTATAAACAACTCCATCAATATCAAATGGTAATTTAGTTCGAGTTTCTATTATTTTGTTGTAATAATTTTGTAAACCTTTAATTGATTTAGTTACAGAGGCTAAATTAGATGTTGGAATCTTAAAATCACTTAATAATTTTAACCCTTCAGAATGTGAATTTAATTGACGTTGATCTTCAAACAAGAAAATACTATAAGCATAAAAACTAAGTGGTCTTTTTGCGGTTATTCTAGAATCAATTTGCCTTAAACTTCCAGCTGCAGCATTTCTTGGGTTTGCAAATAACTTCTGGTTTAATTCAGTTTGTTTTTTATTAAGAGAATTAAAATCTTTAATGAGCATAACAACCTCTCCTCTTACTTCAATTTTTTGAGGAATTTTTTTACCTTCTAATTTTAAAGGAATAGATTTTATTGTTTTAAGATTATGGGTAATATCTTCACCAACAATTCCATCACCCCTTGTGGCACCTAATACAAGCCTTCCCTCTTCATAAATTAAAGAGACAGCTAAGCCATCAAATTTAGGTTCAGCCGAATACTCTATGTCTTCAACTCCAATTTCATCACATAATCTTTTATTAAAAGTCATTAAGTCATTTTGAGTAAACACATTGTTTAACGAAAGCATAGGTTTTAAATGTTTAACTTGATTAAAGGCTTTATTTGTTTCTGCCCCTACTCTCTGAGTTGGTGATTCAGGAGTTATAAGGTCAGGAAATTGATTTTCTATCTCAATTAGTTGTTTATATAATGTATCAAATTCAGAATCTGAAATATCTGGATCATCTTCAACATAATACTTATAAGAATGATCTTGTATTTTATTTCTAAGACTTTCTATTTCTTTTTTTGCTTGCGATTTAGTTTGCATTTTATGAAAATATTTTTTTGGCTGAATCACTACCAGGCATAATTTTTCTCTTAATCATTTTATCTTCAATAGTTTTTAAAGAAAGATAAATCTTACTTATTTGATCATCGTCTAATTCATTACTATTAGCATCGACCAGAATGCCATTTAGTTTTTTCTTGCAAATATTAATTAATTTAATCATTTCATTAAAAGAGTACGTAATATTTTTAGTATTTGGAACATCCATTTTAAATAAAATTCCCTGTAAAAAAGTATCAGATTCAATATCAAGCTTCTTTCCAGATAGAGATAATAATTGACAAATATTATTAGTTTCTGAAGTTGAATTTTTTAATTCATGAAATCCATTTTGATCTAAAATTATTTCTGGATTTTCAAAAAAATCCATCAAAGCCCCCGATTGAAAAGATGAGTCTGATTTTGGAATAACTTTTAAAAATAAAGATTGATCTACTTCATTTTTAAATTTTTTTAATTCGTTACACTCCTCTAGTATATCTTGATTGGCCAACCAAAGAAGAGAGCCATCTGATCCATCTTTAACTTTTTCAACTAACGATTTAAAGTTGTTAATTTCTTCTTCAGTTCTATTATTTTTTCTTGAGGTTAACAATAAAACAATTAAAATTTGATTGAATTTAATTATTTCATCTAAAGCTTTTCCAGTCATCCATATTTCATTTCCATTACGAACATAAATACTTGTATTTAATATTTTAGAAAATTCTTCAATAAATAAATTTTTAGTGCCCTCTTGGATTGTTTTTGTTGTAATTGAGGCAACAGCTTCAATTTCTCTAAAAATACTATCAGGTAAATTCTCTCTAATTAAATACTCAGAAGTATTACCCTCAGATTCAAGATCATGAAATGTTCTTTTTGTTTCAAATATTGGAGTAGCCTGATTAAATAAAGGATCATTTTCATCTGTTATCTCTATTTCTTTGGCTGATTTTGGAGATTTTTTATTTTTATTATGCTTTCTAAGTTGGATCCAGTTATGAATCAGCATAATTACAATTATAAATAGACCAAGGGTTAGAAGAGTTAATTGTACATCGTTCATACTAATATTTTAGTTTGTTACTTCCATTTTTTCAACATCTTGTAAGTTAACTTCAACGATTCTAGAAACCCCTTCTTCAACTGATGTAACTCCAATTAGTTGATCGGACACTTCCATTGTATGTTGTTGATGGGTGACTAAAATAATTTGAGTTGCTTCCGACATACTTTGCACAAGAGAACAAAAATTAGCTACATTTGTAGGGTCTAATGGAGCATCTACTTCATCCATAAAGCAAAAAGGAGCAGGATTTAGTTTAAATAAAGCAAATACCAAAGCAAT
>ERZ1049444.3245-NODE-3245-length-9956-cov-7.681951_pt1 | contig 9956 bp, 10 predicted proteins | sample MGYA00383101_ERZ1049444 | MGnify/ENA primary metagenome ERZ1049444 (study PRJEB29581, sample SAMEA5548371) | metagenome | biome: marine; feature: coastal; material: water | depth 50 m | study: Short-term variability in the microbial, nano- and picoplankton...
CCTTGCCAAACTGCTTGGGGATACGCCGGCCCTACCGGTCCGGCTTTTAGAGCTGTTTGAGCTGCGCCGCCCTCATCCTGCGGCCTCAATGAAGGTGCTTTTTGCCTTGGCTGGACAAAAGTTAACCTTCTGGCTGCGCGCTGCGCCGCACACAGACCTTAAGGCGGTTCTGGCGCTTTTACCAGACGGGCAGGGCGCGGTGGTGAATTTTTCTTTTGGCATTGCCATTCAAAATGTGGTTCAGCGCCATAGCCTAACCCATAGTGATTTTGCCGGCACCGATTTGGCCATTGAAATGCTGTATCTACTGGAGGCAAAAAACGCTGCGATGGAGGCATCGCGCACTTTGAACCAACGTTTGCAAGGCGCAAAAATTGCCGCCGAAGAACAGGCCTTTACCGATACGCTGACGGGGCTGAAAAACCGCCGCGCGCTGAATTTGGTTCTGGCGCGGCTAAGTGAGGCAAAAGTGCCCTTTACCGTGATGCAGCTTGACCTTGATTACTTCAAGGCGGTCAATGACACCTATGGGCATGCAGCCGGGGATCATGTTTTACAGGTTGCGGCGCGGATTTTGGTCGAAGAAACCCGCGCCGAGGATACGGTGGTGCGCCTTGGCGGCGATGAGTTTGCGCTGGTGTTTTACAATGTGATCAACGCAACGCGTCTGGCCAAGCTGTCCCAGCGCATTATCGAACGGCTCGAGCAACCGGTGCCGTTTCAAAACAACATCTGCCGCATATCGGGCAGCATTGGCATTGCGGTTTTTGATCGCAGATCCGAGGCCAGCCCCGAGGTGATGCTAGAGCAATCGGATCAGGCGCTTTACGCTTCCAAAAAGGCCGGCCGGGCGCAACATAGCTTTTTTCACTGCGGCGCGGCCTAATTTTGGCTGAATATTTGAACCACCGCGATACTGCCGCGATACCGACGTGATACAGATGCGGTTTTTTGCAGTTTTTTGAAGGCTTAACACCCCGTTGAACGCAGCTGTCCCAGACGCCCGGAAAGCCGATAGGCAACCAGCCCGATCCATTCGCGCACCCCGATATTCAGCTCGTCCATATGGCCGGCAAAGTCCCATTTAACCCGATCCAGCGAGTGGCCAGAGCGAAAATCAACGGGATAGGGCACAATATTTCGCCACCCTGCATGGCAAAATACCGCCACGCTGCGGGGCATGTGAAAGGCCGAGGTCACAAGAACCCAAGGTCCGGTTTCAAAGCCCTGAACCAGTTTGGCGGTCAACGCGGCATTCTCGGCCGTATTGCGCGATTTACTTTCAAAAATCATACGGTTAGGCGCAATACCCGATTGGGTGAACAGCATCCGCGCCACATCTGCGCTGGAAAGGCTATGCTCTTTCAGGCTGAGCGTATCACCGGTAAATATCACCTTTGATTGCGGGTGGCGGCGGGCCAAAGCCATGCCAAGCAAAAACCGCTCGCCGGCCGCGTTGACATTGGCCATGCGGGAAAAATCCGATTGGGTTTCATCCTCGCCGCCGCCAAGGATAATGATCCCCGCAGGATCGGTGATTTTGGGGTTGGCCGCAAAGCGGGTTTCCAGCGGGCGCAAAAATATATCCCCCACAGGCAAAAGCGCAATGCCCCCATAAAGCAGTAGGCCAGACCCAATAAACCGCAGCGCCCCACGCTTGCGACCACGCATAAGCGCAAGAAATCCAAGGAAAAAAGTACAAGTGGTAGGTTTTCTGGTCGTGCAAAAAACCAAAATGCTTTGGAGGCGATAAAGAATAAATTGTCCATTTCGCTCTGCTGCTGCGGTGGAATGTTTGCAAAGAATAGCTAAATTTCGCGCCCAAGACCACGGTTATTTTTTATCTAAAATGGCATAGCGGCGGGGCGGGTTTCAGGCTTTATATTGCGCAAGAATTTTTAGCGGGACAATTTCTGTGGCGCGTAAATGGGTGGCTTTAAGGTTGACCTTTGGGGCGCAGCCTTCATCGTGCGCTTGTAAAAAACGTGCCGCACATAGACACCAGCTGTCACCAGCCTTGAGGCCTGTAAAATTAAACTCGGGCCGCGCTGTGCTGAGATCATTTCCCACATATTTGGAATAGGCCAGAAATTCGTCGGTCATTACAGCGCATACAGTGTGACTGCCTTGATCTTCTGCGCATGAATTGCAAAACCCATCGCGGAAAAATCCGCTTATTGGTGAAAAAGAGCAGGGCACAAGCGCGTCGCCAAGGACATTCACGGAAGGATCTTTTTTCAACTTTGGTTTGCCTTTCAAACTGAGGGACTTAGGTCAGTATGATGTCTTTAGATCAATTGATCCAGCGCTTATGAAAATCAACCCGGTCAAGGTTATATTTTTCTCCGTTGTGCCAAATTTGCAAGGTGATGGCTGCGCCTTCTGACTTTTCGTCGGCTTCCATCGCCAAGTGGGCCAGCGGGCTACTGGTTGTCGCTCTGGCGCCCGAATGCTCTAGTGCTTTGGTGCAGAATTGCTGAACTTGGGGTGGGAAATACTGCCAAGCCACTGTATTATAAACTAAATGAAGGTGGCCTTTGGGGTGATAGGTGAGCCGCCGGGGCAGCCAGTCTGCGGCGTCATCTTGTTCTACTTGGGTTGTTTGATGCGGCGCTGCTCTGTTTAAACGCTCAATTCTATCAGGTTGATCTGGCCAACTATAGGCAAGCAGGCGAAGGTGATCTTTATCTTTGGTGGGATCCAGTGGACTAAGATCAACGCCTGCTTTGTTTATCACTTCAAAGCGAGTATTTGGCGGCAAAGGGCCGCTCCAATCTGGCGCAAGGGTCGTAATTGGATTGCCCGCGCCAAACCGCGCTTTGCCTACAATCAATTGGTAGCGGTCAAACAACAGATTGAGCCCGCCGCTGGCCCCCAATTCAGACACGACCATCGGCAACCCAAAGCGATCCGCTAAAAGATGGCTGGCGGCGATCATCACACTGCTGCGCTGAATTTCATTGGTCTGCGGTGGCAATTTTATAAAGTCTAACAGGAACTTAACATGCCCTCGCAATGCGCTTCTGACCTCTGTCCAAAGCGCGTCATCGCTGGGTGTATTGGGTGGATAGACTGACGTCAAACCGGCGTCTTTGTTGCAAAGAGCCAACATATGTAACCCGCCGGCCAGTCGAAGCGGTACCGAAGCGCCGCTGGCTGAGCGATCTCCGAGCCAATCGAAAAGAGCATCTGAAACAGGATCACCAGGCGTCAAACGATCAGCAAAAAGCAGCATTAACTGGGCCATAAACGGCGATCCAAGTGCTGCGCAGTGGCGTGCCTGAAGGCGAAAATCTTCCCTAAGGGTCATTTAAATCTATCGATTAACCTTTGCAAAGTAGTTTTGGCATCTGGCGTTACAATACTCTTTTTAGCGGCTTCTGGGGATTCACTGTTTTGTGACACTTTGGGGGGTTTTGCGGGTTTGGTGGGGGCTGGGACAGGGTCTTGCTGAACGTGAAGCGCAACCACATTCATAAATCCTGCGGCATCGCCCTGTGCCAGTTTGTTGGCGCCATCGGCAATCCCAACCAATAAATCGGCCAGCCAGGTTTGATCCGCTTTGGCAAAATCATGCAGAACATAGCCGGCAACCGCATCTTTGTGTCCGGGATGTCCAATGCCCAACCGCACGCGTTGATAGTCCGCACCTATATGTTGATGCAAAGAGCGTAGACCGTTATGGCCTGCATGACCGCCGCCACTTTTTACGCGACACTTTCCAGGCGCCAAATCCAGTTCGTCATGAAAAACAGTAATATTCGTAGGCTCAAGTTTGAAAAACCGCATGGCTTCGCCAACAGATTGGCCAGAAAGGTTCATAAAGGTATCAGGTTTCAACAAAATGATTTTTTCCGGCCCCAAACGGCCTTCGCTCATGCGACCCTGAAACTTACCTTTCCAAGGTGAAAACCCATTATCTTCTGCAATCCGGTCTACTGCCATAAACCCTATATTATGCCGGTTATGGGCATAGTTTGCGCCAGGGTTTCCAAGTCCTACAAAAATCCGCATGGCTGTTCCACTATTCCGATGGGTTGATTTCCAAATACTTGGCACAATCTTACCCAAGAAAAAAGCGGGGCAAAAGCCCCGCTTTGACAAATCCACATCAAGAGAAGTGTTTATTCTTCTTCTTGCACCTCTTCAGTGGCTTCTTCTTCTGATGTTGTCTCTTCTTCATCGGCAGCAGCAGCAAGACCGCTTGGTGCTGAAATATTGGCAATCACAAAATCACGGTCGATGGTTGGCTTTGCGCCTTCTGGAAGGGAGACCGAAGAAATGGTAATCACGTCGCCAATATTTAGCGCAGAAAGGTCGATTTCGATTTTTTCCGGAATATCACCAGCGGTTACAATCAGTTCAATCTCGGGCCGCACGATGGTTAAAACGCCACCTTGTTTGATGCCTGGCGCTATGTCTTCGTTGACGAAATCAATAGGGATGAACAGGTTGATCTGAGATGACCGACGCAGGCGCATCAGGTCGAGGTGTGTCGGAAGATCTTTGACCACATGGCGCTGCACATCGCGGCAGATCACGCGGACATCTTCATGGCCATCGACTTTAAGATTAAACAAAGTTGACATAAAACGCCCGGCTTTTAGGCGCTTTAGCAATTCATTGCGGGGTATTTGAATCGGGAGCGGATCAATGCCGCCTCCATAAGCTACACCCGGCACCATGCCATCGCGGCGTGCTTGACGAGCGGCGCCCTTGCCTGTCCCCGTCCGTTCGATCGCTTCAAGATCTGGTATCTTTCCAGCCATTTAAATCTCCATTTGTTAAAGAGGGCTCCTCCAAGGCTGTAGCCCTTCATGAAGCCGCGCGTATAGACCAGTTGCACAGGATTTGAAAGCCCAAATTGAAACTGGGGCTTGCGCGAACTGACTAGGCATGTCACAGGCGGATTTATGATTAACAAACGCTTGATAATTGCGTCTTGGGAACCGCTTTGCGCTTTTGTTGTTTTGGGGTGTTGTTGGGGCGCTTTCGCCGCACTTGTCCCGGATTTGCAGGCCGCAATAGGCGCCGGTGATGGCGAATTGGCAGGGGTGATGCTGGTCGCTGCAATGGGTGCAATCGCGGCCATGCGTTTTGCGCCATGGCTGGATAGTCGGTTAGGCCGCTATGGTGTGGCAGCGTTATGTGCGGCGGCGCTTTTGGCTTTTCAACTGCCCGGTTTGATGAGCAGTTGGACAGGTTTGACAATTGCGATGTTTCTATGTGCCGCGTCAACTGCCAGTTTGGACGTAGTCATGAATGCGCATCTGTCTCAGATCGAGGCCCGCGAGGGTCATCCGTTGATGAGTTTTCACCACGCGATGTTTTCATTCGGCTATGCAATAGCTGCATTTTGTACAGGCCTGATTCGCGAATTCGGGGGCGGTGCAGTGATCAGCTTTTCCATCATCGGTGTTTTCGGCTTGCTGCTTCTGCCATCAATGGTTTTACCAAAACCGGCAGATCAGGCAGATGAAACCAATGATGCAGCCACCTCAGGATCCAATCAGTTTTTGGTGCTGATTGGCATTGTGATCGCAATTGCATTTATGGGCGAGCAGGCCTCTGAGGGGTGGTCTGCCCTGCATTTAGAACGCGCGCTTGGTGTGGGCGCAGTGCTTGGTGCGATGGGGCCTGCAATTTTGGGGCTGACAATGGGCATCGGACGACTTGGCGGACAAGCCATGGCACGGGTTTTTTCTGAAGCGCGGGTGATCCAGATTGCAGCACTCTTTGCGGCCTTTGGCTCCGGGCTTGCCGCAACTGCTATTAATCTGCCACTGACTTATATAGGCTTTGCCGCCCTCGGTCTTGGGATCTCTGTCATAGCGCCTTTGGGATTGGCGTTGGTCGGGCGCATTAGTCCTGCTGATCAGCGGGTCAAAGCAATTTCAAATGTTGCATTGATTGGTTATACGGGCTTCTTTATCGGGCCGCCTATTATGGGGGGCTTGGCTGAACTGGCCAGCCTTTCTGTCTCGTTTGTTGCATTATCGCTGTTGCTTGCAAGCATCACATTGGTGCTCATTCCGATGTTGGCAGGATCATCCCAAAAGGGTTGATCACGCCCAATCGCCTTCAAAACCCTTAGGGATCAATAAATTTTCGGGCGATAAATCATCAATTTGAGTATGGCCACAAAGAGCCATTGTGGTTTCTAATTCTTTTTGGATAACGGTTAGGGCCTGGGTCACACCGGCTTCACCCATAGCCCCTAGCCCGTATATAAACGCGCGGCCGATATATGTGCCTTTTGCTCCCAGCGACAGCGCTTTAAGCACATCTTGCCCGGATCGGATGCCGCCATCAAAATGCACCTCGATTTTATCGCCCACTGCTTCAAGAATACTGGGCAGAGCCCTAATTGAACTAAGCGCTCCATCAAGTTGCCGCCCACCATGATTGGATACTATAATTGCATCTGCACCAACGCTTAGGGCCATTTTAGCGTCCTCAGCATCCAAAATACCCTTTAAAATAACTTTGCCGCCCCAAGCCTCTTTCAGTTTGGCAATTTTATTCCAATCAAGCGCTGGATCAAATTGTTCAGCGGTCCAAGAAGACAGGCTGCTGGTGTCTTTTACGCCTTTGGCATGGCCCACTATATTACCAAATTGCCGGCGTTTAGTGCCCAGCATTTCCAAGCCCCAACTCCATTTGGTCGCAAGGTTGGCCATGGTTTTGACCGTAAGATTTGGGGGAGCAGAAAGCCCATTTTTTAGATCCTTATGGCGTTGGCCTAAAATTTGCAAATCTAGCGTAATCATCAATGCAGAGCATTTTGCTGCCTTTGCACGCTCAATGAGCCGGTTGATGAAATCGTCATCTTTCATCGCGTAAAGCTGAAACCAAAATGGTTTGGTGGTATGGGCGGCAACATCTTCTATCGAGCAGATAGACATTGTAGAAAGCGTAAAGGGCACACCGAATTTCTCTGCGGCCTTTGCGGCTTTAATTTCTCCATCTGCGGTCTGCATGCCAGTCAGACCTACAGGCGCAAGCGCAACAGGCATCGCGACGTTTTGGCCGATCATTTTTGAAATTGTACTGCGCCCGGTCATGTCAACGGCCACCCTTTGGCGCAGACGAAGTTGTTCAAAATCTGTCACATTGTCCCGAAATGTCTGCTCGGTCCAACTGCCGGACTCTGCGTAATCATAGAACATTTGCGGCACGCGGCGGCGGTAAATACGCTTTAAGTCTTCGATGTTGGTGATAATTGGCATTGGTATTTACCCGAGTGTATTGGTGAGTTATTCTTACCAATACAGGTATTGGTTCACAAGATCAAAGTTGAATGCGCGAGGGTGATATGTATTTTGAAGATTTCGTGGTTGGGTATTGTTTTACAACAGACCGCTATCTTGTTCCTAAGGATGAAATCATTGATTTTGCAAGGCAATGGGATCCGCAACCGTTCCATATTGATGAAACCGTCGTAGATGATTACCCCTATGGCGGGTTGATTGCCAGTGGTTGGCATACCTTGCTGATTTCTTTTCGGCTAATGCTTGAAACCGGAAAGTTTAAAGAATGTTCGATTGGCTCACCCGGCATGCAAGAGTTGCGCTGGCTGCTGCCTGTTAAGCCCGGGGACACTCTTTATAACCGAGCCAGAGTTGACAGCGCGAAACAGTCAAAGTCAAAACCTGATAGGGGTTTTGTAACGGTTCAATATGAAGTTCTGAACCAAAAAGATCAAAAGGTAGCAACCTATTTAATCACACATATGCTGCGGGTAAGACCTAATTAGAATTCGTTGAATGCGCGCCATTGGCCAATGAGGCAACAAAATCCAAAACCTCGTTAACAGATTTTCCAGAGGCAAGCTCGCTGATAATAGCAGACCCAACCACGGCGCCGTCTGCAACGGATGCAATGCTTTGCGCGGCCTCGGGGGTTTTAATCCCAAAGCCGACGGCCACTGGCAAATCAGTGTGCGCCTTGATCCTAGCGACTTCTGGTCCAACATCGCCGGCTTCTGCCTCGGCTGCTCCGGTGATCCCGGTGATCGACACATAATACACAAAGCCCGATGTATTTTGCAGAACTTTTGGCAGCCGCTTGTCATCAGTCGTCGGTGTTGCAAGGCGAATAAAGTTCAACCCTGCTTTTTGGGCAGGTATGCAAAGCTCACTATCTTCTTCTGGCGGCAGATCAACAATGATAAGTCCATCTACTCCGGCCTCTTTTGCATCCTTCAGGAATGCGTCAACCCCATGACTGTAAATCGGGTTATAATACCCCATCAGCACAATGGGCGTATTTTGATCGGTTTGTCTAAACCGGCGCGCCATATCAAGTGTTTTTAAAAGCGTCATTCCTGTGTCGAGCGCGCGCTGACCAGCCAATTGAATTGTTGGGCCATCGGCCATTGGATCGGTAAAGGGCAAGCCCAGCTCAAGAATATCCACGCCCGCGCCGGGCAGGCCAAGAACCAGCTCAAGCGAGGTATCGAAATCAGGATCTCCGGCCATGACATACGCCACAAAAGCCTTTTTCCCTTGGTCGGCAAGTTCCTTGAATTTGCGGTCGATGCGAGTCATTTTTTACGCCCCTTCTGAAAGCCCCCTTGACTTGCCCAAAAAGTGAACGGAAATCAATGGGCAGAGCGCATAAATTGGCAATTCAAAGCCGGCGCTGCGCTGCCGCTTTGGTCTTGCCTCTCTTCGGCTCACCTAATAGAAGCGCGATGCGCGCAATTTAGGAGCCGATCACATGGGATTTAAAATGGGAATTGTCGGTTTGCCGAATGTTGGTAAATCTACGTTGTTCAATGCACTGACAAAAACAGCTGCCGCCCAAGCTGCTAATTTTCCGTTTTGTACAATTGAGCCCAATGTTGGCGAAGTTGCTGTGCCCGACAGCCGATTAGATCAGCTGGCGGCCATCGCCGCATCAAAGCAAATCATCCCGACGCGGATGACTTTTGTTGACATTGCTGGTTTGGTCAAAGGCGCATCAAAAGGGGAAGGGCTTGGCAATCAGTTTTTGGCAAATATCCGCGAAGTGGATGCGATCGCCCATGTTCTGAGGTGTTTTGAAGACGGCGATGTGACCCATGTAGATGGCCGGGTTGATCCGGTTGCTGATGCGGAAACTATTGAAACCGAGCTGATGCTGGCGGATATCGAAAGCATTGAAAAACGGCTGCAGGGTCTGTCGCGCAAAGTGCGCGGTGGTGATAAAGAGGCGGTGCAACAAGAGCGCCTGCTGAAAGCTGCATTAAGCGCGCTGGAAGAGGGCGCACCTGCGCGCAGCGTTGCTATTGATGCCGAAGATGCAAAAGCGTGGAAAAGCTTGCAACTGTTGACCACAAAGCCAATTCTGTTTGTATGCAATGTCGATGAAGAAAGTGCAGCAAACGGCAATGCCTATTCGCAAAAAGTCGAAGAAATGGCGGCCTTGCAAGGGGCGGGCGCAGTGATGATCAGCGCCCAGATCGAAGAGGAAATCAGCCAGCTGGAAGAGGATGAAGCCCAAATGTTCCTGTCTGAAATGGGCTTGGAAGAAGCGGGATTAGATCGTCTTATCCGGGCTGGCTATCAGCTTTTAGAGCTTGAGACTTATTTCACCGTTGGCCCCAAAGAAGCGCGCGCTTGGACCATCGCGCAAGGGACGTTGGCCCCGCAGGCGGCCGGTGTTATTCATGGTGATTTTGAACGTGGATTTATTCGCGCCGAAACCATTGCCTATGATGATTTTGTGACGCTTAATGGTGAGCAAGCCGCTAAAGAGGCCGGAAAAATGCGTGTCGAAGGCAAAGCCTATCAAGTGAAAGATGGCGATGTGCTTCATTTCCTATTCAATGCCTGAGCGCCAGCACTTTCTATAAACTGCTAAACGCTAAAATAATTTAAGTTTCCCCTCTTGTCCCTCGGTGCATTGCTCTGTAAACCCGTCGGCGGAGATGTGGCCGAGTGGTCGAAGGCGCTCCCCTGCTAAGGGAGTAG
>ERZ1049444.3246-NODE-3246-length-9955-cov-4.727980_pt1 | contig 9955 bp, 9 predicted proteins | sample MGYA00383101_ERZ1049444 | MGnify/ENA primary metagenome ERZ1049444 (study PRJEB29581, sample SAMEA5548371) | metagenome | biome: marine; feature: coastal; material: water | depth 50 m | study: Short-term variability in the microbial, nano- and picoplankton dynamics...
ATCCATCCAAGTCCACTGACGCTCATCAGAATTCACAATCATGGGAAAGTAGATGTGCCCTATTTCATGAATGATCACACCAATGAGGCCGTACTTAACGCGCCGAGAATACGCGCGTGCCTCGTTAGCCTGGGTCTCTGCTGACTCGGGTTTTTCAGGTTTCGCTCGGGGGGGATCGGGTCGATAGCCGTTAAAGGTAATCATGGGATATTCCATCCCGCCACTTTCCCAGGTATTTACGGACTGAGCGGTTGGATAGGGGTAATCAAAAGAAAATCGACTGTAGACATCCAGTGTGTGAACAACAGCTTGGGTGGAATACTTTGACCACACCGGTTCGGCTTCGTTTGGGTAAAAAGACATCGCCAATACCGAATCATATTGCGCCCCGGGTTGCTCGTGAAGCATAGCGTCCCAGACAAATTTAGCCGAACTCGCCCAGGCAAAATCTCGAACGTTTTCGGCCTTGAAGATCCAGGTTTTCTGCCCCGACGGCTGCGTCTGCTCATTCGCCAAGGCCTCCTCCGGCGTCACAATGAATCGCGGCTTTTTATTATCTACAGCCTCCAACCTACTGCGTTGTTCTGGCGACAGCACAAGGTCAGGATTAACAAGAACACCGGTTGCAGAGACAATGTGATTGTCAGGAACCGTAAGGGCTACTTGGTAGTTGCCAAACTCTAGGGTAAATTCCCCCCGCCCCAAAAAGGCCTTATTTTGCCAGCCAGCATAGTCGGTATAAGCCGCCAGGCGCGGAAACCACTGCGCCAAAAAGAAGAGTTGGGTGTCGGTCTTTTCAAAATACTCGAAGCCGCCTCTGCTGCCAACGGCAACCTCCTCGAGAATATTGAATCGCCATTCCACAGTAAACTCGACCCGCTCACCCGGAAGCAGCGGATTACTCAGATCGAGACGCGCCATGGTGCCGACGATAGCTGCCTGCATGGGGTCCCCTTTGCTGTTGCGAAAAAACAACCCCTCATAGCCGTACTGATTGTCAGCATAGGACTGCTGCTCGCGTAGCGTTCCATAACTCACCCGATCCTCTGAAACTGTTCGTGACCGCAGATCAAGAGAGTCGCTACGGAATCGGTTTTGGTCCAATTGTAACCAGAGGTACGTCAAGGTATCGGGGCTATTGTTGGTGTAGCCAATCACCGCCGTCGCCGCTATTTTCCGCGTTGGTGCATCGAGCACTGCGGTGATGTCATAGTCTGCCCGCTGCTGCCAGTAAGCGTGGCCCGGCGCACCCGATGCTGTCCGGTAGCTATTAGCATCAGGTAGCTCTTGTCCCAGCTGTGCAAATGCTAGGCGACCGCTTCCTACCTCATCAAGATCATCATCAGCATCGGTAAATCCGGCAAAGCCAAAACAAAAACAGAAAAGAAATAATAGCCAGCGATGGCTCATTAGACTGAAGACTAGAGATTTTTGATACATGTCACTGCACACTCAAATTGTAAAGTTTCAAGGTTAATGTGGGCGGAAAGCAACCGCGCAGGCGGCGCTCAGCCGGTGCATATCGTAACCATTTGGCGATACACCGAGCAATTTCCAGATTTATAGCTCATTTTCCAGAGGCAAGATCCTAAATAGGCTCCAAATAAGTCGGTCCCACCAAGTGCTACCGGGGTCATGATGAAGCTGTGTTTCAGCGTCCTCGAGCTCTCCGGTCCAAACCACAGATTCATTCTCGTCAAGAGACAATCGCCACGCTGCCTCTGGAGCGAAATCCCGCTCCATTTCCTGCAACACCTCTGCGGCAAAATTGGCGTCGTCTACGACTAAAGCAATCTCTGAATTCCACACCCTCGAGCGTGGATCCATATTGTAAGAACCAATAACGCTGAGGCGACCATCCACGACCATGGCCTTGGTGTGCAAACCGGCGTGGGCATCCTCACCCACCCGATCGAGGTAGGCCGCAAGAGCGCCTGTGCCCTGCACTTCATACAGCTCAATATTTGCTGACAGCAGCTGCTTTCGATACTTCGCGTAGTAAGCATGAACAGCCCCATGATTTGTCGATGCAGCTGAGTTTGTCAGTATGCGAACATCAACCCCGTTTTCGCTGAGGGCCGTGAGATTTCCTAACATAGGGCCGTTGGGAATCAGATAGGCAGTTTGAATCTGAACCGCGCTCAACGGCGTTAATTCAGGGTCTTCCGTAAACGCGGTAAAAGCCGAATCGGGGTACTCTCCACCGCGGTCAGGACGATCAACTAGGATCCGCGCATTTGTCCACAGTAGACCCTTCGCAAGCGTCTCTAACCAAGCCGGATCAGAGACCGCAGCACCGTGCTTCTTATCACCAGAGCGTACGCGCTGCCTAGCTGCCGACAACCGGTTTCGCTGTGCCGCATCGATTGCTTGCAAACTCTTTTGATTCAAAGCCTCCACGGGAATTGCAAACTCTGAATTCCAAAAAAGATCAAAAGCCTCCCCTACTTTCGCGACCACTGACCCCATTGTCAGCGCATCGATATCCTGAAAATTAAAGCTGCTGTTGCGACCAAAATACTCATCGCCAATGTTGCGCCCTCCCAGCACTGCCGCCACACCATCGACAAGAAAGATTTTATTGTGCATACGGTAGTTGAAAGTCGATTTGTTAAAAGCGTAGTTGGGCATTTTGGCAGCCCCACGATTGCCCATAGGATTGAACAAACGAACCTGCACATTGGGGTGTGAATTCAGCGTTTGATAAGCTGAGTCCCTGCCTGAGTGATAAATATCATCGAGCAAAATACGCACGCGCACTCCGCGATCAGCTGCAGCCAAAACTTCATGACTTAAACTCAGACCGCTATCGTCGCCTTGCCACAGATAGTATTGTAAATCGAGAGTGACCTGAGCGAGCTCTGCCAAGCCGAGTCGCACCTGCAAGGCCTCTTCTGGATCAGCCAACAACGCCACCCCTGAACCCGCCTGAGATTGCGCCAGCCTTACCAAAGGTGAGGCCGGGGGCTCTAAGTCATTAAAATAGCTTTGAGTTTTATCGGGTAATGAAGGAGCCGAAGCACAACCAACTATTGATAACGCCAGTAAAGCCCCTACGATAAATCGAAAGATTGCCGCGGCGGCCACACTATACATTTTTAAACGCACCACTGGAGCCTGTTGATGCGAAGGCCGGCGTAAATTGGTCCACGACGGCGCAGTTAAATACCCTCACTTGGATTCAGCGAGCGCCGCCAACGCCGCACCCGTCAGCCGATAGCCCACCCACTCAGACTGTGGCAGCGCACCTAGAGACTCATAAAATTCGATAGCCGGCTTATTCCAATCCAAGACATTCCACTCGAATCTGGCACAGTCATGACCTACAGCAACTTGTGCAAGGTGTCTAAGCAGCGCCTTCCCCGCCCCAGAGCCGCGATGCTGAGGTGAAACGTAAAGGTCCTCGAGAAATAGTCCGTGACGTCCGGTCCAGGTAGAAAAATTAAAAAAGTAGAGTACGAAGCCTATGGCCACACCCTCGCTTCGGCAGATAGCCGACCAAACTTTAGGCGTATCACCAAAAAGCGCCTTTGCTAAATCGTCTTCAGTAGCTTGTACCAAATCAATGGCATGCTCGTACTCGGCCAACTCGCGAATAAAACGCATGATGATGCCAACATCCTCGGGCTTGGCTTGCAAAATCTCGAATACTGGTTTCATTCTTCTCCAACACTCCCGCAGCAAAACTGCTTACACCATCAACAGACCCCACAGGTCCTCTCATTAGCTAAGGTAGACACAAACTTTTAGAGCGGGTTGCCACATTAATATTTTGTGACATTTACTTGTGGTTTGTATGAAGAATCCACCGCAGGATCTCCTATGCCCTGTAGCCATATAGAATACTGGTACAGGCTACCGCAGCCTTAGGGGGTTTTCTATCACTGGGACGCCCATTCTGACGAGCACCTTACCCCCATCACCCAAGAGTGTCATTGCCATGCCCAGCCAGCAAACCTGCTCATACTTACTTGCTAACCTCGACCCTGTACTGTGTCCAGACCCTTGGGTTTTTGACCACATCGCTGAGGGCGCACCGTCGAATTTGAACATCGCCACGTTATTTGCGCTCATTCAGGAATCTGAGGGCAGCACGTTGATTCAACGTGCATCAGCAGACACCAACTCCCCGCCCATGAGTCAACCAACGTTCGCAAAAATTACTCTGCAGGTTTGTTCAGACCTTGAGGCAGTGGGCCTTACAGCGGCGGTCGCTCAAGCCCTAACCGACATTAATATGTGCGCAAATGTTGTGGCTGCTGCATTGCACGATCACGTCTTTGTACCTTACGAGCGTAGATTTGAGGCTATTGACTGTTTAAAGGCCCTGTCAGTCTCCGCGCAACAGCTACAACCCAAAGATTAGCAGCGGCGGTTTTTAAAGCCATTCAAAGGGACGTTGGGAATGCTGCGCTCAGCGCTATTGGCAATTTGAGAGAGGGTTCTGCAACCCAAACGGGCTAGCTGTCTTGTAGCTAACCGCTTGAGATTTGGAGAAAAAATGGTGGGTCGTGCTGGGTTCGAACCAGCGACCAATTGGTTAAAAGCCAACTGCTCTACCGACTGAGCTAACGACCCGAAAAGAATGCGCTATCACTGCGAGGGGGGTATCGTACGGATTCTCAAAAAAAGTGCAAGCTAACTATGACGATCCAACCAATAAGACCCTTTCATCTCGCCCTCCCCTGTCAAGATTTAGCAAAAACTCAAACCTTCTACTGCGACATTCTAGGCTGCAGCCTTGGACGGACCAGCGAGTGTTGGATCGATCTCAACTTGTACGGTCACCAATTGGTTTTTCATGATTGTGGCGGGGAAACTCTACAAGAAATGCATAATCCAGTAGATCAGCACGCCATTCCCGTGCCACATTTTGGGATTGTCCTGACGCCTCCAGACTTTGACACCCTCGCAGCGCGCCTTGATGGCAAGGTCAATTGGATCTTAGAACCCAGCATGCGCTTTCAAAATACCGCTGGCGAACAGAAAACATTATTTTTTAGAGATCCCAACAATTACGCGCTGGAATTCAAGAGTTTCGCTGATGACCGTTTTCTTTTTGAGCCTTTCGAAAACTGAGCTAGCTCGTGATAGACCCAAAAACCCAGTCTTGAGTGTCAGAGGGCCCGCGCAAAAAGCTCTATATTGGCTTCACACATAGCGAGTGGGGTCAGCCACCCCCGCTTCGATAAACCCCTGTGCTCGCAGCCTACAGCTGTCACAGCGGCCGCAAGCGATGCCCGCATCACTAGCCTGGTAGCAGGACACGGTCTGTGCATAGTCAACGCCCAATTCAACACCGCGAGAAATGATCTCAGCTTTGGTCATATCAATAATGGGCGTGCAAATCTTAATGGGGTCTCCCTCAACTCCAGCCTTGGTAGCAACCGCCGTCAAGGCGCCAAAAGCCTCAATAAATTCAGGCCGACAATCGGGATACCCGGAGTAATCAACCGCATTAACCCCAATATAAATTTCCGATGCACCAATGACCTCAGCCCAGCCTAGAGCAATAGATAGAAAAACCGTATTTCGTGCTGGAACATAGGTAACGGGTATTCCTTCGGTGGGCTCAACAGGCACATCAATAGCATCGTCTGTCAGAGCAGAGCCACCAATGCCCCGCAAATCAAGGCTCACCGTTTTATGAACAGTGCCCTCAAAACTCGCTGCCACTCGTGCAGCTGCACCCAACTCAGCCCGGTGGCGCTGACCATAGTCAAAACTTAAGGCATAACACTGGCGCTCGGCCGCATGGGCCATCGCCAGCACAGTCGCAGAATCCAATCCACCTGAGGTAAGCACTACCGCTTTCATAAGTTCGCTCTCATTAGTGACCTGGAGCATCGTTCCAAAGCAGTTTGTGCAATTGCAACTGGAACCTACCCGGCACCTTATCTTGCAACAGCCACTCTGCCAGCTCTCGGGGCTCTAACTTCCCATGGGTAGGTGAAAATAAAATGTCTCCCACGCGGCCTGACAATGTTAGTTCGTCGATTTTGAAGCAGGCCCAGTCGAAGTCACGACGACTACTGACCACAAATTTTATCTGGTCATGGGGGGTAAGCTCGCCAATGTTGTCCCAAAGATTTCTGTGGGATTCACCAGAGTCGGGAGCCTTTAAGTCCATGACTCGACTGACACGCTTATCAACGTCAGCGATGGACAATGCACCACTGGTCTCTAACGACACCTCATAGCCTTCATCACACAAAAGCTTTAATAGGGCCAAACACTCTGGCTGCGCCAGCGGTTCACCGCCGGTTACGCAAACACGTGGGCAAGAAAAGCTTTTAATCTGGGTCACAATTTGCCCTAGGCCCAGAATCTCACCGCCAGAGAAGGCGTACTCGGTATCACACCAAACGCACCTCAGGGGACACCCCGTCAGCCGCACAAAAACCGTAGGTAATCCTACGCTTCTTGCCTCACCTTGCAGCGAGTGAAAAATTTCTGTGATGCGAAGTTCTGAATCGGCTAGAGCAGTCATACTGGACGCTTAAAAATTCTCGCCCAAAAAATCTCGCGACAACTGCGCCGCCGGGTGCCCGGAATACTCCCGTACCACCTGATCAAGATACTCACGAGACCGCTCTCGGTTACCCTTCATAAAGTGTACTTTGCCAAGTTTATACAATGCGTCCGGCACTTTCGCATTATCAGGATATTGATCGAGCAGTAATTTAAAGTTCTGCCGGGCCAGCTCTGGCTCTGCCGGGTCCACAACAAGATACAGCTCCCCCAGCCAATAATGCGCGTTGGGCGCATAAGCACCTAAAGGATAGCGGTCCAAAAACCCCTGAAAGGCATCGACTGCCGCAGCAAAATTCCTAGACTTCACATAACCATAAGCAGACTGATAGGCGGACTCTTCAGCGGGGTCAGCCGCTGCAGGTTTAGTCACTGGTCTCATTGGTATATCGGTGACCGTAGACGAGGTTGTGGTGGTTGGCCCCCCGCCGAAGGTCAGTCCAGAGCCGTCGTCCACAGTGATCTTTGAATCGTTGGCGCTGGCTAATTCAGCGAACCTTCGGTCCAGATCAATATATCGCTCTAAGCTCTGCTCTTTAAGACGCTTAATTTGTGAGGTTTGCTCTTCAACAAGACCATTGAGGCGGCGGACTTCCTCCTGCAGCTGCTGGAGCTGAATAACCAGTGCTCCGGCGTTGACAGCAGTGTCGGCGCCACTGTCATTGGCTTCGACAGGCACGGAGGTCGTCGTATACCCTGAATAAGGTGTTACACCACCTTGTACAGCAGGCTGCACAGAGGCCCCCATTACGCTGGTCGGCTGCGCCGCAGCCTCTCTCTCGGCCTCAACATCAATAAAATCCTGCGCCGAAACCCTCGAGATCACCGCAAAAACAAAAAAGCCGGCTATGACAACCGGCTTGGTTTGACTCTTTTTCAATGCAGGTTTGCCTTATTTGAGCTCGACGCGACGATTTTGAGACCAGTTAGCCTCGCTAGACCCAAACGCCACGGGATTTTCTTCACCGTAGCTGATCGCTTCAATACGGTAGCTGGGGACACCATTAGCAACCATATAGTCCCGGACCGCATTGGCGCGGCGCTCGCCCAGTGCAAGGTTATACTCACGCGTGCCACGCTCGTCAGTGTGGCCCTCGAGACGTACGCTATCGTCGCTCGATAACATCACTGCAATGTGAGCGTCTACCGCCATCCTTGCCGCATCGGTGAGAGAAGAGCTGTCAAAGTCGAAGTAAAAAACTGTGCCAGCAGTCATCGCAGCGTCTTGCAACTGCTGTTGCTCGGCTGCGGCAGCGGCTTCAGCTTGCGCCTGCGCCTCTTGGGCTGCGTTTTGAGCGGCAGCTTGTTCCGCAGCGGCGGCTTCTGCAGCCGCGGCAGCTGCTGCCTCAGCTTCTGCGCTCTCGTTTGTTTGGTTACCCGAGCAGGCAACGAGTAACAAGGAACCAAAAAGAATACTGGCAAATTTACCGGCTACTGGAAGTGCTTTCATGTGTCCGTCCTGTCTGAAAATTTGTTGGATAAACCACAGACGTTAATGTAGCGCATCCTTTAGAAAATTGCTGGCTGATTGTGACAATTAATTCAAATCTGACTTTCAAAACTTCAAAATTTACGTCTTGAGCATCGTTAATTTGGCGTTCCCGTCTAGCTCAAGGCAAATAGGGGGACCAAGCGGGTTCCTGCACTTCGCCCTCTCGCGCTGGCAAATTGAAGCTTACACCGCCATCGACAGCCACAGCACCCAAAATGCTTTTGCCATTGCGCTTGGTGGCATACAAAACAATGGAACCATTCGGGGCGATTGTTGGGCTCTCATCTAGACTAGTCGTCGTCAAAACAGTCAATCGTTCTGTCACCAGATCGTGAACCGCAATGTGGTAAGCGCCGTCCTGCTGATGAACCAACGCCACATTGCGGCCATCCTGAGCTACCCGGGCTCGCGCGTTGTAGCGTCCCTCGAAAGTCACTCGCGTAGTATTTCCACTCTTGAGGTCATAACGGTAAATTTGGGGCCGCCCGCCACGATCGGAGGTAAACAAAAGGGACTGGCCGTCGGGCATCCAGGTAGGCTCTGTATCAATGGCATAGTGCTTGGTAAGGCGGGTAAGACGCTTGGACGCAAGATTCATCAAATAAATATCTGGACTTCCATCCTTACTGAGCACCATTGCCATGGAATTGCCATCAGGGGAAAAGACGGGTGAGTTATTAAGCCCTTTGAAATTTGTCAGCTGCTCTCGAGCACCGGTACGTAGATTTTGCCGGTAAATAGCCGGGCGCGATGTCTCAAATGAGACATAAGCGACCTCATCACCATCGGGTGACCATGAAGGGCCGAGAATGGGCTCGCGACTCTCCAACAAAACGATAGGTCTTGAGCCATCGGAGTCAGCAATAGTCAAACGATAGAAATCCTTCCCTGCGGGGTTGCGAGTCACTGAGACATATAGCAAACGTGTCGCAAAAGCTCCCGGTATACCTGTCAGTGTTTCGTAAACCTCATCGGCAATTTTATGCGCCAACATTCTCACTTCCGAGGCGGTTCCCATGACAGCCCCCTCCTCTACAGACAGCTCCCGAGTGCTATCGAAAAGCTGCCAGCTGAGTTTCAAGTTACCCGCAGCAGCCAATTCGTAGCGACCAATCAATACGTAGTCGCTATTTATTGCACGCCAATCGCGGAAATATAACTCCGATCCCCGAGAGGGGTAGCTCAACATATCTCGTCGACTCACAGGGGAAAATTGACCGCTGCGCGCTAAATCTGAGTCGATGATACGAGCAACATCCTCTGGCGATGCACCGGCCCCTGACCAGCCAAAGGGCACTACAGCGATAGGCGTTGGATTGTCGACGCCTCGGGTAATTTCTATTTGCAGCTGAGCCAACGCAGGAAAGGATGCTGTGACAAGACTAAAAACAACAACTCGCAATAAATAGGGCATCAGTACCTCAGGTCTTCTGGACGGAAAATAAGTTGGAAACGACGAAAGTCACGTTCAAATACAGCACGGTCTAAGGATTTTACCTCAGAAAAGCGCGCCACTTTCTCCACCGCGTTCACTGCGCTTCGATCAAAAGCCACGTTACCGCTCGATTCCAAGACCGTCACTCCCACGACATCCCCTGTTGGCACTAGAGCTATTTCGAGAATGGCGACCATATTGTTGCGGGCCGAGGGTGGGCGGGTCCATCGACCGATCACTGCCTGTTTAATCACAGCGGCCACCTGATCGCTTTCAGAGCCCACACTGCCTTGCTGGGCAAGTTGCTCAGAAGCCAGCACAGATTCAATATCATCGAGGGTTTCTTGACTGAGTTGCTCGGGGGTTCGCTCGGGCTTGGCTGGCTCCACCGGAATTTCAGGCTCAACCTTCTGTTCCGGCGTTACCGTGGGCGGTGTGGGTTCAGGCGTTGGTTTGGGTTTGGGTTTGGGTTTGGGGTTGGGCTTAGGTTTAGGCTT
>ERZ1049444.3252-NODE-3252-length-9943-cov-4.164947_pt1 | contig 9943 bp, 8 predicted proteins | sample MGYA00383101_ERZ1049444 | MGnify/ENA primary metagenome ERZ1049444 (study PRJEB29581, sample SAMEA5548371) | metagenome | biome: marine; feature: coastal; material: water | depth 50 m | study: Short-term variability in the microbial, nano- and picoplankton dynamics...
CAGTTTCACTTTTTTATCAAAAAAATAAGCAGCTTAATTTTATTAAGCTGCTTATTAGTACCTGCTATCAGCCAAGCAAGTACTAATAACAACAGCAACGAAAAAACTAAAGCACAGAACAATGCCAAACTCAGCAATGTTCAACAAGCCATTGCTAAGCAAAAGTCTAATATTTTCAATACTAACCAAGCCCGAGAGAAGTTAGAGCTGCAATTAAAGCAAGATGATTTAGCAATAGCAAAGGCGGCTAAAGCAATTAATGGCACCGAACAAAACCTAAAAGCCACGCATAAAAAAATCACCAAGCTTGGCAAAGAGAAGCAACAACTCACTGCTCAAAAAAAAATGCAAGAGCGCTTACTTGCTAAACAACTTCGCTCTGCTTACACCACAGGTCAGCACGATTATCTAAAGCTGATATTAAACCAAGAGCAAAGTGAAAAAATTCAGCGGACAATCACTTATTACCAATACTTAAATAAAGCTCGCACTAAAGAAATTGATAATTTTCAAGCAACCATAGCGGCCTTATTACAAATAAGCACTGAGCATCAAGAGCAAATTACCCAGCTAGAAGTGTTAAAGAAGTCACAACAACAGCAAAGACTTAACTTAAGTAAAAACAAGTCAAAACGAAAGAAGACCATAACAGTATTAAATAAAAAGCTTTTATCAAGCAATCAACAGTTAACCAAATTAAAAACTGAAGAAGCCAACTTAACAGCAGCGTTACAAAAATTAGAAGCACTGATACGTGCAGAAATTGACCTAACAGGGCTAAATAAATTAAAAAAGAAACTTTCTTGGCCAGTAAAAGGAAGGTTTTTGCGCAGCTTTGGCAGTAAAAAACAAGGTTATTTAAAGTGGAAAGGGGTCTTACTTGGAGCACCTGTGGGTAGGCAAGTGCGCACCATACACAATGGCACTATTTTATTTTCAGACTGGTTAAAAGGCTATGGTTTATTAACGGTAATAGATCACGGTAATGGCTATATGAGCTTATATGCCCATAACCAAGCCTTGTTAAAGTCTGTTGGCGATAGAGTGGAAACGGGTGAGCCCATTGCCTTGGTTGGGCAAAGTGGTGGTCAAAATCAAGCTGGCTTATATTTTGAAATTCGCCATAAAGGTAAAGCCGTAAACCCCAAATTTTGGTGTCGTTGATTTATAAACATGCCTTAGCCAAGATAAGCTGGAGCCTAAAAGTGACTACAAAAAAATAAATGTAAATGTTATGCTTTTGCAACTCTACCATTATAAAACCAAGCAAATGATTTCAGCTGTGTCGAAGTTTTTTCTTCTTATCCTTTTTTTCTTTATTTTTTATACTGAATCAACCCAAGCTCAGCCAGCGCGCATTGCTATTATTATCGATGACATTGGTTATCGTTACACCGATATCAATGTATTATCTTTACCGGGTGATATTACCTACTCTGTTTTGCCTCATACCCCTTATGGTAAAAAAATTGCAGTAAAAGCCAATGCGCAACAAAAAGATGTCATGCTTCATATTCCTATGGAAGCTGAAAATGGTAAGAAATTAGGTCCTGGGGCTTTAACCAGCGCAATGAATAAAAAGGAAATACTCGCTAGCCTGAGTGCATCTTTGGCAGAAGTGCCTTTTGCCATAGGCATCAATAATCATATGGGTAGCCATTTAACACAGTTAAATAAGCCAATGACTTGGACAATGAACTTTCTAAAGCAGCATGATTTACTTTTTTTAGATAGTAAAACCAGCCCCTATTCAAAAGCTGAAAGTATCGCAAAATTGATTGGTGTTCCCGTACAAAATCGTCATGTATTTCTTGATAACCAATTAACTGATAGCTACATCACTAAACAGTTCCAATCATTAATTCATCATGCAAAGTCGCAAAAAGTCGCCATTGCGATAGCCCACCCACACCCTGAAACAATTCAGACATTAAAGCGCCTCATTCCTACACTAGCCAAAAATGATATTGAATTAGTACCTTTATCGACTTTATATTCACTGCAAACAAACGTTCAAACCCGAATAGCAAATAGTGAATAATTGATTAACCTTTGTCAGAATAAATTCTAAGCTACATTAACTGATATCATCTGTAGGGTGTAATTCATTGACCCGCCATCTCAGAACTTAATATTATTTTCTTTAATAATTTGATGTAAATACTTCACGGGTATGGCATAGGTAATGCCGCTAGGTTTGCTTATCACCGCCTCCTTGGTTTCTTGAACAAAGACTTTATTGATAATACCCAAGACTTTGCCTGTTTTCATATCGTACATAGCACTACCGCTATTACCGGGGTAAGCCGTGGCATCCAACTGGTAAACTAAATAAGGATTACGCATCCTTTTGAGCATTTTCAAGGTCATTTGTCCTGCCGATTGCACAGGAATAACAGTCGGTGTAGTACTGGCAATCATGCCGCGGTGAGTAACAGGATACAACCCCAACACTGTACCAATAGGAAAGCCCGTAAAAGCAACGAAACTACCATCAGGTTTAAAGAGGCTGTCTTCTAAAGTCATTGCTGGCAAAGGCGAACCTGAAACTTTTAAAATGGCCAAATCATATAAATCAGACTTGACAACAATTTCAGCCTGCCTGATTTTTGCTTGTTTACCCGAGCCAATAAATACCGCCATTTTTTGCAACAAACGTTCATCAAGCTCTGTCGGCAGTACATGGGCATTCGTCACCACATAATGGCCATCGCCAATGACAAAACCCGTACCCCGTAAAATATTCTTCGGTTGTGTCGTTGGCGTATGAATACCTATTCCGACCACAGAAGGCTTAACTTTTGCCACAATGTCTACAAATTCAGCTTTTGCTAAATGAGAGACTAAAGTTACTGCAATAAATAATAATCCGTGTAGTATTTTCATACGCGTCCTTTTTTGTAAGGTAATAATAAACTTTATTTTATATCGTTTAGTTTACCTGAAATAAATTAAAGATCGAATATTCGCAAAATCTCAACTCTTGTCCATACTTATGACTACTAAGGATTTTTTAAAGGCTAACAATGAATAGTAATATAGTGCCCATTTTTGCTGGCGGAGGTACTCGCTTACCTGCACATTTAGGTGTTTTAACAGCACTGAAAGAGTTAGATATTCACTTTGACAGTTTAGTCGGTGTCTCTGGTGGCAGCATAGTAGCAAGTTTTCATGCCGCTGGATTATCTTTAGAAGAGAGTAGAAAAATTGCCTTTGAGACCGATTATAATCAATTTAGAGAGTTTTCCTTACTCAAGTTAATTCGTCATGGCGGCTTAAGTTCAGGTGATATTTTTGAAAAATGGGTTGATGATAAATTATCAGGAAAAACCTTTAGTGACTTAGAAAAAAACCTACACATAGTGGCTACCGATGTCACTAATGGCAAACCTGTGATCTTCAATAAAGAAAAAACACCAGACATGAAGGTATCTAAAGCAGTACGATTTTCTATGTCTATTCCCTTAGTTTTTAGCTTTCAATCTTTTGGTAAACATATCATGGTGGATGGCAGTATTTTATCTGAAGATGCTTTACATAGAGACTGGGACAATAAAGAAACCCCCGTATTATGCTTTCGTCTACGCAGTGAAAACGAATACGATGAAATTAAAACTTCTGGGCTGTTTCCTATTTTTAACTACATCACTCTGCTTATTAGGGCCTTTATGACCACTATTTCTCGTGAATACATTAACGAGAAATTCTGGCATAACACCATAGTTATTAACACAGGAGAGTCTTCTGGTGTTGATTTTAAAATGTCACAGACTCAAAAAAACACACTATTTAATATTGGCCATCAAACAGCTAAAGAAATCATTCCAATAAAAATGAAGGTGTAAAAAGTTAGCTACATCTACTTGCTTGATAACACCTTTCACTGCAATAATAGCCTTATCTAATTTCTATTTACATGGCACTGAAAGATCGTCATTCGGTAAGCTTCTTACACGGAGTCTTGCTCATCAATGGCAAGAACCTCAATGCAGCTTTTAGTACCAGAGCAAAACTAAGTGCCTATATTCGTGTAGACAAAAAGACCATGAGAATGATTGTCGGTAAATAGATGTTTAATACCAATAACTTTCAGGATGATAAATGACCACCTTTGCTCATGATTTAATAAGCCAAAGTGCAGAAAAATCACCCTTAAACACGGCACTCACCTTAAAAGAGCGGCAACTTAATTACCAAGAACTTGACGAAAACATCAATTGTATTGCTATCAGTTTTCGTGCATTGAACATTGAGCGCTATCAGCGTATTGGCATTTACTTACCCAAAACCATTGAAAATGTATTAGCCATGTTTGCCTCTAGCAAGGCGGGGGCGGTTTTTGTTCCTATCAACCCAGTATTGAAAGCCCCGCAAGTACAGCATATTGCCAACGACTGTGATGTAAAGATTATCATCACTAATAAAGGGCGTATCAAAGCATTACAGCCTTTGCTTGCCAGTCTTCCCCAATTAACTACGGTGATATTAACTGACTCTGACTCGACAGATATTGACACTATCGAACATGTCTCAATAATTTCATGGTCAAACTTTGCTAACCTTACATACACCAAGCCAGCACCAACCCCCTTAACAGGGAGTGATATGGCTGCCATTTTATATACCTCTGGGAGTACAGGAAAACCTAAAGGTGTAGTGCTTTCTCATAGTAATATTGTCTTAGGGGCAAAATCCGTGGCGCAGTATTTACAAAATACTGCGACCGATAAAGTATTGGCTGTTTTACCCTTAAGCTTTGACTACGGCTTAAGCCAATTAACAACAAGCTTTTTTGTCGGGGCAGAATGTGTTTTATTCGATTACTTACTCGCCAACGATGTTCTTAAAGCAATAATCAAGCATGAGATCACTGGGTTAGCTGCCGTGCCGCCGTTATGGTCGCAACTTTGCAAGCTTAACTGGCCAGAAAGCGCTGGCTTATCTATTCGTTATTTCACCAATTCTGGTGGCGCTTTATCAATGACAAACTTAAAGCAATTACGCACCTTAATGCCTAAGGCTGATCCCTACTTAATGTATGGTTTAACCGAAGCCTTCCGCTCTACTTTCCTTTCACCTGAAGAAGTGGATAGAAGAATTGGCTCAATGGGTAAAGCCATCCCTAATGCGGAGGTACTGGTGGTACGCCAAGATGGTAGCGAGTGTGACGTAGATGAAGCAGGTGAATTGGTACATAAAGGGCCACTCGTTAGTTTAGGTTACTGGAATGCAGCAGACAAAACAGCTGAGCGCTTTAAACCTGCCCCAGGACAGCCTAAAGGCATCATCAACCCTGAACTAGCTGTATTTTCTGGTGATTCAGTTAAAAGAGATATAGATGGTTTTTTATATTTTGTTGCCCGCACTGACGAAATGATGAAAACTTCGGGTTATCGCATTAGCCCCATGGAAATTGAAGAAATACTTTATCAGCATGAGCAAATAATCGAAGCAGCCACCATTGGTGTGCCACATGCTGAATTAGGTCAGGCAATATTAGCAATAGTGTGTAGCAACGACCAAGATGATTTGAGTTTGGTGGCGAAGTCACTATTAAAACATTGTCAGAAGCAACTCGCTAACTACATGGTGCCGAAAAAAATAATTGTTTTGCCTGAGTTGCCGCATAATGCTAATGGTAAAATAGACAGAAATAAGCTAAATCAAGAATATAAAAACTATTTTCGTTAAACTCCTCACTATGAAGGAGCCGTGGATCCTCAATTAATACACCATGAGGATGACAGCGGTTAATGAATAAACTTTTTGAGTAAAAAATACAAGAAACACAGCATGACAAAAACATCACCACGACAAGCACCAATACACGCGGACATGAACCACTTCGCCAGCAAAAATAATGAGCTGGTAATTGGCGGTAAACCTATCAGTCAAATAGAGAAGCTTGTTGGTAGCACACCTTTTTATGCCTACGACAAATCATTGATTGCCGACAAGGTTGCTAGCTTGAAATCAGCTTTGCCAGAAAAAATCCAATTACATTATGCGATTAAAGCAAACCCTTATCCGAGTCTAGTGCATTTTATGGTAGACCATGTCAGTGGCTTTGATGTCGCATCCAAAAAAGAAATGTTATTAGCACTACAATCGGGCATGCCTGCTAATGAAATTAGCTTTGCGGGGCCCGGAAAAACACATAATGATATTCAAGCAGCTATAGTTGCAGGAATCACCTTACACACAGAATCAGTCACCGAGATAAATCGCGCCATCACAATCGGTGAAAGCTTAGCGATTAAGCCAAATATTGCTATTCGTGTTAATCCTGCCTTCGAGCTTAAAGCTTCAGGTATGAAAATGGCTGGTGGCTCAAAACCCTTTGGTGTTGATGAAGAATTATTACCTCAGATACTTAATGAATTGCCTTACGACAAAATAAACTTCAAAGGCTTTCATATTTTTGCTGGCTCGCAAAACTTAAAAGTAGCTGCCATTATAGAAATGCACGAGAAAACCTTTGCCCTCGCGCAAAAACTTGTGTCATTAACACCCGTAAAAATTACTTATATTAATATTGGAGGTGGGCTTGGAATACCTTATTTCCCCGGTGAACAACGTTTAATACTAGACGACATAAGCACAAACTTAACTAATCTATTGACACAATACCAAGACACTTTAACTGATATTGATATTGTCATGGAGTTAGGACGATACCTTGTCGGTGAAGCAGGTATCTATGTAAGTAAAGTGATTGATAAGAAAACGTCACGTAATACCACTTACCTTATCTGTGATGGCGGTTTGCATCACCATTTATCAAACTCTGGAAATTTTGGTCAAGTTATTCGTAAAAACTATCCCGTCGCCATTGGTAATAAACTTTACACCCCTCATGAGCGCGCAGAGCATGAAAACGAATTAGTCAATATTGTTGGACCACTATGTACACCGTTAGATATTTTAGCCGATAAAGTAAGTTTACCTCAAAGTGATATTGGCGATTATGTTGTGATCTATCAATCAGGGGCTTATGGTGCTTCAGCTAGCCCAAAAGATTTTTTAAGCCAACCAAAATTAAGTGAAATATTACTTTAAAAATAACGGCATACACGATAAATTAACCTTTGAGTTCCTAAGTTTTATAGAAATTCAATTGTTTTCTTGACCATGCTCCTTATTTAGGGGGTTAATTAAAGTATCAGCTTCGAGTTTTTTGTCGAAGATGCATTGTCTTTAAGCTTGGACTCCAACTCAAGAATCCACTTGAATGACGAACTAGGTCAATTTCGAACTTTTTCTGATTGTTTAACATAGACACTAAGGCTATTTTTTATAACTAGCTATACTGATATTAATCATCATGGTAGAACGGGCTCAAAATGAGTGAATATTCAATTGCTGAAAATTTTAATCAATACTTCAAGATTAGATTTGCTGACACTAGAACATTAAGACAAGAAGCATTCAAAATTCGTTATGGTGTATATAGTGACGAACTTGGCTGGGAGCCTGAAAATGACAGAAAAATGGAAAGTGATGAGTGTGATGACTACTCATTTCATTGTGTTTTAGAGCACAAACGAACAGGCGTTTTCGCTGGCTGTATCAGGTTGGTAATTCCCCCTGCAGATAATCCCCATCTTAAATTACCATTCGAAGAAAATTGTCTCGATAGTGCTATTCCTGGGGCTATTGATACTCAAACTCTTCCTCGTGGCGGTTTTGGTGAAATATCGAGGCTTGCAGTGCTTGCTGACTTTAGGCGCCGAGAAAAAGAAAAAAACACCCCTTTTGTCTTAAACAATGTTAATCCTCAGACTGTTTTTAGTGAAGTAGAGCGAAGAAACTTCCCTAATATTGCCATGGGCTTATACCTATCAGGACTTGCTCTAGCTGAGATATGTAATCATGTCGGTATTATGGTGATGATGGAGCCAAGATTAAACCGACGCTTACAGCGCTTTGGTTTGCCGTTTGAACAAATTGGTGAAGAAACTGATTATCACGGTCGTAGAGCCATGTTTTTTCTTAGCCGAGAAAAATTTCATGTTCAACTTACCGAGCCTATTGCTGAACTCTACCAAATAATTCACAAGGATTTGAAAGAACAAACTTTCTTTATTCCTTATACTAACTTGGCTGACAAGTAATATAGAGTAAGCATATGAAAAACCTTTTTGATTACGATTTAGCCTTTTCCAGAAATATTGGCTGGGTTACCGAACAAGAGCAACATTTACTCAAAGCGAAACGCGTAGCCATTGCGGGTTTAGGCGGTGTTGGTAGCACACATTTACTTACCTTAATACGCCTTGGTATCACCAAATTTAATTTAGCTGACTTCGATGAATATGCTTGTGAAAACACCAACAGACAGGCAGGCGCTAACACGCAGACCTATGGTATTAAAAAACTAGATGCCATGGTAGAGATGGCTTTAGCTATTAACCCTGAACTTGATATCAATACTTTCCCTGAAGGTATTCATTCAGAAAACATGGATAAATTTTTACAAGATGTTGACTGCTATGTAGACTCTCTAGACTTTTTTGTTATGGATGCTCGGCGACTTGTTTTTCAAAAATGTGCTGAAAAATCTATTCCGGCAACCACAGCAGCCCCAATTGGAATGGGAACTGCTTATCTAAATTTTTTGCCTGGTAAAATGACTTTTGAAGAATATTTCTGTTTGGAAGGTTGCACTGAAAACGAACAGTATTTAAAGTTTTTCCTTGGTTTAACGCCCTCCGCTTTGCAGCAATCTTATTTAGTTGATCCAACACGGTTAGATTTAGCCAACAAAAAAGGCCCATCTACCATTATGGGATGCCAACTAGCCGCAGGTGTTGCTGCAACACAGGTAGTAAAAATATTTCTTAACCGCGGAGACGTGCTTAACGTACCTTGGGGGCTTCATTTTGATGCCTATTGCAATAAATTCAAAAAAACTTGGCGTCCCGGTGGTAACAATAATCCCATTCAAAGGTTAGCATTTTCAATTGGTAAAAAACGGATGGGTATCTAATGTTATCAGAATCACAAAAACAGCGATTAATTAGTGCTGCTATTTTCGCCCCTTCTGCCGATAACAGCCAGCCTTTTCAATTTCGCTGGCAAAATGATAACACCTTGGAGCTATGGATTGACCCTCAACGTTCAGGTAAGGCCTCTGACAACAGGTTTATCCTCTCGGATATAGCACTTGGAGCAGTCATTGAAAATATTATAATTCGTGCTGAAAGCTTTCCTTTGTCTACCCAGATAGAGTACTTTCCTGATGATAATCAAGCCAAATTTTTCGTGGCAAGCATCTACTTTTTACCTTCAGAGCAAACGATAAATGATACTGACACGCTAGCTGATGAAATATCCAAGCGCTGCACTGATAGACGGTTTCCATTTAAAGGACCAATAAAAGCACAAACAATAGAACTACTCGCCAATGCCGCTAAGCAGCATGATTGTGATGTATTAAGCTTTACCTGTAAAAAGAGCATTAAACATGTGCTGCCTATTATTCAACAAGCTGAAACAATCCGCTTTAAAAGTAAAATTTTACATCAAGAATTATTTTCTACCGTGCACTTTAATAATGCACAAGCAGAAGAAGGTATGCCTATCTCTGTACTTGCCATTGAAAAGCCTGCGCAACCAATGTTCAAGCAAATGAAAAAATGGTCTGTTATGAATTTTGTTAACAAGATTGGCGGCGCAACCATATTAGGCTTTCGCTCTGTACGCCTGCCTATTTTATTTTCACCTGCATTACTTTTGATCACTATGAAGAAAAAGGATCGCCTTAGTATAATAAAAGCGGGACAAGCTATACAAAGGGTATGGTTACAAGCAAGTCAACAAGGATTATCAGTACAGCCTTATGCCGCTCCTGGCATATTTTCATTAGGTTATATTGCTTGTGAAAACGAGTTCAACTCCCAACTTGAAGCCATAGCTAAACAGATGCACAATATAGTGAACG
>ERZ1049444.3263-NODE-3263-length-9928-cov-7.678011_pt1 | contig 9928 bp, 2 predicted proteins | sample MGYA00383101_ERZ1049444 | MGnify/ENA primary metagenome ERZ1049444 (study PRJEB29581, sample SAMEA5548371) | metagenome | biome: marine; feature: coastal; material: water | depth 50 m | study: Short-term variability in the microbial, nano- and picoplankton dynamics...
TTTTTCTTTTTTGATTTTAATTTATGTAAAATGTTTTCTTTTTGACTTAATACCATTTTTATTAAATCATTTTTTAAATCTTTTTTATGAACTCGTTTTATATATTCTAAATGTGTGTTTTTAGTCCAATTATGAATAAATACATTTTTTGATTTTTTATATTGTATTCTTTTATCACCTAACATCCAATCAGCTTTTGGTTCAGGATTATCTACTATTTCTTTAGTTTCTTTATCTTTAATAAATAATCTATTATTTACTTGTCTTACATTATCATATTTATTTTCATAATATTGCATCATTTTTTTTTCACTTTTATATGCTTGAATATTTCTTTTTCTTCTTCTTTCACATGCGATTTTAAAATGTTTTAATACTGTTTTTTTATATTTACCATTTTTTTTTTTAATTTGTTTATATCTTTTATCACATTTTGAACATATAAAAACTCCATCATTATTTATAAATTGTTGTTCAATTGTAGTCATTTTATTTATATTAGTTATAAATATTATTATTATCAATTTTAATCAAGTAAATTAATTAATTCTTTTTTTTTTAATTTTGAATAACCTTTTATTCCTCTTTTTTTACATAATTTTTTTAATTCAGTTACTTTCATTTTTTTATAATCAATTTCTTCTACAATATCTACTAATTCTTCAATAATTTCCGTAGAAGAAGTTTCGGAAATATCTAATATCTCTTCAATAATTTCAGTAGAAGAAGTATCAGAAGAAGTTTCATAAATATTATTAAATTTTTCTGGATAAATGATTTCTAATGCATTTCTCATCATAATTTCAATAACTTCTACATTTACTGCATTACCAATTCTATTCATTGCATTACAATCAGAACCAACTAAATTAAAATCTTGTGAAAAAGATTGTAAATTTAATCCTTCTCTATTAGTTAAATATCTTTGTTTATTAATCAATACAGGCATAGGACCACTTTTGACAAGAGTGGGAAATGTTTTACCACTTCTAATTCTTACACCACTCATTCTGAATTGACAATACTTATCATTCAATAAATTATCATTACCATAATCTTCACCACCCGAATATTCTAAATATCTATATTGTAAAGGTAATTTTAAAAATTCCCGATGATATTTTTTAATAATAAAATTCCATAATTTTCTAAATTCTTTACTATTACTATATATTTGATTCCACATATCACATTTATTTTTAAATGATTTTGAAATTTTATCTTTTCTTCTTCTTTTTTTCCCATTTGAATGATGATAAAATAATTCTTCGGGAATATCTAAAGAATTTTTATAATATAAAAAATCAATAAATAAATGTTCTTGGAGATAATTTTTTTTTGTTTTATTTATTTTTTGTAATAATTTATTATCTAGTTTTTTCCATTCTTTTAAACTAACAATTTCATTCCATAATTTTAAAGCTTCATTTTTTTCATTTAATTTAAAAATTTTTAATTTTAATTTTTCTAATTCTTTTTCATTTAATTTTTCAATTTCTTCTTTTGGGTAATCTTCTAAATTACAATTTAATTTGAATCTAGGATGAATATCTTCATCATTTTCAAAAATTTTATAATTTTTATTTTTTTCTTTTCTTTTAAGAATAGATTTTTCAACTTTTTCTAAGAAAAATTTACCAAAATCCTCATTATTTTTGATATTATCATTTTTTACTAAGTCTTTTCGAATACCAACAATAACAACACGATCTCTTCTTTGTGGAATATTAATTTCATGAGGACTAATAACTCGGTCACAAACAAAATATCCTAACTCTTGTAATACAGTATAAATTAATTTATAACAAATAACTTCTGCACCAGATTGATCAGAATTTTTCAATGATTTTAAACCTTTTACATTCTCAAGGACAACTAATTCCGGTTTTCTTTGTAAAACCATATTTAAAATATAATGAATTATTGTTCCACGAGCATCATCTAAACCTAAACGATTACCGGCAACAGAAAAAGGTTGACATGGAAAACCAGCGAAAATACCATTAAATTTTTTATGTTTTAATACATTAATTTTAGTTAAATCTTTATAAGGTTCTAAATTATAATTTTGAATATAATTATCTCTACTATTTTTATCAATATCTGCAGCTAAAAGAATTTGTGAATCAATTTCTGTAATACGATCAATTGCTTGATGAAAACCACCAATACCAGAACATAAATCTAAAAATAAGAATTTATTTTCATCTACAATATTTTCAGATTCTTTAACTTTGTATTCTTTTTTTTCAACTTCATCTTGGAGTTTCAAATGCGCGTTCATTTTTATACTATATAATTATAAATAAATTTTAAAAAATTGTACGCCGATTTATTAAATTAATTAAAAAGTTTATAATAATTTAATAATAGTTTTAATTATTCATTAATTTAAAATATTTTTTTTAAATTTTTCTAAATCAAATTCAACTTCACAAATACCAGTACCAAATTTTCCAACTTGTCCCATAATTAAATTAGAAGTTAAAGATTTCATTTGATCATTTAAATTAAAAATAGAAGATTTAATAAAATGTTCATCTGATTCTTCAAAACTACATTTAGCTAAAGGTCCACTATCAGAAATACGAACGCCGTGCCTATCAATACTAACAAGAGTGCCTTTAATGGTAATAAGATCAACTAAAAGATTAAGATGTTTATCGTTAATATAAATACCACTAAATTTCAAAACATTATTAATTTCATCTTTTAGTAACCCTCTAGCGGCTTCAATTCCTAAAATATGATTAACTTCGTGAATATCATTAGAAAAAGTTTTTTGAAGATCTAAATATTCATAAAGAGTTAGAATATCATCCATATTAGTACCAGTAGTATCTAAAACGATTTCTTTTTTACTTTGATCAATTGAACCATTATTTTTAATTTTCAATTCTTTAATTTCTCTCATAGTAATTTTAGTAATATCATTAATACCTTTTATAGCAAGATTCATAAGTTCTTGTTCAAGATTTTTTAAATTTTTTAAATCTTGATTAGTAATTAAATCATCCTCAATCATTTTATCCAAATCATCATGAATATATCTAATATGAAAAAATAAAGAATTAGAATTATCATCACTATAAATAATATGTAAATTATCATATTTTCGAATTAAAAAAGAATATAATTCAAACATAGATGAATTTTTATTTAAAAGAAAAAGATCACTAATTTTAATTTTTAAAACCCAAGGAGACATATTATTAAATTCTAAATCTTGATGAAAATCATAATAATCATTTAAAAAAGATTGTTCACCAGTAATAGTATTAGATAGATCATTATCATAATAAATTTCAGTATTTTCAACAAAATATAAAAATTTAAGTTCTTCTATTTCATTTAAAACTTTTTTAGCGAAATCTTTATTAGAATTACTTTCTTTTTTCAAATAAATAGTTAAAGAAGGAGTAGATGGATTTTTAGTAACACTAATTAATTCGCGAATTCTAGGAACACCTTGATTAACATTAGATTTAGCACTGACTCCGGCGTGGTGGAAGGTATTTAGTGTTAATTGCGTTGTTGGTTCGCCAAGACTTTGGGCACTTATACTACCGACGGATTCACCAGGTTGAATAAGAGCTTTATAAAAATTTAATTTTACTATATCAATAACCCAATCGAAAGCTTCTTTAGAAAGTTTATTTTTATGAATAATAATTTTAGTAGATAATTTACTTTCAACTAAAGTTCGTAATAATTTAAGATTATAATCATTAAGTTCATTGAAAGGATAATCATTATCACAATTAATTTTAATAGTATTTTTAATTAAATCTTTAATAGTATTTAAAACATAAAGATGATTTAAATCACTAATATTATTTTTATCAATCTTAAATTTTTTACAAGATTGTTTAACAATTCTATAAATATTAATGGGTTGATATACAATGTCATCATCATAATACTTTTTGCTTCTAAAATATTTTCTTAAAGTCATTAAATGATTATATTCTCTTTTTAAAGCTCTTTGGGTTTTTAAACCAAAATGAGAAACATCTTTCCATTTATATTTATTTTCAAAATCTTTATTAGAACCAAGAATTAATTCAAATTTCTGTTTTTCAACTTTTTTAGGATCAAAATTATCAGTACCATAAACAAATTGAATAATGACATTTTTTTCATTACGAACAGTGAGATCATATTTAACATTTAAATCTTCTAAAGATTTCATTAATCGTCTTTGAATATAACCAGTTTCAGCAGTTTTACAAGCAGTATCGATTAAACCTTCTCTACCAGATTGAGCATGAAAAAAGAATTCATTAATATCTAACCCATCAATATATGAATGTTCAACAAAACCCTTAGATTCAGGACTATGATCATGTTGATAATAATAAGGTAAAGTTCTATTATTAGAAGTAAAAGGGATTCTTCCGTGACTACCTTTAAAAGAAACATTTTGTTGTCCAACACAAGACATAATTTGACTAATATTAATAGAATTACCTTTAGATTTAGAATTAACCATTTGAAATAAATTATTTAATTCATCAATATTTTTCATAACAATAGAACCGCTAGAATCTCTGGCTTCATTTAATAAATTAAAAATTTTCTGTTCAAAATCCGCTTCACTTATTTTCATATTTTTTTCATAAACCATATTAATAAAGTTTTTAACTTTATATTTAGAAGTAGAAATAATTTCATAAACCTTTTTTTGTGTTTGTTTATCAGCAATAGTATCACCAAAACCAACACTAAACCCTTCAAATTTCAACCAAGTATTAATAACTTTTTGAAGAGTATTAAGAAATTGAGTAGTATAACTTTCATCTAAATCATTAGTAATCATATGAATTAAACCACCACTAGAAGAACCAACAATAGATTTATCAAAAATACCAGAAATAATTTTACCATTAACAATATCAATATTAGCTTTATCATTTTTTTTATAATAGTTAAAAGTTTTAGGTAAAATGAGATTCATGATATCAGTACCTTTCCAATGTTTTTTATTATTAATAATAATAGGTTCTGGTAAAATCCCATCAAAATTAGGAATTTTACAAACTAATTTATAAATAACATCTTCATTAATATATAAATCTGGTTGAGTTAATTTACTAGAACCAACAACAGCATCCATAATACAACCTATAACAGGACTATTAGATTGTGGACTAATAATTTGTTCAGGAACACAAGTAATATGTTTTAATTCATTCATAGTTTGAAAAGATTGTGGAACAAAAATATTCATTTCGTCACCATCGAAATCAGCATTATAAGGTTGACAAACAGCAGGATTTAACCTAAAAGATTTACCAATAATAGGTTTAACTTTATGTCCCATCATACTCATTTTGTGTAAACTAGGTTGTCGATTAAATAAAATATAATCATCTTCTGATAAATGTCTTTCAACAATATCGCCGAATTTTAAAAAAGGTGTTTCTTTCACAAATCTCAGATCTAAAGTCATTAAATTATTATTTTTATTTTTAATTAAAAAATTTGCACCAGGATATTTATTTGGTCCATTCATAACACATTTTTGTAATTTTTCAATATTAAATTGATTAACTTTTTCAGGAATAGTAATTTTTTTACAAATAATATATGGAATACCTAATTGATGTATGCTAATACTTGGATCAGGACCAACAACAGTTCTTGCAGAAAAATCAACTCTTTTACCTAGTAGATTTCCTCTAATTCTAGCTTCTTTACCTTTAATTCTATCTTTTAAGCATTTTAATTGACGACCAGATCGATGTTGTGCTGGAGGAATACCTTTAATATTATTATCAATTAAAGTTCCAATATGATATTGTAAATAATCGACATAGTCATTAAAATGAGACATATTATTTTTTCTAATTTTTTCAATTAAATTATGATTAGCTTTTAAAATATCAACATATTTATAAATTAAATCGTCTTCAGATCTTAAATTAGTAGAATATTTAACAGAAGGTCTAATACAAGGAGGAGGAACTGGGAGAACTTCAAATAATAAACATTCTGGTCTAGAATTTTTAACAGACATTCCTAATAATTCAACATCTGAATTAGAAATATTTTTAAAAATTTTAATAACCTTTTCAGCAGAAATATAAGTTTTTAATTCTTTATTTTTATCATTTTCTTCAATTGTATTGATTTGAGCAATACTAATACCTTCTTTTAGATATTTAGGTTGAATACGATTACAGTTATAACAAATTTTATATTTAATATTTTTATTATAATTTTGAATTAGAATAAATCTTTGAGATTTTTTTTTTGATTTTAATAAATTCATAAAAATTTTATCATTATAATCAATTAATAAATAAGAACAAAAAGAACAACAACAAGATAGAATTTTTTTAGTATATTTCATAAATAAAACATTATAAACAGGAACTGCTAATTCAATATGACCGAAATGACCAGGACAAGAATTAATATCATTTTTACAAGTTTTACATAATATATTTTTATTATTAGGTCCCATTCTAGTATCCATTAAACTTCCATATTTTGGTTCACTGTTTTTTTCATATAAATCAATTTCTGTAATTTCACAAACAGAAACTTTTCGAATTGCTTCAGTACTATTTAAAAAAAAATCGATTTTCTTAACATCTTTCAATATGAAATTATCCATATATTTATAAATTAATATTATTAAATTTTAATAATATTATTTTTTTATCAAAAAAAGTTTTTAATAAGTAATTAATGTTTTGTTAATATATTTAGTGTGAAAAAATTATTATTTATATTTTCTGATTCATAATCAGATTATTCATAATTTTTTATTAATCAAATAATCAAATTACTATTAATTTACATACCAATAAATTCTTTAATTGCTGCTAATTCTGATTTTAAGTCTTTATTTTCTTGAATGAGTGCTTTGAGAGCAGAAGTATTTAATGAAGTTAATTGTTCGAAGTTGACAGATTTGAAATCATTAACTTCTTTACCATATACGAAAGCAGATTCTTTACCAAAAGAATTATCGTTATCAGAAGCGGATAAAGTCATTTTTCCATCTTCAAATGCTAATACTTCTTTTTCGCACATCTCAAATTCATTATCAATATTATATTGAATTTTTACTTTATCACCAACTGCAAGATCACAAGGACCAACTTCAACTTCATTTACAGAAAGTAATCTACATTCTTTATAAATATTAGGGATGAATCTTGTTTGTTCTTCGATTAAATCACTATGAATTGCTTCAACATCTTGAGCCATGATACCGATTTTTGTTTGTCTACCATAAGCTGGTTGATCAATATATTTATAATTATAAACATTTAAGTTTTCAAGTGCTTGTTTATCTTCTTCGTTATTTCTTTCACTTAAGATATTTTTGACTCGATTATCTGAAACAGCATGGAAAGAAGAACCGGAAACTTTACCACTAGCATATACAGAGTATGACATTGTACCTGCAGCTCCTAAACCAATTTGATCAGCTTGTAAATCATTATAAGCATTTGATGAAAGACCAACTGAACCATATTCGCCAGTAATTTCTAATTTACCATTAGTTGGTGCGGTAACACCAATACCAACATTACCTGCATTGAAATATGCATTAGTTCCTGATGTTTTCCATCCACCTGTTCCAACATTTAATAATGCTCCATTTTGATATAAATCACCTGTTAAGTTGAAATCACCAACAACATCAACTTCGTATTGTGGATTGGTAATACCAACACCAATAGCTGTTTTTAATAGATAAGCTTCACCATAGATATTTTCAGCCCAGACTGCATTTAAGTCACCACTGCTTGCATTTGTACCTTTGATAATTAAATTACCTTGTACAACCATATCATTTCGTGCTTGAATTACACCATTGACATCTAATTCATTATCTGGATTAGTAATATTAATACCAACTTTGTCTGATTCTACAACTAAAGTATTTAAATCTACTCTTAAACCACCAGCTAAAGTTGTGTTTAATGATACTAATAAATCACCACTTAATGTACTATTATTAGTTACAAGTAATGAGTCTAATGTTGATAAAGCAGCAACATTTAATGTACCATCTACATCAGCGTTACCTGTTACATTTAATGCATTTAATTGAGCTGTACCAGCAACATCTAAAGCACCATCTAAGTCAGCATTTCCTACTACTTGAATGGTAGATTGTAATACCATTGCTCCTTCGAAGTTTGATGTACTATTTGCATCAATTGCTCCTGCTACAGTTAAAGCACCAACTAAATTAGAGGCACCTGTTACTTTTAAAGCTGCAGTTTGTACTTCGGTGCTTGCATTAATAGTTGAGGCATTTAATTGATCTAAGTTTAATGTAGCTAAACTATATCCAGCGTTTGTTGTATCAACAGTTGTGCCTGGTTCTGAAGTTACACCATCGAATAAACAATATTCACCACTATTATCAGCATCTCTGAATAAACCTGACCATTTATCTGCACCATCATTATATTTTGAATAGAAACCTAAATCAAGAATATCTGCACTATTGTTTGCACCTAATGAAATTAATGGATCTTCAATAGTTACAACTTCAGTGTTCATTGTAGTTGATGTACCTTGTACGGTTAAGTTACCATCAACAATTAAATTTTGACTGAATCTACCTGAACCAACAACTTCTAATTCATAAGCTGGTGTTGCAGTATTAATACCAACACGATCAGCTGAAGCATCTACAAATAATGTATCAGTATCAACAGCTAAATCATCTTGGAATGTAGCTACACCTGCTACATCTAATGCACCATTTAAGTCGGCATCTGCTGTTACAACTAATGAACCAACACTTGCTGCACCAGATACATCCATAGCAGCGTTAATATCTACTGCAGCACCTACAGTTAATCCAGCTTGTAAATTTGTTGCGAGAGCTACATCTAATGTACCATCAATATCAGCATTATTAGTTACATTTAATGAACCTACTTGGGCATTTCCTGAAACATCTAATGCACCATTTAAGTCAGCATCTGCTGTTACAACTAATGAACCAACATTTGCTGCACCAGATACATCCATTGCGGCGTTAATATCTACTGCACCACCAATAGTTAAGCTAGATTCTAAGTTTGCTGCACCAGTTACTTGTAATGCACCTTGGAAATCAGCATTACCAGTTACTTGTAAAGTAGATTGTAATACAGATGCACCTTGTACATTCATAGTACCATCAATATCAGCATTATTAGTTACATTTAATGCATTTAGAGTTGCAGTTGCGGCAACATCTAATGCACCATTTAAGTCAGCACCTGCTGTTACAACTAATGAACCAACATTTGCTGCACCAGATACATCCATAGCGGCATTTACATCCATATCACCTGCAAATGCAGAAGTAGATTGGAAGTTTGCTGCACCAGCTGCATAAAAAGTACCATCAATATTAGCATTGCCAGATACATTTAATGAAGCTAATTGTGAAGCACCAGATACATCTAATGCACCATTTAAGTCAGCATCATTAGTTACAGTTAATGAACCAACACTTGCTGCACCAGATACATCCATTGCACCATTTAAGTCAGCATCTCCAGTTACTACTAATGCATTTAGAGTGGCAGTTGCAGCAACATCTAATGCACCATTTAAGTCAGCATCTCCAGTTACTACTAATGCATTTAGAGTTGCAGTTGCGGCAACATCTAATGCACCATTTAAGTCAGCATCTGCTGTTACAACTAATGAACCAACATTTGCTGCACCAGATACATCCATTGCGGCGTTAATATCTACTGCACCACCAATAGTTAAGCTAGATTCTAAGTTTGCTGCACCAGTTACTTGTAATGCACCTTGGAAATCAGCATTACCAGTTACTTGTAAAGTAGATTGTAATACAGATGCACCTTGTACATTCATAGTACCATCAATATCAGCATTATTAGTTACATTTAATGAACCTACTTGTGCATTTCCTGAAACATCTAATGCACCA
>ERZ1049444.3273-NODE-3273-length-9907-cov-5.136419_pt1 | contig 9907 bp, 9 predicted proteins | sample MGYA00383101_ERZ1049444 | MGnify/ENA primary metagenome ERZ1049444 (study PRJEB29581, sample SAMEA5548371) | metagenome | biome: marine; feature: coastal; material: water | depth 50 m | study: Short-term variability in the microbial, nano- and picoplankton dynamics...
GCCAAGCTGACACTTACCGGAGCAGGGGATAAAATGCAGCCCTCAGAATTGCGCGCCGCAATCGAATCCGAAGGCAAACGCGGCGTGCATGGCCCCCAGCGCGGTCCTGTTTCACTGACCCAAGTCACCGAACGCGGCAGGGTATACACTCTCGACGAGTTGCAGGCGCTGTGTGATATCGCCAAATCCTATGAGCTGCCCGTGTATATGGACGGCGCGCGCTTTAGTAATGCAGTGGCATCACTGGGATGCACTGCCGCCGAAATGACATGGAAACGTGGCATTGATGCCGTCAGTTTTGGCGGAACAAAAAACGGCCTTATGGGCGTCGAGGCGGTGATTTTCTTTGATCCCAAATATGCCTGGGAATTCGAATTACGTCGCAAACGCTCCGCGCAATTGTTTTCAAAACACCGCTATCTGTCGGCCCAGATGCACGCCTATTTGCAAGACAACCTCTGGCTTGATCTGGCGACACGGGCAAATGTGGCGGCGGCACGACTAGTTTCTGGGTTGCGGCAAAACCCCAAAATTATCCTGACCCATACGCCCCAAGCCAATATGATCTTCTTTCAGATGCCGCGATACCTGCATCAAAAGCTCAAGAACGCGGGCGCGGTCTATTATATCTACGAAGGCACGCTTGAAGGTCCGTCGCCAGACACATTGCTCGCCGCTCGGTTGGTATGTGATTGGTCTGTCAGCGACGATATCATCGACCAGTTTGTCGCCCTGACAGAATCTGACGAACGCTAATCGGTTACCCAAATTCGACAGATCAAACCTAAAATTGGAGTTCATCACTGTACAAATTACGGTGATTAAGCTCTTTTTTAATAGCTAAAATCTTGATAGATTTGCTTCAGGTCACCGTCCCATACGCCATGATAGCGGTCGAGCAATTCATCGGCAGGTACTTTGCCGCTCTCAACGCTTTCCTTCAGCGCGTTTAGAAAATGCGTCTCATCCGTCACCAGACCCCCAACGCCAGCCCGCGCACGGGCCTTCAGACCCTGTTCAGAAATCGCCAATGTCTGGCGGGCAAGTTCGTGCATGTCGATGCCATGAGTTCTGGCTTGCAAGCCATCTTCAGAGGCGGCGATCCGCAGAGCTTCGCGGGTTTCATCATCCCAGTGCTTGACCAGATCCCAAGCCGCATCCAGCGCGCTTTTATCATACATTAACCCGACCCAAAACGCCGGCAAAGCACAAAGTCGCCGCCACGGGCCGCCGTCAGCCCCGCGCATTTCGATAAACTGCTTCACTCTGGCCTCGGGGAAAATTGTCGTCAGATGATCAGCCCAATCGCTTAGCGTGGGCACTTCACCAGGCAAAGCCGGCAGATTACCAGCCAAAAAGTCCCGAAAAGATTGACCCAATGCGTCGATATAGGTGCCGTCACGATAAACAAAATACATCGGCACATCGAGCGCGTAATCCACCCAGCGCTGAAACCCGAACCCATCTTCGAACACGAACGGCAAGGTGCCTGTCCGGTCCGGATCAAGATCACGCCAGACCCGCGAACGCCAGCTCTTATGGCCATTAACATCACCATCAAAAAAAGGCGAATTGGCGAACAGCGCGGTGGCCACCGGTTGCAACGCAATCGCGACACGCATTTTTTTGACCATGTCGGCTTCGCTCTCGAAATCAAGATTAACCTGCACTGTACAGGTTCGGAACATCATTGATTTGCCCATAGTGCCAACGCGGTCCATATAGTCTCGCATCAACGTATAGCGCCCCTTTGGCATCATCGGCATATCTTCGTAAGACCAGATTGGGGCCGCACCAAGCCCAATAAAACCGACGCCTAAAGTATCTGCGATATCCCGTACATCTTTGAGATGGGCGTTAACTTCGTCGCAGGTCTCGTGGATTGTCGCCAGTGGTGCGCCAGACAGCTCCAGCTGCCCACCCGGTTCCAGCGACACATTTGCCCCATCTTTGGTCAGACCGATCAGCTTTCCCGCCTCTTCCACTGGGGCCCAACCATGACGCTGGCGCAACCCGTCCAGCACCGCAAATATCGACGCCGTTCCATCATACGGAATCGGTTTCAGCGATTGTTTACAATAACCAAACTTTTCATGCTCGGTGCCGATGCGCCAGTCGTCGCGCGGTTTACACCCGGCCGCCAAATATTCAGCGAGCTGGTCACTATGCTCAATAGGACCACCGCCGGTTTGAGGAATTGACATTTAACGAAAGCTCCGAGTTAGGTCATAATATGTTTAATCAAGGTCGCTACTGTTGCGCGTAATCTTTTTAACTGTCAATGCTCAAGTCGAAACTGCTGGGCTGACGCAGCGGAACGCCAGATCACAACTGTGCCATCCGACGGGTGCCGCAACTGTTGCAACATCACATCAACCTGAAACTCCGGCAAAGCGGCAAAGGCATCGAACAACGCCTCACCCCCGGTCGCGTTGACCGGAATCTCCAAATCTTCGACCCCCGGTTGGCACAGCACCCAGCGTGACGGCCGGTGCCGGTTATCCAGCGAGACCAGTGCCAGCTCAGAAAGTGCCACGGCACCGCCAGCCTGTGGACCAAAGTAGGCCAGCTGGCCCTCGATCACCTGCACAACACCAGCGCCGCTATTTCCAAGGCGAAAACGCCCGCGTTGCAGACCGGCAACCACCAGCAACCCACCAGCAACCATCAGTGCTGCCGCTACATAGCGCAGCACACCGAACGCCGTCAGCCCCCACCACAGCGCCAAAAGCAAAAGGCAAAGGCCGAACAAAGTCTCGCGCCAACGCCAGATAGCGGCTCGAGCTTCAGGTCGAATGAGGTTCATGTCCAATCCCCCAACGCGGCCTGCCATAGCGTAATAGCCGCCACCGCCGCAGTATCAGCCCGCAGGATACGTGGCCCAAGGCTAACAACATGGGCGCCGTCCATGGCGTTAAGCCGGTTGCGCTCGGGCTCTGAAAACCCTCCCTCGGGACCGATCAAAATCGCCCATGGACCTGGCTGCGCGGACCCCAGTGAACGGTGTTCGCCCGCTGTGGCCTCATCACAGAACATCAACTTTCGCTCGGAAGGCCATCGTGCCAACAAGGTATCGAGTTTTTGCAGGCTCTGCACCTGAGGTACAAACGTGCCGCCACATTGTTCTGTTGCCTCGATTGCATGTGCCTGTAGGCGGTCCTGCCGGATTCGTTCAGAATTAGTAAAGGCAGTTTGCACTGGCAAAATCTGCAAAACGCCAAGTTCGGCGGCCTTTTCAACGATAAAGTCAGTACGAGCCTTTTTGATTGGTGCAAATAAAAGCCATAAATCGGGTGGCATCTGCAGTGGGCGGGTCTGTTCGAGACAGCGCAGAGCACCTGTTCGTTTGCCAGTCTGGGATACTTCGGCACGCCATTCACCCTCACGGCCGTTAAAAAGCGCCACCTGCGCACCCAAGCTCTGCCGCATCACCCCAAATAAATAATGCGCCTGATCCCGGTTCAGAAGAACCGTTTGCCCTGCACCCAGAGGGTGGTCTACATAAAGTCTGATTTTTACCGTCATGGACACCTACATATGCCGCCACCCAGCGATAGACCAGAGCCTGAGGGAAAAGTTGCCGATGCCACAAACGGCAACTGGGTGGACAGATTTGCGCCTGAGACCATCCGACCATTTTTGCGCCTGTCCCGCGCCGACCGACCGATTGGCACTTGGCTGTTGTTACTGCCGTGTTGGTGGGGGCTGACACTGGCGATGCTATCGGACGGAAACAGCAGTTGGCATGATCTGTGGATTTTCATGGGCTGCGGCGGCGGCGCTTGGTTGATGCGCGGTGCCGGATGTACCTGGAATGACATCACCGACCGTAAGATCGATGCTGCCGTGGCGCGCACCAGATCGCGACCACTGCCCTCGGGGCAAGTCACCGTTCAAGCTGCGCTGATCTGGATGGCTGTGCAGGCAGCCATTGCCTTTTTAATTTTATTGACCTTCAATCAGGCTGCCATTGGCCTGGGCGTTCTCGCACTCCTTCCGGCGGCGATTTATCCTTTTGCAAAGCGGTTCACCTGGTGGCCGCAGATTTTTCTTGGTTTGGCATTCAACTGGGGGGCGCTTCTGGCGTGGACAGCCCACAGCGGCAGTTTGGCCGCCCCGGCGTTTCTTCTGTATGGGGCCGGTATTGCTTGGACGCTTTTCTATGATACCGTTTATGCGCACCAAGACATCGAAGACGACGCATTGATTGGCGTAAAGTCTACGGCACGCTTATTTGCAAATCGCACACCGATCTGGCTGATGCGGTTTTTAGCAATCAGCACAGGATTGATGACACTGGCATGCCTTTCAACCATAGCCAGAAATCAACCTTTTGTATTGGCAACAGCCCTGCTGGGAGTGATGGGGATGGGCATGCATATGTTGTGGCAACTGCGGCAGTTGCAGTTGACTAACCCTCTCATATTACTCATGGTTTTTCGATCAAACCGGACCGCAGGCTTGATACCTGTGATATTTTTCGCTCTGGCATTGCTGGTATGATTGAAACCTGGGCGCACACAGCGTATCAAAAATAATCGGTCACGCATTGAGGTGAAAATGCGCCTATCTGTAACTCTCGGCACTGGGGCGTTTTTCAGTGCTGCTTTCGTAATATCTGTTGCGATAGCCTATAGTGCCGTTGGCGTTATCGAGGGCTGGACCACGAAGACGATAGATCAGGCGCATGAGGCCGCGGGGCTAAGTTGGGTGGCGCAGGAAGCATCTGGTCTCAACGTAACGTTAAGCGGCATCGCCCCGAGCGAGGCCGCGCGGTTTCAAGCCATGCGGCTGGCAGCCACGATCGTCAGTGGTGAAAGGCTCGTGGATAACATGGTCCTTGCCGCAGCCCCTAAAATCGCAATGGCAGAATTTTCGCTGGTCGTTTTGTCAAATGCCAATGGAGTTTCACTTATCGGCTTAATCCCTGGGCAAACCGAACGCGACTTTCTAATAGAGGCTGTGTCACAGCATGCGGGGACAATGCCAGTCACCGATCTTCTGGATCTTGCAAATCAACCGGCCCCAGAGGGATGGCAGACAGCGCAGGAATTTGCCGTGGCAGTTCTTGACGTCATACCTCAGGCTTTTATTTCTCTGACCCCTGACGTCCTGAAAATCCGGGCAATAACAGCGAATGATGCCACAAGACGTAAGCTGGAAACCCAACTTAACAGCCTACAACTTCAAAAACGTGACCTGCAGCATGAAGTTGTGCTCGAGTTGATCACGCCACGCCCGGTGATCTCCTCGTTTCGTCTGCGCCTGACCCAAGACGCCAAAGGTGCACATATGAGCGTCTGCAGTGCTGAGACCGCTCAGGATGCCGAAAGCATCCGCTCCGCTGCACAAGCAGCAGGCGCCACGTTGCCAAAGACCTGTCAGGTCGGCCTCGGGTCCCCCTCTCCTTTTTGGTCACAGGCGGTCGTTGTTGCAATCAAAGCCGTGATGCAACTCAAAGAAACGACGTTAGAAATCAACGATCACAATGTTGCGCTCACTGGCAGTTTGCGCACGAATACAGACCTTTTTGATCAAATAACAACCGATCTGGAGGCCGAACTGCCCAAAGGTTTTTTTGTGACGGCGCAACGTCCGGAACCTGTCGCAAACCCCACAGTAAAGAAACCCGCGCAATTCATAGCAACGCGCAGCCCCGAGGGTTTGGTCCAACTTCGTGGACAGGTTGCTGGCGACCTAGCCTACCGAACCGTAACCAGCTATGCGCAAGCGCAATTTGGTGCAGCCTCTGTTAATATGGCCGCCCAGAGCGCCGCTCACCTCGGAGAATTATGGTCTATTCGCGTACTAACGGCGCTTGATACACTGGCTTTGTTAGATAAGGGGATCGTACGCGTTACAGAAACTGGGTTTACCTTGTCGGGCACTACGGGACAAGCCGATCGCAAGGAACAGATTGACTCCCTGCTCCGCAGGTCGCTCGGACCCGAGGCGACATTTGCAATCGATGTCACCTATATCGAACCCGCCGCACCCGCGCCTACTCTTCCGTCCCCCCAAACATGTATCGCATCAATCGCGAAAATTATTGAAAATCAGAAACTTAAGTTCCAACCCAGTTCTGCCAAGCTCGAACTAGAGGGACGACGCGTGATGGATAAGATCGCGGTTATTTTGAAAGAATGCGGACCCATCCCCCTCGAGATTGGCGGTCATACTGACAGCCAGGGCCGCGAAGAAATGAATCAAAAGTTAAGTGAAAGCCGTGCGCAAGCGGTGCTCACAGCACTGATGGCTCGGCGGGTTTCGGTTGCGTCGTTCCGTGCTCATGGCTATGGCGAGGCGGAACCAATTGCCGACAATGAAACAGCAGAAGGTCGCGAGGCAAACCGTCGAATCGAGTTCAAACTCATTGATCAAACGTCCACTGATCCCGCCTCTATCTCTTCTCCACGCCCGCCCATTGACGCCACACAGGATACGCTTGAAAATGAACAGAATTGAATTCATCGCAACAATAGCCATTGTTCTGTTTATCGTTTTTGCACTCGGCTGGTTCAGCAATTGGGTAATGGGCCGTTTTATGAGAGTGTCGGAAACCGACATCGCTGAGTTAGACGCCATGGGACATGCGCTCCATCAAGCCGAAGAAACACGCGATCAGGCGTTACACCGCCTACAACAGCGCGAGACCGAATTGATGAACCAGCTTACACAATCGGATGCTGAACGCAGTGCCGCTATGGAAGCTCTGCGGCATGCGCGCCTCGAAACCGAAGAGTTACGGTCTAAATTAGAGCAGCTTAAGTCCGACTGACCGCTTTTTTCAAAAGATACCCGATCATAGAACGTTCGTGAACAAAGCACGTGTGGCCTTTTATGTGAATAAAAGCACAGTCATACCGCGTCCAAGCCCGACCAAGAGAGAAATGGCCTCGACAGTCACATGGCAGGGGAATTGAGCGGCATAAACAGGCATGTTCAACGATTTGATTTGCCGAAATTTCGATATCACGTTGGTTGCAGTGTCACGCAAACCCGCCAAGATCTAGAAAATGACGCGAACAGCCATATCAACGTTTAACCAAATACGTAAGCACCTCAAATTTGCTCACAGAAAAACCACAGCGCGAAGGAAGGCAAAAGACTGCCTGCAAGACGGGTTTGGGCCGATCGAGTTCTTCAACACCTTCCGATCACTAAATAAAAAGCCCGCCCCATGTAAGGGACGGGCTGTCACATTAAAAATATTGCACAGAGTAAATTTATGTTGCTCACGTAGCCAGAAGGGGAGATTGGCGACGCAAGCCTTAAGAGGTTTTGTATATACCTAAGTATATAATATATACTTTAAGTCAAATAAAGTACTTTAGTTGATATTTTATCGAAAAATGAAAACCAAAGCTTAATTTTCTAATATCAAAATCCAGTCACCCTGTTTTAGATTGGTAATGAGAGTTCGCATCCTATGTGAGACGGTCCGACTCATAGACTTAAAATCACAAAGTAACTGGCCCAATTTGAGTGACGCTCACTGACCTACCCCCCAATCCCTCAGTTTAATATAGAGAATCCTCAATCCTTGAGGGAACAAACAAATGTGCCAGTGTCGTTTTGCAAAGGCCCAGATTATTGGGATGGTCAAAGAATAAGAGGCTGGGATGCCGACAGCTGAGGTCTGCCTTAGACGTGGCCTCGGCCCTGCGTCGTCCGACAAGTTCAAAGCCAAATATGGATTGATAACCGATTTAATAGACTGGATAAAAGGAATTACGTTTCAATTGGACTGGCATGAAAAAAACAATGCTCGAAATTCAGGCACTCGCTAAGCGTCAACTGCAAGATTACCGCGGATTCAACCCTGGAACATGCTTTGCCGATCCTGAATTCAGCATTGATACCGAAACTGCCTACCATTTGCAGGACACTGTCACACAGCTGAGAGTTGAAGATGGCGAGGGGGTGACTGGCTATAAAATTGGCTGTACCGGGCCTGGAACAACAGCACAGTTCGGTATGGATGGCCCTATTAGGGGCACGCTTTTCCGAGAGGAAGTGCTGCAAACTGGGTCTTCTTTGAACCCAAACAAATTCTGCCGGTTAGCCGTAGAAGGGGAAATGGCAATAAGGATTGGCAGTGACGGTGAGATGGAAGCTGCGTTTCCAGTCATCGAATTGCACAATCTAGTTTTTCGGGCAGAGAAAAAAACGCTGTCTGAATTAATTGCAAACAATGGCATCAATGCGGGAGTAATTTTGCCGGAAATCGAATGGCAACAATCAAAAGCATTTGTTACTGAAAATGCAAGTTTAGCGGTCAACATTAACGGCACGGAGTTGGGTGTTGGGGACCTCTGGCCAAAACCAGGTGGTCCAGCGGAATCATTAAATTGGTTGCGCCAACATTTCAAAGATTTCAAATTGCGCCTTTTACCAGGCCAGATTGTTCTGGCTGGTACGAGTTTGGGCCTCTATCCGGTTCAAAGCGGAGATCACGTCTCCGTCTGTCTAAATGGTCAACCGGCGGTTTGCTGTTCAATCGAACCTTTGTCTGAATAACCCTCAAATACGCTGTTTGAGACTTTGTAAAAGCTTAAATTAACGAAAGCAAACACTGGCTAACGCTTCTAAGAAACACATTCTGAGTGTATAGCAGCAACAGGTGTTCAGTCTCGGCATCTGGTGGGACGGGTTCAGGATGAAGTAATCCAGCTTAGACGTATAGATTTTGTAGATATATTCGTAAGGCGTGAAACTTCTGAGGGTCTTGAGACGGCGTGCGAAATTGTATGGTGCCATGAAACCTGTGACACGCATGCGGAGAAAATCGTCATCGTCATAAGGATAGTGTTTCCAAATCGCGACTTTGACCATACGCTTCATCCTATCGACCTGAGCATTCGTCCCATGGTGACTAGGCCTGAACAGACATTGCCCCATTCCGTGCGCTTTCCAAATCAGCGCAAAACACTTTGGCCAAGATTGGATCTTGCTTCTTTTCCGAGGTTATTCGGCGCACTGGAAACCGTTCTTTATAAAAACCATATGGATTGAGGATGGAACCAAATCCCGCAAGCGCTCCAGAAACGCCCGTCCCGTGCGTCGAGCCGGCTTTTCAACGCGTTGACCCACGGTGACCTTACCTGTGCGGTCGACACCCACATACCGGGAAAGCTTGCGCTATGAGATCTGTGAACCGCCCGCAGTTTGCCGCAAGCTCTAAAGTGAGTATTGATGGAGCCCATGAAAAAAAGCAACAGAGCCAACTGATTTTGACTGAATTGCGTGCCCGCGCGGTTCGGATGATTTTGGAACATGAACACGCGTATGCCAATTAATCGGCGGCGTATATGGCGATTGCGCCGAAAGTTGGTTGTGCACAGATAAGCTTCGGCGTTGGGTTAAGCAATCCGAAATCGATAGCGGCCTCAAAGAAGGACAGCTTTGCTTGCACTCGGATTGCTGTGGCTCTGGCTTCGCTATGGAACCTAGCATGAATCAAACAAATCATACGTGGAACACATGAAAAAGCTTGTGGGAAAAGATCACCAGTTCTTGGCTATCTTTTCAACAATTACACGATCAAACCCTGAGCTCGATGATCGGCTAAAATTGCTGATATCTGCTTCGACATACCCTGCGGTGACCGACGGTCCACAATTGACGAGTGACCTTAAGCGTATCTCAGATTCTTTAACATGCGCTCAACTTGAAGGAGCTGCGCTTGATACGTTTGTTTGGGCTTTCAATGATCTCCTGGCTCCGCTTGTTTTGTGAGGGTTTTAGCTGAACGTGTGCGTTGCCTACGGTATCGATAGCGGGTTCGCTGATCTCGAACACACGGCACGCCCGCGTGATCCTGACCCCACGTCTGGTGACCACATTCATGGCCATCTCTCGCCTCTGAGATGGCCTTAACGCTTTTTCCCGAGCGCCTCCTTCAATA
>ERZ1049444.3274-NODE-3274-length-9898-cov-23.680890_pt1 | contig 9898 bp, 10 predicted proteins | sample MGYA00383101_ERZ1049444 | MGnify/ENA primary metagenome ERZ1049444 (study PRJEB29581, sample SAMEA5548371) | metagenome | biome: marine; feature: coastal; material: water | depth 50 m | study: Short-term variability in the microbial, nano- and picoplankton...
CTAGTCCGTCAAAAGAACGCGCAATGACACGTAAATGATTTGGCATTATTTTTAACCCTTGATGGTGCCAAGAATTTACCATAATAGTATCTGTATCAATAGGAAAAATTAAAGTTGAAGTATCGCAAAGTGCAATTTTATGATATACCTCTCCATTATTTCGGTGGATTACTTCCGTGCCAATTTCTGTCGGAATATCTCCATATAAAGTTCCTCCAGACGCTACATTCATCATTTGCATTCCTCTACACACTCCAATAAGAGGTATTTTATTTTCTAAAGCAAAATCAAATAATTTTCTTTCTAATGTATCTCTTTTATAATTAATATCTCCACATACTTTTAAGTTAGTGGTATTATTATACTCAAGAGGATTAATGTCTTCACCTCCAGTTAAGATGATGCCATCTGCAAGTTTTAGGATGCTATCGGTGTTTTTTATAGTGTAGGCATCTAGGATAATTACATTTTCATCTTCTATCCATTTTATATAATTTGAAGAAGCTTTGGAAAGAATAATCGTTTGTTGTCCAACTCCAATCAAAGGCACACATAGTAATAGGACTAATAGTTTTTTCATTGTTAATCTATTGTTTACCAACTGTCATCTCCTAACTTATTAAGATGTTCATCTACGTTATTAATCCATTGGTCAATTGTATATGCCAATTTAATTTTCATTTGATCGTAATACTTTGAGTAAAGCGATTTAACTTCCCCATTTTTTTTAAATAATTGACTCCATTCTGTTTGAATATGGTCATTAGCATATCCAGAGGTTCCTGAAGGAATAACTGTCAATTTATATCTTCCACTTCTTACTTGCACACTAACATTATAGTAGAAACGAGATATTCTTACACCATCTATAAATTGAACTGTCCAAGAGCTTCGAGCTTGATTTTGCCTTCTAGAGTCAGCGTCTCCACTTTTTGCAAACTCATTCATAGATTTATAATCACCACTCATTGCTGATGCTACAGATCCAAATGCATTATTATTACGCATCTGCTTTGTCATTATATTTGCGTCTTGTAATGGTTGAAATGTTATCATAAAGGCTTCAATTACTTCTGAAGCACTTATTGCGGAATCAATCTGAAAAACCCCGATATACTTTTCATTTGGAGTTATATTTTCTTCCCAGCTCATATTTTCATTAGCTGTAGGCATACCTCCATAAATTTTTTGTATTTTTTTATCACTTTGCCCCAACCCAATCAAAGGCACACATAGTAAAATCAATAGTAGTTTTTTCATAGTTTTAAGTTTTTAAGTTTGAACAAATGTAATCATATTTAATATTAGTATACAAATGATCTTTTATTGAATTTAGAGGGGAATGCCATTTTATTTTAGTAAATATTCCATTTTTGTATAAAAAAGTGTTGTTTTTGTGTAAAAAAGTGTTGTTTTAGTACAAAACAATACATTTTACGAACATTTTAATTAATATTTATATTGAAGAATAGTGATTTTTTCAAAAACCATTAAAATAGAACTAGTAAAATTTATTAAAAATACACTAAAATACATAAAAACGTTAAAAAATGTACGAAAACTACACTAAACTGTACATTTTTTGCATTATTTCATCACTTTCCCATATTTCTTCAATATTAGGGGTGTTCATAATGCTTTGCATGAGTTTTTCTTGTTTCATTCCAATTTTCCAAGCCTCAGAATAAGGGGTGTTTGTAAAACTAACCATGGAATAAAGTGGAACCCATTTATCAGGATATAAATTGGCAAATTTCTTTTCTATTTCTTTCTGCAATAAAAATTTAGGATCAGCTGTTTTATCACGCATTACAATAAAATTATGCATGGATAAATCTTGCACTCCATCACCATTTGGTTTTCTACTTTTAGAATATTCATCAAAACATGTCTCAAAATTATCTTCATGCTTATCTAGTAGTTCATCTAAAATTCTGCAATCTTCAAAGCCAGCATTCATTCCTTGCCCGTAAAAAGGAACGGTAGCGTGTGCTGCATCTCCAATAAGTATTGAAGTGTCCTTTACATGCCAAGGGTATGTTTTAACAATACCTAATCCAGATGTTGGGTTAACACTCCACTGCTCGTATAAATTTGGAACTATAGTAGTAAAGTCTGGGAAGATAGTTGTGAAATAATTTTCAACTTCCTGTTTTGAATTCAATCCTTCAAATGAATTTCTTCCTTTTTTTGGTGCAAATAAAGTACAGGTAAAACTTCCGTCTAAATTAGCAAGAGCAATTAACATAAAGTTTCCTCTTGGCCAGATATGTAATGCATTTTTGTCTAATAAATGTGTGCCGTTATCTCCTGCTGGTATTAGCAATTCTTTATAGTCGTGTTCAATTTCATTATATTCATATTCATGATGGTGTTTCTTAACCATTTGTTCACGAACAGCTGACAACGAACCATCTGCACCAATAAGTAAATCTGCTGAAATTACTTTTTTTGTATCTGTGTTTGTATTTTCAAAAGTAGCAATTGCCTCTTCCAAATTAGCATCTATACATTTTTCATTAAAATAAAGTTTTGCTCCATTTTTTTCCGCCATTTCCATCATAAGAACATTTAACTGTGCTCTAGAAACAGAATAAATAGCTTCACCTTCATTCCCATAAGGTTGCTCACTTAAGTTCCCCTTCTCATCATGCATAATTCTCTTATACATTGGTATAGCAATTTCCAAAACATCATTATCTACTCCCACTTTTTTTAGTGCTGTCCAACCCCTTTCAGAAAGAGCTAAATTGATTGATTTTCCTGCTGTTATAATTTCAGACCTTAAGTCTTTTCTTCTTTCAAAAATAGTGACTTTATATCCTCTTTTTATCATGTAAAGAGCACAAAGAGATCCAACTAATCCAGCACCAACAATGGTAATATCTTTCTTCATTAGATTACTGCCTTTAATATATTATAGAAATTAAATACGTCTGAGAAACTGTTATAAAGTGGGACAGGAGCTACACGAATTACATCTGGTTCTCTCCAATCAGCAATAACTCCTTTCTCAGTTATTTTGTTGAACAACTCTTTATCCCCATTTTTTACTCTAATAGAAATTTGACATCCTCTTTCTTCTGGTGTAATAATTTCTATTCTGTTTGTTTCAATTGTATTTAATAAGAATAGTAGGTAATCTGTTAATTTTTTAGATTTTACAACTAACTTTTCCATGCCTACCTCATCAAAAATAGAAAGAGAAGCACGGATTGCTGCTAAAGATAAAATAGGAGGGTTGCTCAACTGCCATCCTTCTGCCGATTTTATTGCATTGAATTCATCTGGCATTTTAAAGCGATTCTCTTTATTGTGGCCCCACCAACCTGCAAATCTTGGAAGATCTGAGTTGTGATGTTTTTCGTGAACAAAGGCAGCTGCAACAGAACCAGGTCCAGAATTTAGGTACTTGTAAGAACACCAAACAGCAAAATCAACATTCCATTTATGGAGTTCTAAATTTACATTCCCGGCTGCATGTGCCAAATCAAAACCAACAACAATTCCTTTGTCTTGCCCCAATTTTGTGATAGTTTCAAAATCAAAAACCTGACCTGTATAGTAGTTTACTCCTCCCAGCATAATCACTGCAATTTCATTTCCTTCCCTATCAATTATCTCCGAAATATCTTCTGTTCTAATTGATGATTCTCCATCTCTTGGAGTAAGTTTTATTAAAGAATCATTAACTGAATATCCATGGTATTTTATTTGTGATTCTACAGCATATATATCAGATGGAAAGGCGTCTGCTTCAATAATAATCTTGTGCCTTTTTTCATTAGGTCTATAAAAAGATACCATCATTAAATGAAGATTTACAGTAAGAGTGTTCATTGCTACAACTTCCGACTGTTTTGATCCAACTATTTTAGAGTAACTTTCGGTTAAGAATTCGTGATAAGGCATCCAAGGGTTTTTGGCATGGAAATGTCCTTCTACTCCAAAGGTTGCCCAATCTTCTAACTCTTGATTTATAAATGATTTCGTTCTTTTTGCTTGTAATCCCAATGAGTTTCCGCAAAGGTAAACATGCTCTTCTCCATTTTTTTGTAATGGAATACTAAACTCATTTCGGTAATGTTTTAGTTCATCATTTTCATCTAGCTGTAAAGAAAATTCCTCTGTGTTTTTATAAGTCATTTATTTTATATAAAATAGGCCTGCTTGGAGCTGCGTCTGACACAAATGCTGGAATTTGCAGATTCAACAAATAGTTTCCATCTTTAATTTCTTCAGAAGCGAATATCATCTCTGTTATGGTCTTGTTTTGTGTTTTTGAATTAAATTCTTTTCCTTTTGTTTCCCAAAATATATTGTGAGATGAAAGATTACCTTCATCTAATAATCTATCTACAGAGGGGGTATCTACTAATAAATGCTCTACACCCAAGCTTACAATGTACTCCATTGCATCAATACTAAAAAATGATGGAGTTTCCTTCATGTAATCTCTACTTTTTTTACTCTCATAATTTGGTAGTGTCCGTATAATCAATCCTCTCAGAAATTCAGAATTTGCATCTTTTAGATGCAATTCCAAATCTTCTTTTGTAATGACTAAGTCCTCAGTATTTAAGTCAGGAATATAATTTTCATTAGTACTTTTTGGAGTAACAGAAATAAGATTAGATGGTATCATTTCCTCTTTTAAAGAAGATAATATAGATATTCTCTCATCTGTAATATGGCCAATACATTCAGTATGGGTGCCATTACAATGAGGAGTAAAACTATAGGTTTCAAAATTACAAGGACCTCCTTTTCTAGTATCTCCAATAAATTGTCCATCCTGATAAGGTTTAGAATTTGCCTTTTCTACATCATAAGTATTAGGTTGTTCTCCATTAAAATTTAGAGGAATAGAGATATCAATTCCTTTTGAGAAGTCAACAGTATATTTTTTGTTTCCGATTTCAACTTCTGCTTTCATTATATGAAATCTTCTTTTTTCATATTTAGCCAATCAAGTGCATTTTTAGAGAGTAATTTCTCTTTTACATTATTCGGATAAGGCATTCCATGGATAAGTTTCCCTGGTTCCAATTCTCCTAAAGGAAATGGATAGTCAGTACCTAATGCAACTTTATCTTCACCAACTAATTCCACGATATATTCTAACATTTTATCATCATGAACTAAAGAATCTAACCAAAATTCTCCTAAATAATCTTTAGGGTTTACATTATTATCAACTGCCACTAAATCCGGGCGGACATTAAATCCATGTTCAATTCTTCCGATTGTTGAAGGAAAAGAACCTCCACCATGAGCAAAAGCAACTCTTAGTTTTGGGAATTTCTGAAACACTCCACTAAAAATCATAGAACAAATAGCAAGAGACGTTTCCATTGGCATTCCAACTAACCATGGCAACCAATATTTATCCATTTTCTCTTTTGCCATCCACCACCATGGGTGTACAAAAATTGCCATATCCAATTCCTCACACGCTGCATAAATAGGAAAGAAAGAAGAGTCGTCCAGGTTCAAATCATTCACATGTGAACCAATTTGTATTCCTTTAAATCCTAATTTTTTAGCTCTCTCTATCTCTTTAATTGCTAATTTAGTATCCTGCATAGGCACATTAGCTAAACCAACAAATCTATTTGGATTTTTATCGACTACTTTTATCAAATCATCATTGATAAATTTAGAGATTTCCAATCCATCTTTTGGACTTGTCCAATAAGAGAACATTACTGGAACAGTAGATAAAACTTGAACATCTACATTTTGATGATCACATTCTTTTATTCGGGTATCTGCTTCCCAGCAATTTGATTCTACCTCTCTAAAAAATTGATCATTCATCATCATTTTAGCACAACAAGGTTTGTGATGTTCCAATTGAACAAATTCTCCATAACCAAATTGTTTATTGAAATTTGGAATATCCTTTGGTAGGATATGAGTATGAATATCTATAGTAAAAAGCTTTTTCATCTTTTAAATAAATCTTTCGTCTATATCCATTGTATGTCCGCAACTTTTACAAGTTCTCATTTTTTCAGAAGAATAGAACTCTTTAAACCTAGGTTGGAAATCTTTTTCTACATTGGTTAATTGAAAATAAGTATCATGTAAAGGTTCATTACAATTATCACAGAACCACATGAGTCCATCTCTTTCGTTCGCAGTTCTTTTACACTCAATTACTAATCCTATAGACCCTTCTGAACGCATAGGAGAATGAGGAACTTTTGCCGGCAACAAGAAAATCTCACCTTCTTTAATTGGAACATCTACTGCTTTTCCATCTTCTTGAATTCTAACAACTATATCTCCTTTTATCTGATAAAAAAACTCTTCTGTTTCATTATAATGATAATCTTTTCTGACATTTGGTCCTCCTACTACCATAATAATGAAATCTTCTGATTCGGTATATACACACTTGTTGCCAACAGGAGGTTTTAATAAATCTCTGTTGTCGTCTATCCATTTCTGGAAGTTAAAAGGTTTTCTGATTGCGTTCATAATTTATAATTTTAGATGGTTGCTATTACTTTTAGTTCTATTGCTATTGGAGTTGGTAAACTCTTTATTTCGATTGTTGTTCTGCAAGGCTGATTACCTCTAAAATAGTCAGCATAAATTTTATTATAGGTTTTAAAATCATCCTTCATATTGGTAAGAAACACTTGAACATCTATAATATTATCCCAAGAGGAACCTGAATCTTCCAAAATAAAACGAATGTTTTCAAAAACAGAATGACATTGCTGTTCAATATCATAACTTTCAATTTCTCCATTTTCATTTAAAGTTACTCCAGGAATATCAGTTTCTCCTGCTTTTCTGGGACCTACTCCTGAAAGAAATAATAAATTTCCAACTTTTCTGGCATGAGGATATAATCCTACTGCCCTAGGAGCTCTATCTGAATTAAATTTTTCTCCGTTCATTTATTTAAATTTCTTTATACATATAATAATGAGGACCTATTCCTTTTATATCAAATAGTTCTCCAGTAATCTTAAATCCTACAGATTTATAAAAATCTACTGCAACTAAACGGGCATTACACCATACCATATTACAATCTCTTTTTTTAAGTTCTTTAAATGACTCTGCCATCAAATTTGAAGCATAACCTTTTCTTTTAAATCGAGAATCCGTTGCCATCCCTCTTAATCTATATGCATTCTCTGTTTTAATCTTAGTAGATTTTTCAGGATAGAATGTTGCACATGTTACAGGTTTATCATCTACAATACAAGCCATATGAAAAGTGTTTATTTCATAATCTTTTAAATACGAAGTAGTAGAAAAATCTTGACCTTTTCTTAACTCAGAATGCCTTAAAGGTCTGATTCTTTCAGCATCTACTTTTCTTATATTAACTTTCAATTGTGTTATCATATTTATATTTTAACACATACATTCTTAGGTTCGGTAAAGAACTCTAAGGATTTAAATCCACCTTCACGCCCAACTCCAGAATGCTTCATTCCTCCAAAAGGAATTCTTAAATCTCTAAGGAGCCAAGTGTTTATCCAAACCACTCCTGAGTCAATCTTTGCAGCAACTCTATGTCCTTTACTAATATTTTCAGTAAATACAGAAGCGGATAACCCATACTTTGTAGAATTTGCCATTTCCACAACTTCCTCTTCTGTTTTGAAAGGAATTAAAGAAACAACAGGTCCAAATATCTCCTCTTGATTAATGTCACAATCAGAAGATAATCCCTCAATAATTGTTGGCTGTATATAATATCCATTTTTCAATTCTCCTTCTAGTATTTCTCTTTCTCCTCCAATTAATATTTTCCCTCCTAAAGTTTTTGCTAACTCAATTTTTGCAAGGATTTTCTGCATATGATCTTTGGAAACTACCGCTCCTAAGTTGGAACTATCGTCTTTTGGATTACCTACTTTTAGTTTTGATGTTTTATCAACCAAAGCGTCTCTAAATTTATCATAAATTTCTTCTTGAACAAAAAGGCGAGAACCACATAAACAAATTTGTCCTTGATTGGTAAAAGCTGCACGAGCTGCCATACTTACTGCCTTATCAAAGTCAGCATCTGCAAAAATGATATTCGGATTTTTCCCTCCTAATTCCAAAGAAAGTTTCTTGAACATAGGAGCCGTAACCGTTGCAATATGTTTTCCTGTAACGGTACCTCCCGTAAAAGAAACAATTGGTGTGTCTGGGTGAGTCGTAAGAGGATCTCCTGTTTTACTACCTAATCCGTGAACGATATTCAATACTCCTTTTGGTAATCCTGCCTCAATACATATTTTACTGAATAAATAAGCTGTCATTGGTGTTACTTCAGAAGGTTTTGCAACTACCGTATTTCCAGCAGCAAGTGCTGGAGCAATTTTCCAAGTAAGTAAATAAAGTGGTAAATTCCAAGGAGAAATACAAGCCGCCACTCCAATAGGTTGTCGCAAAGTATAGTTGATGGCCATGCCATCCATTTCATGCATTTCGGAACTATCGTGTAAGATTGCTCCTGCAAAAAATCGGATGTTAGCAGGTGCTCTTGGAATATCTACATGAGCTGCTAAAGTTTCTGGTTTTCCATTATCTTTACTTTCTGCTTTTATAAGCTGATCCGAATATTTTTCAATGGTGTCAGCAAGTTTCATTAAGATGTCAGAACGCTCTTGTTTTGGAGTTGTACTCCAAGTTTTAAAAGCTTCTTTTGCAGACGCTACTGCATTATCAATATCTGATTTTTCGGAATCCGGAATTAAAGAATATACCTCTCCATTGGATGGATTGTAATTGTCTAAATAGTTGCCGTTTACTGGCTCTACTAACTCCCCATTTATATAATTTAAAATCTTTTCCATTTATAAACTCTTGGTTCTCCCTCCATCTACAGGGACATTAATACCGTTAATATAAGCAGCTGCAGGAGTACATAAAAATGCAACTGCATTTGCTACTTCATTTGCTTCTCCAAATCTTCCTGCAGGAACTTGAGATTTCATTGCATTGGCAATTTCTTCCTCTGTTTCCCCTTGTACTTCTGACTTCTTAGTTATCAGACTTTTTAATCTGTTAGTGTTGGTGAAACCTGGCAATACATTGTTTACTGTAATTCCGTAAGCCCCCACTTCAATGGAAAGTGTTTTTGCCCAATTGGCAACTGCAGCTCTTATGGTATTGGAAACTCCTAAACCTGGAATTGGAGCTTTTACAGAAGTGGAAATAATATTTACAATTCTCCCGAATCCTTCCTTCTTCATTCCTTCTACAACTTTCTGAACTAATATTTGATTATTAATCAAATGCATTCTGAAGGCATCTTCAAAGGACTGAGTATTTGCATCAGCAATAGGACCAGCAGCTGGACCTCCGGTATTATTTACTAAAATATGATATGTATCTTTTAGTAAATTTACTTCTTCTTTTAATTTTTCTGTATCCGAAAAATCAATACAGACAAAAGAATGAACTTGTCCTTGAGATTTATCTAGTTCGCTTAATACATTTAGAAGTTTACTTTGATTTCGGGCAATTAGGGTAATGTTTGCTCCTAATTTCGCTAATTCAATAGCGGATGATTCTCCAATTCCTTGGGTGCTTCCGCACACAATTGCGTTTTTATTTTTGAGTGATAATTCCATTTATTCTATATTTATTTTTTTCTCTACTGTTCCATCATCATAGATGTAAAAGAGTGGTTCGTTCTTAGTCTCTTTTGTTTCTCTTCCTAATAGGTCTGTTACTTTAAGCAGTTCTTTGTTTGTAGTGTGTTCCTTAATTGCAGTAGTTCCATCAATAACAGTAAACTCTCCAATCATTCCATTTGGAATATGAGGAGTGCAAACATATTCATATAGCCCTGCAACTTGAGGAATATATTGGAAAAACGTATCTGCAGGCATTTGCCATACTTGATCAAAAGCAGCTGCTCCAACAGGTATAT